>ERZ778017.2309-NODE-2309-length-15718-cov-8.647449_pt1 | contig 15718 bp, 15 predicted proteins | sample MGYA00375747_ERZ778017 | MGnify/ENA primary metagenome ERZ778017 (study PRJEB29350, sample SAMN05509838) | bioreactor metagenome | biome: bioreactor; material: wastewater | place: South Africa: University of Cape Town | collected 2014-03-17 ...
CCGCAGCGGCAAGGGGGCGCATCTTGCACCCCATTCGCAGGATTGGGAAGTCTTGACGTGTTGACGAATCAAGGGCATCGCGCGCAAGGTGCGCGCTTTCGATCTGTTGGAGCCCGCCCATGCGTCGCATCGCCCTTCTGCCGCTTCTTGCCTGCGCGATGTCCGGCTGCGCCGGCGCCAGCCAGCCCTGGGTGGAACTGGCGGGGCAGCGTTTTACCGTGGAGCTGGCGGACGACGACGCCGAGCGCGCGCGCGGCCTGATGTTCCGGGATGCGATGGCCGAAGACCGCGGCATGCTGTTCGTCCATGACACCCAGGAACCGCAGGCCTACTGGATGAAAAACACCAGGATCGCGCTGGACATCCTGTACTTCGACAACGACCGCAAGCTGGTGGCCCAGCAGCGGGATGTCCCGCCGTGCTCGCTGGGCGATGCGTGCCCGTCCTATCCCAGCAATGCGCCAGCACGCTACGTGCTCGAACTCAATGCGGGACAGGCGGAGAAGCTCAAGCTGCAGGACGGCGCCACGCTGACCTTCGGCCCCGGCATCCCGACGCCGGCGCGCTGACCCACCCGCGAGCGAAGGCGATCAGCCTTCGTAGAGTTCGAAGTCGTCCTTGGTCACGCCGCAGTCCGGGCACGTCCACGTGTCCGGCACGTCTTCCCAGCGCGTGCCCGGCGGAATGCCGTCTTCCGGGGCCCCTTGCGCCTCGTCATAGACGTGGCCGCAGACCACGCACATCCAGCTGCGATAGGGACGATCAGGACCGGGAGTCGACATCGGGGCGATAATTGGCGGGCGGGCCGCGATTGTCCCATCCTGCACAGGATGGCGGAAGCCGCCCGCCACCCCACACCACTTCCGAAGACCCGCCATGCCGATCAGCACCGAACGCTCCCACGACCTGTTTTCCCGCGCCCAGCAGCTGATGCCCGGCGGCGTCAACTCGCCGGTGCGTGCGTTCAAGTCGGTGGGCGGCGAGCCGTTCTTCGTGCAGCGCGCGGACGGCCCCTACCTGTTCGACGTGGATGGCAACCGTTACATCGACTACGTGGGGTCGTGGGGGCCGATGATCGTCGGCCACAACCACCCGAAGGTGCTGGAGGCGGTGATCGAAACCGCGCGCAACGGCCTCAGTTTCGGCACGCCCAACCCGCTGGAAGTGACGATGGCGGAGACCATCGCCCGGCTGATCCCCAGCTGCGAGATGGTGCGTATGGTGAACTCCGGCACCGAGGCCACGCTGTCGGCGATCCGGCTGGCGCGCGGCGCCACCGGGCGCAGCCGCATCGTCAAGTTCGAGGGCTGCTACCACGGCCACGGTGACTCGTTTCTGGTCAAGGCCGGCAGCGGGGCGCTGACCTTCGGCGTGCCTACTTCGCCGGGCGTGCCCAAGGCGCTGGCCGACCTAACCCTGACCCTGCCGTACAACGATTCCGAAGCGGCGACGCGCCTGTTCGACGAATGCGGCGGCGACATCGCCGCGCTCATCATCGAGCCGGTGGTCGGCAACGCCAACTGCCTGCCGCCGCGCGAGGGCTACCTGCAGCACCTGCGTGCCCTGTGCACGCGACACGGCGCACTGCTGATCTTCGACGAGGTGATGACCGGCTTCCGCGTCGCGCTGGGCGGCGCGCAGGCGCGCTACGGGGTGACGCCGGATCTTTCCACCTTCGGCAAGGTGATCGGCGGCGGCATGCCGGTAGGCGCCTATGGCGGCCGCCGCGAACTGATGCAGCAGATCGCACCGGCCGGCCCGATCTACCAGGCCGGCACCCTGAGCGGCAATCCGGTGGCGATGGCGGCGGGCCTGGCGATGCTGGAGCTGGTGCAGGCGCCGGGCTTCTACGACGCGCTGGAAGCGAAGACGAACGCGCTGTGCGACGGACTGGAGGCCGCCGCGCGCGATGCCGGCGTCGCCTTCACCACCCAGCGCGTGGGCGGCATGTTCGGCCTGTTCTTCAGTGCGGAAAAAGTGGACACCTTCGCGCAGGCGATGGCCTGTGACAGCGCCGCATTCAACCGCTTCTTCCACGCCATGCGCGAGCGCGGGGTGTACCTGGCGCCGTCGGCATTCGAGGCGGGCTTCCTGTCCGGCGCGCACGACGATGCAGTGATCAAAGCCACCATCGACGCGGCGCGCGCCGCCTTCGCCGCGATCTGACCCGCGCCGTGGACGACAAGCCGCAGACGGGTACGGGCGGAGGCGATTTCTTCACCCCCATCCACCAGCCTGCCAGCCGCGAAGGATGGCGCTTCCGGCTGTACCGGCTGATGTTCCACCACGAGAGCCGCGGCGAGCGGAACTTCGACCTCACGCTGATCGGCGTGATCCTGGCCAGCGTGCTGGTGGTGCTGCTGGACAGCGACCCGGAGATCAAGGCGCGCTGGCACTTCCAGCTCTACCTGGCCGAGTGGGTATTCACCTTGGTGTTCGCGGTGGAGTACGCCGCAAGGGTCTGGGTGGTGCGCGAGCCGCTGCGCTATGCGCGCAGCTTCCTCGGCATCGTCGACCTGCTGGCGATCCTGCCGACCTTCCTGTCGCTGCTGTTCCCCGCCAGCGCGTCGCTGACAGTGATCCGCATCCTGCGGCTGCTGCGCATCTTCCGCGTGCTCAAGCTGGTCAAGTATTCCGACGAAGCCGGCATGCTCACCCACGCGCTGATTCGCAGCCGGCGCAAGATCCTGATCTTCGTGCTCACCCTGCTCACCATCGCGGTGATCTTCGGCGCGCTGATGTACGTGGTCGAAGGCCCGGAGCGTGGTTTCGTCAGCATCCCCTCCGGCATGTACTGGGCGGTGGTGACGATGGCAACGGTGGGCTACGGCGACCTGTCGCCGTCCACCGGGCTGGGACGTTTCCTCGCCTCCATGCTCATCATCATCGGCTACAGCATCATCGTGGTGCCGACCGGCATCTACAGCGCCGAGTTGGCCCGCACCATGCGTTCGCGTGGCCGCGTGCAACTGCGCTGCCCGCAGTGCAGCCTGGGCGAACACGACGACGATGCCTGGTTCTGCCGCAAATGCGGCGAAGCCCTGCCCCCACACGATTGAGGCTCGCGATGACCACGCACCGTCCCTGCACCCTCGCCGTCCACGCCGGCAACCATGCCGACCCCGCCACCGGCGCGGTGGCGCCGCCGATCCACCTGGCCACCACCTTCCGCCATGGTCCCGCTGGCGAGCGCATCGCCGGCTACGAGTACCAGCGCGAGGGCGATCCCACCAACGACCGCCTGCGCGAAGCGCTGGTCGCGCTGGAAGGCGGCGCGACCGCGCTGACCTTCGCATCGGGCATGGCGGCGATGACTACCCTGCTGGAATCGCTGCCGGCCGGCAGCCGCGTGCTGTTCCCGGACGACTGCTACAGCGGCCTGCGCATGCTGTTCAGCGAGTTCCTGCCGGAGCGCGGGCTGGTGGTCGAGACCGTGGACATGGCCGACCTCGACGCGGTGCGCGCGGCCTGCGCCACGCCGCTGGCGGTGCTGTGGATCGAAACGCCGTCGAACCCGCTGCTGAAAGTCTGCGACATCGCGGCGCTCGCGGAGATCGGCCATGCGGCCGGGGCACTGGTGATCGCGGACAACACCTTCGCCACGCCGCTGCTGCAGCGCCCGCTGGCGCTGGGCGCCGACATCGTGATGCACTCCACCACCAAGTATTTCGGCGGCCACAGCGACGTGCTGGGCGGCGCGCTGGTGTTCGGCCGCGACGACGGGTTCGCGAAGAAAGTTGCGCACCGCCTGCACGTGACCGGGGCGGTGCTGGCGCCGTTCAGCGCGTGGCTCACCCTGCGCGGGTGCCGCTCGCTGGGCGCGCGCATGGCGATGCACTGCGCGAATGCTCGCAGGCTGGCCGAATTCCTTGCCACGCATCCTGCGGTGGAACGGGTGAACTGGCCGGGGCTGCCCGCGCATCCCGGCCATGCGGTGGCGGCGAAGCAGATGCGCGATTTCGGCGCGATGCTGAGCGTGGAACTGCGTGGCGGCCGCGAAGCCGCGCTGGCGGTGGCCGGCAGGCTGCGCATCTTCACCAATGCCACCTCGCTGGGCGGCTGCGAATCGCTGGTGGAACACCGCGCCTCGGTGGAAGGCCCGAACCCGCGCTCGCCGCAGAACCTGCTGCGGGTGTCGGTGGGTCTGGAAGACGGCGACGACCTGGTCGCCGACTTCCAGCAGGCGTTGGGCTGAGGACTCAGCCTGCGACGAAAGCGTCCAGCGCCTTGCGCAGCCGCGCCAACCCTTCCGCGACATCGGCATCGCCGATGTTGAGCGCCGGCACGAAACGCAGCACGTCCGGCCCGGCCTGCAGCAGCAGCAGGCCGTGCGCGGCGGCAAGGTCGCCGATCGCGCCGGCCTTGCCTGCATGTTCGGGCTTCAGCACCGCGCCCAGCATCAGGCCGCGGCCGCGCACTTCGGCGAACAAGCCGAGGTCGCGGTTGATCGCTTCGATGCCGTCACAAATCGCCTGCGACTGCTTCGCCACGTTGGCAGCGATCTCGGCGGATCCCAGCCGGCGCAGCGCCACGCGCGCCACTGCCGATGCCAGCGGGTTGCCGCCGAAGGTGGTGCCATGGGCGCCGAACTGCATCGCCTGTGCGACCCTGGGGCCGGCCAGCAGCGCGCCGATCGGCATGCCGCCACCCAAAGCCTTGGCCAGCGTCACGATGTCGGGCGTGACGCCGTCCTGCCAGTGCGCGAACAGCGCGCCACTGCGGCCCATGCCGCACTGGATCTCGTCCAGCACCAGCAGCGCCTTGTGCTGGTCGCACAGCGCGCGCACCGCCTGCAGGTAACCGGGCGCGGCCGGCATCACCCCGCCTTCGCCCTGCACCGGCTCCAGCATCACCGCGGCCACGTCGCCGCCGGCCATCGCCGCTTCCAGCTGCGCGATGTCGTTGAAATCGACGTAGCGGAAGCCGCCGGGCAGCGGCTCGTAACCTTCCTGGTACTTGGGCTGCGCGGTGGCGGTGACGGCCGCCAGAGTGCGGCCGTGGAAGCTGCCGCGGAAGGTGACGATGACGCGGCGCTCCGGTCCGCGCCCGTGCGATGCGGCCCATTTGCGCACCAGCTTGATCGCCGCCTCGTTGGCTTCGGCGCCGGAATTGCACAGGAACGCACGCTCGGCGAAGCGCGAGGCCGCCACCAGTTCCTGCGCCAGCCGCAGCGGCGGCTCGCTGTAGAACACGTTGCTGGTATGCCAGAGCCTGCCGGCCTGCTCCACCAGCGCGGCGGTCAGTTCCGGGTTGCAGTGGCCGAGGCTGCAGACGGCGATGCCGGCGCCGAAGTCCACGTACTCGCGGCCTTCGCTGTCCCACACCCGCGCACCCTGCCCGCGCTCCAGGATCATCTCGCGCTGGCGGTACACCGGCAGCAGCACGTCGCGCCCAAGCGCCAGCAGCTCCTCCACGCTCGCGTCGCGTGCCATCTCACCAGACTCCCGTGTTCGGCATCGACACCCACGGCTCCTGCGGCGGCAGGTGGCCATCCTGCAGCAGCTCCACCGAGACCAGGTCCGGCGAACGCACGAACGCCATGTGGCCGTCGCGCGGCGGACGGTTGATGGTGTAGCCCATGTCCAGCAGGTGCTGGCAGCTGGCGTAGATGTCGGCGACGCGGAACGCAAGGTGGCCGAAGTTGCGGGCGCTGCCGTAGTCCTCGTCGGCGTCCCAGTTGTAGGTCAATTCGATCTCCGCGTCCGGGCTTTCGTCGGCGGCGAGGAAGATCAGGGTGAAGCGGCCCGCTTCGTTTTCCATGCGCCGGGTTTCGCGCAGGCCCAGGCCTTCGCAGTAGAAGCGCAGCGAAGCATCGACATCGCGTACGCGCACCATCGTGTGCAGGTATTTCATGGCTGGATTCCGTTCAGAGGGGGATCGCAAGATGATCCCACGAAGCCCGGTTCAGGGATCGATGTAGAGATCCGGCAGCAGCGGCATCGACGGGTCCTGCGCGTAGCCGGACAGATCGCTGATGCCGGCCTGGCGCAGCACCTGGTCGTCGATCAGGAAGTTGCCGGAAAAACCGGCGGCCTCGCGGGTCAGCACGGCGTGCGCGGCGTCGCCCATGATCTCGGGCTTGCGGCCGTTGCCGGCGGCAACGCCGGGGATCATGTTCAGCGCATCGGTGGCGATCAGGGTGCGTGGCCACAGCGCGTTCACCGCCACGCCGCGCGGGCCGAATTCGGCGGCCAGACCCAACGTGACGAAGCTCATGCCCATTTTCGCTAGGGTGTAGGCGGTGTGCGGGCCCCACCACTTCGGTTCCAGCGAGGGCGGCGGGCACAGGGTGAGGATGTGCGGGTTCGGCGCGGCGAGCAGATGCGGCAGGCAGGCCTGCGCGCACAGGAAGCTGCCGCGGCTGTTGACCTGCTGCATCAGGTCGAAGCGCTTCATCGGGGTATCCAGCGTACCGCGCAGCCAGATCGCGCTGGCGTTGTTGACCAGGATATCGATGCCGCCGAAGGCATCGACGGTCGCGGCGACCGCCGCGCGCACCTCGTCTTCCTCGCGGATGTCGCACTTCAGCGCCAGCGCGCGACCGCCCGCCTCCTCGACGGCGCGTGCGGCGCTGTGGATGGTGCCGGGCAGCTTGGGATTGGGCACGTCCGACTTGGCGACGATGGCGACATTGGCGCCGTCGCGCGCGGCGCGCAGCGCGATGGCCAGGCCGATGCCGCGCGAGGCGCCGGTGATGAACAGGGTCTTGCCGGAAAGCGTGGTCATGCGCATTCACCGTGGTATCGACGAACGGAAGTGTAGCCTCCGCCACCTATAATCCGCCGATGCAAAGCGCGTGGTTCGACAACATCGTCGCGTGGATCGGCGCGCACCCGCAGGCGGCCGGCCTGCTGATCTTCGTGATCGCGTTCAGCGACGCGGTCATCGTGCTGGGCGCCATCGTGCCGGCACTGCCGCTGATGATCGCCATCGGCGTGCTGATCGGCATGGAAGAGATCGCAGGTCCCTACGCGGTGGCCTGCGCCGCGCTGGGCGCATTCGCCGGCGACAGCCTGAGCTACTGGATCGGCCGCCGCTGGGGCAATGCGCTGCGCGGGGTGTGGCCGTTCCGCCGATATCCGCAACTGCTGGACCGTGGCGAGGCGCTGTTCCGGCGCAACGCGGTCAAGAGCATCTTCATCGCCCGCTACGTGGGCGCGGTGCGGCCGTTCGTGCCCGCCATCGCCGGCATGTCGCGGATGCCGCTGCCGCGCTACCTGCAGGCCAGCGGCGTGGCCTGTCTGTCGTGGGCGGTGCTGTTCCTGCTGCCGGGCTGGGCGCTGGGCCAGGCCTACGATGCCGTGGCCGCGGTTGCCGACAAGCTGGCGCTGGTGCTGCTGGGCCTGCTGGCAGCGCTGGCGCTGGCTTGGGCAGTGGTGCTGTACAGCTGGCGCTGGTTCGCGATGAACGCCGACAGCCTGCTGGCGCGGCTGCTGCGCTGGAGCCGCCGGCATCCGTGGCTGGGCCGCTATGCCGCGGCGCTGATCGACCGCCGCCGGCCGGAATCGGCGCCGCTGCTGCTGCTCGCGGTCTGCCTGTTCGCGGTGGCATGGCTATGGGCGTGGTTCAGCGCCTCGCTGATGCTGCGCGGCGGTCCGCTGCTGGCAGACCACGACGTGCACGCGCTGATGTTCACCCTGCGCAATCCGCTGGCCGACCGGATGATGGCCACGCTGGCGGCGATCGGCAGCGCGCCCGTCCTGGGGCTGGCCTCGATGTCGGCGATGCTGTGGCTGCTGTGGCGGCGGCGCTGGAAGGCGGCGGTGCACTGGCTGATCGCCATCGCGGTGGGGCTGGGGCTGACCGAAGGACTGGAGGCGCTGGTCGACATGCCGCGCCCGCCCACCGCTGCGGCGGGCTTCGGCTTCCCGTCGGTGGCGGTGACCATGACCACGGTGGTGTTCGGCTTCTTCGCGGTGCTGATCGCGCGCGAGCTGCCGGGCCGGCAGCGGGTCTGGCCCTACCTGCTCACCGGGATAGCCACTGCGCTGGTCGGCTTCGCCCGCCTGTACCTGGGCGCGCACTGGCTGTCGGACATCGTCGGCGGGGTGCTGCTGGGCGCGCTGTGGGTGCTGCTGATCGGCATCGCCTACCGCAGCCACAGCGAGCGCTCCTTCTGGATGCGGCCACTGGGCTGGACGTTCTACGGCAGCTTCCTGCTCGCCGCCCTCTGGTACGCGCCGCGCAGCGCACCGCAGACGCTGGCGCAGTTCGAGCCACCGCCGCCTGCACAGGTGCTGGACGCACGCCGCTGGCAGGCGCAGGGGCTCGGCGAGGATCACCAGCGCTTCGATCTGGAAATCGCTGGCGACATCGAACTGCTGCGCCAGCGCCTGCAGGCGCGGGGCTGGCGGGTGCAACCGGCGGCGGACTGGGTGGCTGCGCTCGGGCTGCTGGATGACGACCTGTCGCCGGCGCAGCGCCCGGTGCTGCCGCTGGCGCTGGATGCACATCCCGAACGGCTGCTGCTGCGACGCGCGGATCGCAACGATCCAGAACGCATCGAAGTGCTGCGCATCTGGCCGGCCCCGGTGCGGCTGGACGACGGCAGGACGCTGTGGGTGGCACGCTACGACGTAATGCAGCTGCGTCGCAGGCTGTACCTGTTGAACCTGTGGAAGCCGGACCCGCCTGCGCATGCGCTGCCGGCAGACCTGCTGGCGCTGGGCGATCCCCCGGCGCTGCGGGTGCTGTCGCATCCGCGCTGAACGCGAATCCTGCCGGCGCAGGAGCGCTCCACACTCGTCCTGCTTGAACCCTCTCCCGCGCGGGGAAAAGATCCGGAACGAGGCTTCAGAGCGCGGCGAAAAACCGGCGCGGCGCGCCGTCGAAGCCGCCGTTCGACATGAACACCACGTGGTCGCCGGCGCGCACGATGCCGCCCAGCGCGGCCAGCAACGCATCGGCGTCGGCGACGGCATGGCCTTCGCCACGCAGCGCCGCGATCACCTTGCCGGCGTCCCACGGCAGCTCCGGCCGGGCGAGGAACACCACCGCGTCGGCCAGATCCAGCGACGGCGCCAGCGCATCGGCGTGCGCGCCCAGGCGCATCGAATTGCTGCGTGGCTCCATCGCCACCACGATGCGGGCATCGCCCACCTTCGCCCGCAGCCCGGAAAGCGTGGTCGCAATGGCGGTGGGATGATGGGCGAAGTCGTCATACACGGTGACGCCAGCGTGCGCGCCGATCACCTCCAGCCGTCGCTTCACGCTGTGGAAGCCCGACAGCGCCGGCATGACCGTCGCGACGTCCACGCCCACGGCCGCGCAAGCCGCCAGCGCTGCCAGGCCGTTCAGCACGTTGTGGTCGCCCAGCAGCGGCCAGTCGACGACGCCAAGCTCGGTGCCAGCGTGGAGCACCGCGAAGCGGCTGCCGTCTTCTGCCAGCTTGCGCGCGCTCCATTCGAATGCGGGATCGAAGCCGAACCGCTCCACCGGCGTCCAGCAGCCCATCGCGAGCACTTCACGCAGGTGCGCGTCGTGGCCGTTGACGATCAACCGGCCGCGACCGGGCACGGTGCGCACCAGATGGTGGAACTGGCGCTGGATCGCGGCCACGTCGGGGAAGATGTCGGCGTGGTCGTATTCCAGGTTGTTGAGGATCGCAACCAGCGGGCGGTAGTGGACGAACTTGCTGCGCTTGTCGAAGAAAGCCGTGTCGTACTCGTCCGCCTCGACCACGAATTCGCGGCCCGTGCCCACCCGCGCCGACACGCCGAAGTCCTCGGCCACGCCACCGATCAGGAAACCCGGCTCGCGGCCCGCGGCCTGCAGCAGGTAGGCCAGGATGGTCGTCGTGGTGGTCTTGCCGTGGGTGCCGGCCACCGCCAGGGTGTCGCGGCCGGGCAACACGCGCTCGCTCAGCCACTGCGCGCCGGAGGTGTACTTCAACCCGGCATCGAGCACATGCTCGACCGCCGGGTTGCCGCGCGACAGCGCGTTGCCGACGATGATTTCATCGCAGTCCGCGCCGATGTTGCCGGCGGCGTAACCCTGCTGCAGCGCGATGCCCAACTGCTCCAGCTGGGTGGACATCGGCGGGTAGATGTTGGCGTCGCTGCCTTCGACCGCATGGCCGATTTCGCGCGCCAGCGCGGCCACGCCGCCCATGAAGGTACCGGCGATGCCGAGGATATGGAGTTTCACGTCATGGGCTCCGGGAGGGAGCGGAACGGCGGGTGCGTCGGCCCCGCAAGTCGCTCCCCGATACTCGCTTGGTTGCGGGGCCGACGCGCCCGCCGCCCCGCTTTCGAACGTGTCGGGCAGTGTCAGCCGACGTGGTGCCCGGGTTGGATCGCCTCGACAATGCGGGCGAATACATCGTCCAGCGAACCGACGCCGTCCACCACGGTCAGCTGGCCGTGCTGGCGGTAATAGTCGATCACCGGCGCGGTCTTCTCGTCGTACACGTTCAGGCGGTGGCGCACCGATTCGGGGGTGTCGTCGGCGCGGCCCTCGGCCTTGGCGCGGCCGGCGAGGCGCTCGATGATCTGCTCGTTGTCCACCGCCAGCTGCACCGCGGCATCGAACTTCTGGCCCAGGCTGGCCAGCAGTTCGTCCAGCGAGGCGGCCTGCGCCAGGTTGCGCGGGTAGCCGTCGAGGATGAAGCCGGCGCGGGTGTCTTCCTGCGAGAAGCGCGAGCGCAGCATGCCCAGCAGGATCTCGTCGCTGACCAGGTCGCCGCGCGCCATCACTTCCTTGGCCTGCAGCCCCAGCGGGGTGCCGGCGGCCACTTCGGCGCGCAGCAGGTCGCCGGTGGAAATGTGCGGAACCTGCAGATGTTCCTTGAGTCGCGTCGCCTGGGTGCCCTTGCCGGAACCCGGCGCGCCCAACAAAACCAATCGCATCGAATCACTCCAGTAAGGGACAGGCGGGGCGGCGTTAGACTGCACCCGAACCCCCGCTACCCGGCCAGCTTAACGCATCCGGCCGTCGTTCCAGACCCATTCCGAAGGATTTTCCATGCCCGCCGGTACCCTGTTGTATGCCCAGAGCGGCGGCGTCACTGCCGTCATCAACGCCACCGCCTCCGCCGTCCTGCAGGCCGCCCGTGCCCGCAAGGTGCCGGTCCTGGCCGCCCGCAACGGCATCCTCGGGGCCCTGCGCGAAGAGCTGCTGGACACCTCCACCCTGACCGCCACCGAGATCAAGGGCCTGGCGCATACCCCCGGCGGCGCATTCGGCAGCTGCCGGCTCAAGCTCAAGTCGCTGGCCGACGACCGCGCCAGGTACGAGCGCCTGCTGGAGGTCTTCCGCGCCCACGACGTGCGCTGGTTCCTCTACAACGGCGGCAACGACTCCGCCGACACCGCGCTGAAGGTGTCGCAGCTGGCCGCGGAGTTCGGCTATCCGCTGACCTGCGTGGGCGTGCCGAAGACGGTGGACAACGACCTCGCCGTGACCGACTGCTGCCCGGGCTTCGGCTCGGCGGCCAAGTACACCGCGGTGTCGGTGCGCGAATGCGGGCTGGACGTGGCGGCGATGGCGGAAACCTCCACCAAGGTGTTCGTCTACGAGGCGATGGGCCGCCACGCCGGCTGGCTGGCGGCGGCGGCGGGCCTGGCTGGCGAAGGCAAGGACGAGGCGCCGCACCTGATCCTGTTCCCGGAGCGGGTGTTCGACGAAGCCGATTTCCTGGCCAGGGTCGATGCCGTGGTCAAGCGCGTCGGCTACTGCGTGGTGGTGGCCAGCGAAGGCATCCGCACCGCCGACGGGACCTTCGTCGCCGATGCCGGTGGCGGCAAGGACAGCTTCGGCCATACCCAGCTGGGCGGCGTGGCTTCGCACCTGGCCGGGCGGGTCAAGGACAAGCTGGGCTACAAGGTGCACTGGGCGCTGCCCGACTACCTGCAGCGCTCGGCCCGCCATCTGGCCAGCGCCACCGACTTGGAGCAGGCGCTGGCGGCGGGCAGGGCGGCGGTCGAGTGCGCACTGTCCGGGCAGAACGCGGTGATGCCGGTCATCGTGCGCGACAGTGACGCGCCCTACCGCTGGCATATCGACATCGCCCCGCTGGCCCGCATCGCCAACCACGAGAAAACCATGCCCAAGGGCTTCATCCGCGCGGACGGCTACGGCATCACCGCAGCGGCGCGCCGCTACCTGACCCCGCTGGTCGCGGGCGAGGCCTATCCGCCATTTGGCCGGGACGGACTGCCGAATTACGTTATTCCCAAGCTGCGGCAGGTGCGTCGCAGGCTTCCGGGCTGGAGCGACTGAGCGCCTCCGGTTTAAACTCACCACCGCGCGCATTCCGCGACGCCCATCACATCGAACGGGGACACCATGAAGACCGCATTCACCGCCGCCGCGCTGGCTTTGGCCGTGGCCGCCACCAGCGTGCCCGCGCACGCCCAGTGGAGCAGCAAGAAGACCGACCCGCAGGGTGCCGCCGGTGGCGCCAATGCCAAGGGTGCCGCCATCAACCTGGAGTCCTGCGACGAGCCGATGGGCACGGTCGCGGTGGTCGAGGAACAGGAAGGCGACTGGTACCGCTACCTGACCTCCGACCTGCGCCTGCCCTCCACCGTGCCGGTGATCCGCATGCTGATCCAGCAGTCCAACTGCTTCGTGGTGGTGGAACGCGGCCGCGCGATGCAGAACATGATGCAGGAGCGTGCGCTGCAGGAAAGCGGTGAAATCCGCGGCGGCAGCAACTTCGGCAAGGGCCAGATGGTCGCCGCCGACTACACCATCAACCCCAGCATCAACTTCTCGCAGAGCAATGCGGGCGGTATCGGCGGTGCGCTCGGCCATTTCGGCGGCGCGCTGGGCGCGGTTGGCGCGCTGGCCGGCGGCCTGAAGTTCGGCAAGGCCGAAACCATGCTGACCATGATCGACAACCGCTCGGGCGTGCAGATCGGCGTGGCCCAAGGCGCGGCCAAGAAGACCAGCTTCGGCATCGGCATCGGCGGCGCCGGCAGCAACGGCTTCGGCGCGCTTGGCGGCTACAGCAACACGCCCGAAGGCAAGACCATCGCCGCGGCGTTCGCCAATGCCTACAACAACCTGGTCGTGGCCATGCGCGACTACAAGCCGCAGCAGGTCAAGGGCGGCCTGGGCAAGGGTGGCACGCTCAAGGTCGGCGACTGACACCGCTCCATCGCAACACGGTTCACCGCGAACGCCCGGCCCGACCGGGCGTTCGCTTTTTGCGGGCGCACACCGCGTGCGATCCTTGTGCACATGCCGATCCTGCAGGTCAAAGCCAAACCCAACAGCCGCGTCTCCGCGCTCACCCAGCAGGACGACGGCACCTGGTTGGCGCAGCTGAAATCGCCACCGGTCGATGGCAAGGCCAACGCCGAACTGGTCGAGCTGGTGGCGCGCACCTTCGGCTGCACGAAATCATCCGTCACCATCAAGACCGGCGCCGGCAGCAAGCTCAAGCGCGTGGTGGTGCCGGACTGAACCCGCCTCAGCGGCAGGCCTTGCCCTCGAGCGCCATCGCCACCGCGTACTGCGGGATCTCCCCCAGCTGGCCTGCGGATGCGGCATCCAGCCCGTCCTTGAGATAGACGCGGGCCTTGCCCTGCGCGTCCATCCTCGGCACGGCGCCGCCCGCCGGCTTGCGCCAGACCCGGATCACTGCCTGCCGCGAGGGGCATGCCGCGCTGGGTACGCGGATCAGGTCGTTGAGCACCCAGCCCGCAGCGCCGGGCGCAGGCGCCCGCTCCTGCAGCGCGGCGCGCGACTGGCAGCGCGCCCCGGTACGCACCGCGGCGAGGGCGTAGGGAGCCGAGCCATCGGCGGTAAAGCGGCCTTCCAGGCGGGTGCAGGCCTCCGGAATGGTGCGCAGGGTATGCACCACGCCAACGGCCTGCGGGGTGGCGGGCGGGCGCTGGATTTCCGGGGCGCCGTCGCCCGCAACGGCCGCGGATGCGGCGAGCAGGCCTGCGCAGAGCGTGTGCAGTCGCAACATGGGAACAGCCTCGGCAACACGGATCGGATGGCCAGACTGGCACGCACAGCCTGAATCGCATCGCCACGCGAGGCGGCACTGCCGGGATCACCGTCACCGCCCCGCTCGAGGCCGGGCGGCTCACGCGTGCCGGTGCGTGTGTGCGATAGTCGGACGTCGCCCGCCTGCGGGTGGGCACGACAACCTGATGTCTTCCATTCGAACACTCCGGGGAGGGGTTTCATGCTGGAGCAATATGGTTTGGTGTTGGCACTGGCCAGTGCCGTGGTCGCGATCCTCTATGGCCTGTGGGCCGCTACTTGGATCAACAAACAACCCGCCGGCAACGAACGCATGCAGGAGATCGCCGGCGCGATCCAGGAAGGCGCCCGCGCCTACCTCAACCGCCAGTACACGACGATCGCCGTCGCCGGCGTGGTGCTGCTGGTGCTGATCGGGTTCTTCCTCAGCTGGCACACCGCGATCGGCTTCCTGATCGGCGCGGTGCTCTCGGGCGCGGCCGGCTACATCGGCATGAACGTCTCGGTGCGTGCCAACGTGCGCACCGCCGAGGCCGCGCGCAGCGGCATGGGCCCGGCGATGGACGTGGCCTTCAAGGGCGGCGCGATCACCGGCATGCTGGTGGTGGGGCTGGGCCTGCTGGGCGTGGCCGGCTACTACACGGTGCTGACCAAACACCTCGGCGCCACCGAAGCCGAAGCGCTGCACGCGCTGGTCGGCCTGGCCTTCGGCTCGAGCCTGATCTCGATCTTCGCGCGTCTGGGCGGCGGCATCTTCACCAAGGGCGCCGACGTCGGCGCCGACCTGGTGGGCAAGGTCGAGGCCGGCATCCCCGAGGACGACCCGCGCAACCCGGCGGTAATTGCAGACAACGTGGGCGACAACGTGGGCGACTGCGCCGGCATGGCGGCGGACCTGTTCGAGACCTATGCGGTCACCATCATCGCGACGATGCTGCTGGGCAGCCTGATGGTCGCGCAGGCCGGCGAGCACGCCGTACTGTATCCGCTGGTGCTCGGCGGCGTGTCGATCATCGCCTCGATCATCGGCGCGATGTTCGTCAAAGTGGGCAACGCTGATAAGAGCGGGGGCGGCTCGATCATGGGCGCGTTGTACAAGGGCGTCATCGTGTCCGGCGTGCTGGCGGCGATCGCGTTCTACCCGATCACCACGCAGCTGATGGCCGATTCCAGCTACGGCGCGATGAACCTGTACTTCTGCGCCCTGGTGGGACTGGTGCTGACGGGCGTGATCGTGTGGATCACCGAGTACTACACGGGCACGCAGTACGCGCCGGTCAAGCATGTCGCCGCGGCCTCCACGACCGGCCACGGCACCAACATCATCGCCGGCCTGGGTGTGTCGATGCGGTCGACGGCGTGGCCGGTGGTGGCGGTGTGCGCGGCCATCCTGGGCGCGTATGCGCTGGGCGGCCTGTACGGTATCGCCATCGCCGCCACGGCCATGCTGTCGATGGCCGGCATGATCGTGGCCCTCGACGCCTACGGCCCGATCACCGACAACGCCGGCGGCATCGCGGAAATGGCGGAACTGCCGCCGGAGATCCGCAACATCACCGATCCGCTGGACGCGGTGGGCAACACCACCAAGGCGGTGACCAAGGGCTACGCCATCGGCTCGGCCGCGCTGGCCGCGCTGGTCCTGTTCGCGGACTACACCCACAACCTGCAGGCCGCGCATCCGGGCATCAGCTTCACCTTCGACCTGTCCAACCACATGGTCATCATCGGCCTGCTGATCGGCGGCCTGATCCCGTACCTGTTCGGCGCGATGGCG
>ERZ778017.2310-NODE-2310-length-15712-cov-6.007281_pt1 | contig 15712 bp, 13 predicted proteins | sample MGYA00375747_ERZ778017 | MGnify/ENA primary metagenome ERZ778017 (study PRJEB29350, sample SAMN05509838) | bioreactor metagenome | biome: bioreactor; material: wastewater | place: South Africa: University of Cape Town | collected 2014-03-17 ...
CCGCCACAATATCACGTCCTTCGACCGATGATGCGCAATCTGCGTGAAGCCCATGCGTTCGAACACCGGCTCGAGAATCCCCTTCTCGGGCGCCGAGAATTCGACGAATTCGAAGCCGTCGAGCCCCAGCGGATTTTCGAACAGATCGGCCATGGTCCATCCCTTATGGTTACAATTGAAACCATTATGATGGGCGGCGGCGGGGGAGTCAATGCGGGGCTTCTATCATGGCGGCGTCGTTTGAAAGCAGCGTGAGCTTTCCTTCTCTGCGGCCTCTGCGCCAAATTGCTGAACGGCGGCGCGACCCGACCCGTCAGGCCGCCGCCGTTTCGATCGCCTCGAGCGCCTCCATCCAGGCCGCCTCGACACTTTCGAGTTCGGCGGCGAGCTTGCCGCGACGCTGCGCGAGGTCGCCCATCGTCAGCTTGACGAGCGCGGGATCGGCGCTCGCGGGGTCGAACATTGCGCGGTCGATCGCCGAAATTCGCGCCGAAAGCCTGGCCGCCTGCGCTTCGAGGTCCTTCGCCGACTTGCGCAGCGCCGCCTGCGCCTCGCGCGCCTTTGCCGCTTCCTGCCGCGCCAGCTTTGCGTCCTTCGGCTTCGCCGGCGCGGTCTTCGCCTCGTCGGCTGCGCCCCTGCCGAGGATGAAGGCGACATAATCGTCGATGCTGCCGTCGAAATCGCGCGCCGTGCCGCCGTCGACGAGCACCAGCCGGTCGGCCGACAGTTCGAGCATGTGACGGTCGTGGCTGACGATCAGCACCGCGCCGTCATAGCCGTTCAGTGCCTGCACCAGCGCCTCGCGCGCGTCGACGTCGAGGTGGTTGGTCGGTTCGTCGAGGATCAGCAGGTGCGGCGCCTCGCGCGTGATCAGCGCCAGCGCCAGCCGCGCGCGCTCGCCGCCCGACAGCTTCGCGACCTCGGTCGTCGCCCGGTTTCCCGAGAAACCGAAGCGCCCGAGCTGCGCGCGCACCGCACCCGGCGTCTTGCCCGCCATCACGCGCGTCATGTGGCCGAGCGGCGTATCGGCACCGTCGAGTTCCTCGACCTGATATTGGGTGAAATAGCCGACGCGCATCTTGCCCGACGCGGCCATGGCGCCGTCCATCGGCTGAAGCTGCGCCGCGAGCAGCCGCGCGAGCGTCGTCTTGCCGTTGCCGTTGCGCCCGAGCAGCGCGATGCGGTCGTCGGGGTCGATGCGCAGGTTGAGCCGGCTCAGCACCGGCTCGCCCGGCGCATAGCCGACGCTGGCAAGATCGAGCGTGATCAGCGGCGGCTTCAGTTCGTCCGCCGGACTCGGGAAATCGAACACCAGGCTCGGGTCCTCGGTAAGCGCGGCGATCGGCTGCATCCGCGCGAGCTGCTTGGCGCGCGACTGCGCCTGCTTCGCGGTCGAGGCGCGGGCGCTGTTGCGCGCGATATAGTCGACCAGCCGCGCGCGCTGCGCGTCCTGCGCCGCCTTCGCCGCCGCCAGCTGCGCCGCGCGCTCGGCGCGCTGGCGCTCGAACGCGTCGTAGCCGCCCGGATAGAGCGTCACCTTCCCGCCTTCCAGATGCAGGATATGATCGACGACATTGTTGAGCAGGTCGCGCTCGTGGCTGATCACGACGAGCTGCCCCGGATAGCTTCTGAGGAAGCTTTCGAGCCACATCGTCGCTTCGAGGTCGAGGTGGTTCGACGGCTCGTCGAGCAGCAGCAGGTCGGGGTTGGAGAAGAGCAGCGCCGCGAGCGCGACGCGCATCTTCCACCCGCCCGAAAAGCTGTCGAGCGGCTGCGCCTGCATCGCCTCGTCGAAACCCAGGCCGATCAGGATGCGCGCGGCGCGCGCGGGCGCGGTATAGGCGTCGATCGCGATCAGCCGCTCGTGGATGTCGCCGAGCCGGTCGGGATCAGTCTCGGTCTCCGATGCCGCGAGCAGGGCGGCGCGTTCGCCGTCGGCGGCCAGTACGGTCTCGAACGGCGTCGCGGTGCCGCTCGGCGCCTCCTGCGCGATATAGCCGACGCGCGTGCGACGCGGCATCTCGATCCCGCCCTCATCGGCCTCGATCTGGCCGATCATCGCCTTCATCAGTGTCGATTTGCCGGCGCCATTGCGCCCGATCAGCCCGGTCCGGCTCTTCGCCGGCAGGCTCGCGCTCGCGCGGTCGAGGATGGTGCGCCCGCCGAGGCGCACGGTAAGGCCGTTGATCGTCAACATGGGCGCGCCGCCTAGCATAGCCGGGCGGCCAACCCAAGCGCATGCCGCTCAGTGCGACGCGCCCATCGACACGTGGCGGGGGCGCGGCGCGCACCAGACCGCAAGGGCGGCAATGATGAACACCGCGGCCGAGGCGAGGAAAATGTGGATGACGCCGATCGTTGCCGCCTGCACCTCGACCAGCCGGTCGAGCGCCGCGCGCGCCTGTTCGAATGTCAGGCCGCCGCCCTGCAATATGTCCATGGCGCCGGCGGGATCGTTGAGCGCGGGCACGATCTCCGACCGCGAAACACGCGTCGAATCATCCCATGCGGTGGTCGCGACCGCGGTGCCGATCGCCCCGCTGAGCGTGCGCAGGAAGCTCATCAGCCCCGCCGCCGACGTCTGATCCTTTTCGGGGACCGAACTGAGCGCGAGCGCGGTCAGCCCGACGAAGAAGAAGGGCATGCCCATCCCCTGCAACAGGTGCGGCAGAGCGAGCGTCCAGTAATCGACGTCGGCGTTCCAGCCCGCGCGCAGGATCGACACGAAGGCCATCCAGACGATCCCGGCGGAGATGGAGATGCGGATGTCGATCTTGTCGATCGACGCCGCCGCGACCGGCGACAGCAGCACCGCGAACACGCCCAGCCAGGCGACGACATAGCCAGTATCGGTCGCGGTATAGCCCACCATCTGCTGGAGCCACAAAGGCGTCAGCACGACCTGTGCGAAGAAAGCCCCGAAACCGAGCGATATCGCCAATGTCGCGAAGCTGAACCCGCGGAAGCGGAAGACGCGCAGGTCGACGACCGGGTTCGCGTCGGTGAATTCCCAGATGATGAAGGCGACGAAGCTGATCGCCGAGACGATCGCCAGCGCGACGATCCACGTCGATCCGAACCAGTCGTGCTCGCGGCCGGTGTCGAGCATGGTCTGGAAGGCGCCGACCGACACCACCAGCAGGATCAGGCCGATCACGTCGATCCGCGCCTTGACCCGTTTCGTCTCGAACGCGCCGAGCAGGCTACCGACCCCGAAGGCGCAGAGCGCGACGACCGGCAGATTGATGAAGAAAATCCACGGCCAGTTCCAGTTGTCGCTGATCAGGCCGCCGAGGATCGGGCCGAGGATCGGCGCAGTCGTCGTCGTCATCGCCCAGATGGCGAGTCCGATCCCCGCCTTTTCCTTCGGGAAGATGCGCAGCAGCAATATCTGCGACAGCGGCATCAGCGGCCCACCCGACAGCCCCTGCAGGATGCGGAAGAGGATCAGCGCGTCGAGCGTGCGCGACACGCCGCACAGGAAGGAGAACAGGCCGAAGCCCATGATCGAGATCAGGAACCAGCGCACGGTACCGAAGCGCGCCGCGAGCCAGCCGGTGAGCGGCACGCTGATCGCGTCGGCGACCGCATAGCTGGTGATGACCCACGTCCCCTGCGTCGGCGACACGGCGAGCCCGCCGGCGATATGCGGCACCGACACATTGGCGATGGTGCTGTCGAGCACCACGACGAAATTGGCGAGCGCCAGCGCGAACGCCGCGGCGAGCAGCCGCACGCCCTTCAGCGGTTGCGGCTCGGCCGGAAGCGATGCGGTGGCGGCGCTGGCCATATTATCGTCCCGCCCCGAACCTCGTCATGGAAAGCGAAGCGAAGTCATGTCGAAGGCGTCCGAGCATCAATCGTCCCCGCGCGTGTCGATCGTCGCTTCCATCGACAGGCCGACGCGCAGCGGGTGCTTGCGCAGCTGCGCGGCGTCGAGCGCGATGCGCACCGGCAGGCGCTGTACCACCTTCACCCAGTTGCCCGTCGCATTCTGCGCCGGGATCAGCGAAAAGGCCGCGCCGGTGCCGCCCGCGATGCCGACCACCTTGCCGCGATAGACGACGTCGCCGCCATAATAGTCGGAGGTCAGCTCGACCGGCTGGCCGATGCGGATGCGCCGGAACTGGCTTTCCTTGAAATTGGCGTCGACATAGGCGGTGTCGATCGGGACCACGACCATGATCGGCGCGCCCGCGGCGATCCGCTGGCCGACCTGCACCTGCCTGTTGGTGACGATGCCGTCGACCGGCGCGCGGATCACCGTGCGTTCGAGGTCGAGCCGCGCCTTGTCGAGCCGCGCCTGCGCCGCCGCGACGTCGGGGGCGGTGTCGATCGTCGTGCCGCGCACCACGGCTTCGGCCGCGCCGAGATCGCCGCTCGCCGAGCCGCGCGTCGCCTGCGCCGAGGTCACGCCCGCCGCGGCGAGATCGCGCGCCGCCTGCGCCTGCTTGAGCGCCGCGCGCGCCGCTGTCAGTTCCTCGCCCGACACGGCGCCGGTCCCGGCGATGCTCTCGCGCCGCGCCAGTTCGGCGCGCGCGCGCTCGACCGTCGCATCGGCGTCGCGCAGCCGCGCCTGTGCCTGCGAAATCTCGGCCCCGCGCGCCGCGACGCGCGCGCGCGCCGCACCGGCAGTCGCATCGGCCTGCCCGTAGCGCTGGCGCGCCTGCCGCAGCGCCGCTTCGGCATCGGCGACCGCCAGCCGTTGGTCGGCATCGTCGAGGATGACGAGGATATCGCCCTTTTTCACCGCCTGCGTGCCGCTGACGCGCACCGCCTTGACCGGGCCCGAGACAAGCGCGGTGACGGTGGCGCTGTCGGCGCCGACATAGGCATTGTCGGTCGAGACACGCCCCGCCTGCGTCAGAAAATACCAGATGCCCCACGCCGCCGCGATCGTCGCCACGACGATCAGCAGGATGCGCAGCAGTTTCCGGCGCTTGCCGAGCCGCGCCGCCTGCGCCTCGGCGGTTTCGGGCGCGTCGGGGGTAGCCGTGTCGTCGGCCGTCGTCATTCTCCTGTTGGATGGACGGCGCGATAGCCGCCGCCGAGCGCGCGGATCAGCGCGACGTCGAGCGCGCGCTCACGCGCTTCCAGCTCCGCGACCGCGCGGCTGAGCGCGACCATGTCGTCCTCGGCGGTCAGTTGGGCGAGCTGGTTCGACAGACCGGCACGATAGCGCAGTCCGGCCAGCCGCGCCGCGTCGGCCGCCGCCTGCAGCGCCGCGCGGCGCTCGGCAAGCTGGCGCTCGGTCGCCGTGCGGCTGGCAGCGAGGTCGGCGATATCGCGCAGCGCATCGATCAGGTTGCGATCATAGCCGGCCACCGCTGCGTCATAATCCGCGCGCGCGCCGCGATACCGCCCCTCGATGCGCCCGCCGTCGAAGATCGGCAGGCTGATCGCCGCGCCGCCATTGCCATATTTCGACCCCGCGTCGAACAGGTTCGCGAGCCCCAGCGACTGGAAACCGACCAGCGCCGACAGGCTGATATTGGGATAATAGTCGGCGCGCGCGACGTCGATGCGCTTCGCCGCGGCTTCGGCGCGCAGCCGCGCCGCGACGATGTCGGGCCGGCGGCCGACGAGCGCGATCCCGGCGTCGGCGGGAAGCCCCGTCGCGGGCGCGGCGAGCGTCGGACGCGCGATGCTCATCCCGCGATCGGGCCCCGCGCCGACGAGCGCCGCGAGCCGATGCCGGGTGAGCGCGATCGCTTCCTCGATCGCCGCGATGTCGCCGCGCGCGGAGGCGGCACGGCTTTCGGCCTGGCGCGCGCTCGCCTGGTTGTCGAGCCCGGCGCGCGCGCGGTCGGCCGACAGCGCCGCGCTCGCGGTGCGCACGCGCAAGGCTTCGCGCGCGACGTCGAGCGCTTCGTGATGGGCGGCGAGGTCGGCATAGGCCGCCGCGATGCCGGTGGTCAGCATCAGCCGCGCCTGCGCCGCATCGACGCGCGCCGCCTCGGCTTCGGAGGTCGCCGCCGCCAGCGCGGCGCGGTTCCGGCCCCACAGGTCGAGGTCGAAGGACAAGGTCGCGGCGACGTGGCCGGTGTCCTGAATGCCGTCGGGGACGAACTGCGGCGGAATGCCCATCGTCCCGCTCTGCTTCACGCCGCCGGCGCTGCCTTCGGCGCCGAGGCGCGGCAGCAGCGCCGCCCCCGCCTGCCGCGCCAGCGCATCGGCGGCGCGCACCCGCGCCGCGGCGGCGGCAAGGTCGGGCGATCCGGCGAGCCCTTCGGCGATCAGCGTGTCGAGCTGCGCGTCGCCCCACGCGCGCCACCAGCCTTCGACCGGCCATTCGCCGTGCGCGTCGGCCAGACTGGCGCCCGACGCGAGCGAGTCGGCGGCGACGACCTGTGGCCGCGGCCCCAGGTCGGGCGCCGCGCAGCCGGCGAGCAGGCCGAAAAGGGCCGTTGTCGTAACAAGGAAACGGGGCATGGCGTCCAACGATACTAGCTGGTATCGTGCGTCCATAATGGGAGGAGTCGAATTGTCAATCGAAATGATACCAGCCAGTACGGGACCCGCCGACGACGCGAGCGAGAAGCGCCGCCAGGCGTTCGTCGATACTGCGCGCGAAGCCTTTTTCGCCCACGGCTATGCCGGCACGACCATGTCGTCGATCGCGAGCAAGGTGGGCGGGTCGAAGACGACGCTCTGGACCTATTTCCCGTCGAAGGAGGAATTGTTCGAAGCGGTGGTCGACGACATCGTCCGTCAATATGGCGAGATGCTGCACATCGACCTGCCGGTCGACGAGGATGTCGTCGCGGTGCTGCGCCGCTTCGCCAATATCCTGGTCCCGACGCTGATGACCGATCCGCTGCTGTCGCTCTATCAGCTCGTGGTCGGCGAGGCGCGGCGTTTCCCGCATCTGGCCGAGGCTTTCTATGAGCGCGGGCCGCGGCGCGGCAAGGCGCGGCTCGCGGTGTGGATCGGCGAGAAGATGGAGCGGGGCGAGCTCAGGCGCGGCGATCCGCTGCGCGCGGTCCAGCATTTCACGGGCCTGTGCCAGAGCGGCTCCTATCAGTTCGCGGTGCTCAACCTTCCCGAGGCGCGGCGCTGCGACCGGGCGCGGGTGGCGGCCGAGATCGAGGGCGCGCTCGACACCTTCTGTCGCGCCTGGGGGCCCGAAAGCATGGGCGTCGGCGCGCACGCCCTGTCCCAAAAGGCGACAGCCCCGTCGCGCGGCGATGCGAAGGCCTGAGGATTCCCGTGGTATCGAGGCGGCGTGGAACCGATTCGCGACGCCATCTATCATGAGCAACTGGCGCGCGTCGCGCGGCTGAAGGCCGACGCGAGCGGCGATCCCTTCCTCGCGCGGCGGCTCCGCGAAGCGGCGGTCCGGCACGAGCGCACGGCGCGCCGCCTGCGGCGCGAGGAGAGCGCGGCTTCCGACGGAGGGGGTTGAAGCTTTCCCCTAAAGCTCGATCAGGATGCGGATGGAGGCAGCATCGACCCCCGCCGCGCGCGCGATGCGCTGGCGCGCGGTGGCGATCTCGGCCTTCAGCATGTCCATGTCCTCGGCCGCGGCTCGGCGGCTGGCCGCCTGCGCCGATGCCCGCAGGCCGACCATGGCGGCATCGCCGACGATCTCCTGTTCGGAAACGCGCAGCGCGGTCGCGAGCGCGTGCAGGCTTTTCCGGCGCGGCACGGTGGTGCCCTTTTCCCACGCCCAGACGCTCGGCTTGCTGAGCCCGGCCGCCCTGGCAAGGCCCGCAAGGCTCATCCCGCGCGCCTCGCGCAGGCGGCGCAGGCGCATGCCCAGCGGCTCGGCGGCGTCGGCAGCCACAGCCTCGCCCCCGTCGGCCGGATCGACATCGGACGGCAGGGGATTGCGCAGGCGCGCGGCGCTCAGCACGGCGCGCGGCAGCGGCTGGCGGAAGCGGCAGCCGAACAGCCGCTCGCTCTGCCACACGACCGAGGCGACCACCTCGCCCGCCTCGGGCAGCACGATGGTGAAATCCTGGCCGAGCAGCAGGTTGGCAGCGGTTTCGATCAGCGCGCCGGTCACCGACAGATTGTGCACGGTCACGGCGGTCCCGCCCTGCCCTGTCGTACCGCCCTCGACCGTCAGGTTGAGCCGCAGGCGGTCCGCGCGCTGCCGGGCGGTGCCGGCGGACGGTTCCATCATCGTTCCGTGAATGACCATAGGCGCGCGATCTTCGCAGCGAGGCGTTGCCGAGGGGTTAACGGCCCGCCGGGAAACGCCCTCTCCGACATCCGCCGACGACCCGCGAACGGAGCGGGAGGCGGATGACGGGATGGCGGCGGGCGGGAAGACCGGGGGAACGGACGAGGACATGATGCCTTTCATTTCGGCCTGGTCGCCCAACCGCCAGAATCCGGCCGGATAGGCCGTGCCGAGCGAAACGCACACTCGTCAGCGAACGTTGCCGCGATCCGCCGCAAGCTTGGTGCGGTCCGGCGTGGATGCAGTTCGTGTCGACGCTCCGCAGAGCAGAAATCCGGTTAAGATTCGGATGCAGCCTGTTCCATAACAGGACGGCTTGCTTGCCCGGCGTCGCGACCGGTCCGGCGGTTAACCCTCAAGACCCTCGCGCTTCCCGGCTTTCCTCGATTTTCCGAGCATTTACACGCCGTTCGATTTGATCCCGCAGAAATTTTTGGGGTTCACATAAAAATTAACTCCCGTATTAAATTGGCCCTAACGGAGGGGGGGTGAGTCGGGTCGCGACTTCCCCGGGCATAGGGGATGCCCAGGACCGCAATTACGCGGACAAAAACCGTTCAGGTTTATTGGGGGAAGCGTTCATGCGCCTGCTGCTCATTGCGCTCGTTGCGACGGCATTCGCCGCGCCGGCTGCCGCAGCCGACATGCAGATCGACAATGCGCGCTCGATCGACATCGCGGTCAGCGGCTCGATCCGCGAACATTGCGCGATGGGCCAGATTCCGAACGTCGATTTCGGCAACCTCGAGCAGCGCGGGCTGAGCTTCCAGATGGACGTGCCCTTCGACTGCAACCTGCCCTTCACGATGACGATCAGCGGCACGGGCGGCGGCCTGGCGCACACGACGATGCCGAACGGCCAAGGCCCCTATGGCGGCAAGCTGCCCTATAATCTGAGCGTGCAGATGCCGGTTCGTTATCCGAACCGGTCGATGATCAGCCAGTCATTCACCAGCAGCCAGATTCAGGCGGGCGGCGTGATTTCCAGCAATGGCGGAATCGCCACCGACGGCATGACGCTGGCGGTCGAACTGGGCCGCCCGACAGGCGAAGCCGGGCTGTTGCTGGCGGGCGATTATGCGGAGGTGATCACGATCACCGTCACGCCGAGTTGAGATTCGCCCGCGGGGTGTCTCGCGGGCGGAATTAGGGCGATGGGCAGGCACCGTGTCCATCCGCCTCTCCGACCAGCCGGTGCGAAGGAACGGCCGCATCTCCGAGAACCGGGGACACGGCTGAAAAATGAGGGAAGAAGATTATGAAGAAGATTCTTTGCGGCACCGTCGCCGCCCTCGCGATCATCGGCATGGCTTCGCCTGCCGCTGCGCGCACGAATGAAAAGCATTATGCGGGAACCGGAGTTGTTAACGTCAACGTCGGCCCCATCAACCTCTCGGCGCCCGTCGACTACACGTTCACCAATCCGCAGCCGACCAACATCAACCCGATCCCCTTCTTGCCCCCCCTCATGGTCAACGTGGGTGAGGTCCTTGGTGAAACTGGTATCAATCTGGGAGTCGGCACCCGCTACACCGTCCAGGCGACGGGAAGCGACGACAGCGAAACAGCAACGCCGACCGTTGACGTGCAGTTCGCGATGTCGGGCACGGTGAGCAAGGACTGCTCCTTCTATTCGGGCAACAACTACACGACCAACGTCCGCGATATCGACCTCGGCGTCATCGGCGTGAAGACCGGCGACAACGAGAATGTCGGCCAGGCGTTCGAAATGACCGGCAACATCGACGTCGACATCCAGACGCTGACCGCGGGCTGCAACTTCAACAACCGCGTCACGATCGAGAAGGACAGTGTAAAGGGCCTCGTGAACACGGCTCCCGGTTCGTATGACACCGATGAATTCCGTGCCAACATCCCCTACACGGTGAGCGCAAGCTGGCAGGGTGTTCCGCGCGGCGGCCCTTCGGCTGGTTCGACGCAGAATCTGTCCGTCGGCGACAACAGCAAGAGCGGCTTCCTTCTGCAAGGCGCGTGGCGTTCGCAGATGGACATCAACATCACCGCCGCTGCGCTCAGCGACAAGGGCCTGGTCGCCGGTACCTATGAAGGCACGACCACGCTGACGCTGTCCGCTTCGTAAGTTCGATCGGCAAGCAAAAGGAAAGGGGGAAGAGCGATCTTTCCCCTTTCTTTATGAAATAATGGAATTATGCCCTGCTTTGGGGGGAATAAGATGATGTCGGCACTGACGATGCTGAAACGCCGTGCGCGCACCGTCCTGGCCGCGCTGGCCGCGATCCTGTTGCTTGCCGTCCCGGCGCTGGCGATGCGTGTCTCGCCGATGGTGCTGGAAATGGAATCGCGCGGCAGCGCAGCCGTCGCCCGCATGGAAGTGCAGAATATCAATACGGGCACGCTGGCGTTCCAGACGCGTGTCTATCGGATGAACTACGAACCGAACGGCGAAATCACCGAAACGCCGGCCGACGAGGATTTCCTGATCTTTCCGCCGCAGGGGGTGCTGCCGACGAGCGGCCGCCAGGTCATTCGCCTGCAATGGGTCGGCGATCCCGACATCGCCACCTCGCAGGCCTATTATGTCGCGGTCGAACAATTGCCCGTCGCCCTCGATCCGACGACCGAGGAGGGCATCGGCGCCAAATTGCAGGTGCTTTACAACATGCGCGCGCTCGTCGTCGTCGCGCCCCCTGGAGCGCAGCCCAATGTCGCTGCCACCGACGCGCACCAAGTCGATTATCAGTTGCCCCCCGCCCCCGGATCGACGGAGAAGGGACCGATGCAGGACGGTGTCGCGGTCACGCTGACCAACAGCGGCCGCCGCCATGCGATGATGTCGGACCTGACGTGGCAGATTGAGGGCACCGATCGCGAGGGCCAGTATCTGCGCGTCGACCTGTCGCCCGAGGAACTGAGTCGCATTGTCGGATCGGGCTATACCCCCGCGCAGGGCCAGCGCACCTTCAACCTGCCGGTTGCGGGATTCGGGCCGGGGCCGATCAAGGTCCTGTTCAAGAAGTGAGGCGCGCCCTCGCCCTTTGCTCGGTCGCGCTGCCTGCCTTGTGGGCGAGCGCGGCGGCGGCGCAGGTGTCGATTCCCCTGCCGACGCGGCCCGGCACGGCCGAGCGTACGCCGCCCGAAGGCACGTCGACACCGATTCCGCTGCCGGGCACACCGGTGCCGTTGCCAACCCCAGCACCTACCCCGACCGTACCGCAGGTGCCGATCGGGCCGCACGGGCGCCCCGATATCAACCCCTATGACCGCGACATCGACATGACGGTGCCGCTGACGTTCCAGAATCGCAGCCTGGGCGATATTCCGATGCGGCTGACCGCCGACGATCGCTTCATGCTCGACGTCGCGACCTTCATTCGGCTGATGCGTCCGGTCCTTAACGACGAAGCGCAGGCAGGCCTTGTCGGCCGTCTGCAGGGCATGGAGAGTTTCGGCCCCGACGACCTCGACCGGACGGGCGTCCAGTTGACCTATGACCCCGGTTCGCTGGCGGTCGTCGTCGTTCAGGTTTCGCCCGAGCAGCGCGCGATTCAGGATATCTTCGCGCCACCGCGCGATGACCTTAACGATACATCGCTGACACCGGAAGGTTTTTCGGCTTTTCTGAACCTGAACTTGATCCAGAGTTATGTCTGGGATCTCGATCAGGCGGATCGGCCGACGGTCAATTTCGACGGCGCCGTCCGCGTCGGCCCCGTCGTGTTCGAAGGCGACGCGCAGTTCGCCGAGCGCATGACCGACACCGGCGAGAAGTATCTGTTCCGCCGCAACTATGCCCGACTGGTCTACGATCAGCCCGAAGCCTATCGCCGTTGGTATCTGGGCGACCTCGATCCGGAGACGCGGGGGCAGCAAAGCTATGTGCGAATGGGCGGCGTCGGTGTCCTGCGGCAGCGGCGGCGGTTCAACGCCTTTCGCGCTGCCGTCCTGCAAGCCGACCGGCAATTGGTCATCCAGCGCGAATCGACGGTGCGCTTCATGCGCAATGGCACTCTCTATCGCGAGGTGCGCCTGCAGCCCGGTCGCTATGATTTCAGCTCGCTGCCGCTGGTCGCAGGCAGTAACGACGTCCAGATTCAGGTCACCGACAACAGCGGCGCGGTGCAGAACCTGTCCTATCAGCAATATCTGGACCCGATCGACCTCGATCCCGGCGATTTCGAATATGGCGCCTTTTTCGGTCCGACGAGCCGATCGTTCGGCGGCGCGCCCGATTATCGCGGCCCGCTCGCCTTCACCGGCTTTTTCCGCAAGGCGTTCTTCAACCATCCGGCACTGGGCGTCGGCGGCCAGGCCAGCGAGGATGTCCAGGCACTGTCGGGTCAGATGCAGTTCGTGCTCGGCAACGGCGGCCGCATCCTCCTCGACGCGGCGGGAAGCCATGCGAAAGTAGCGGGCGAGGGCTTTGCCGGCGGCTTCAGCTACGAACATTATTTCGATCGCGGCGGGACGTCCGATTATTTCTCGCTTCGCGCGGATTATCAGTCGCCGCATTTCGCGACGCTGGGCAACCCCAATGCCGTCAACGCCAGCGCCTTCACCCTGACTGGTCAATATACCCGCCAGTTCGACCTTCGTCTGGTCGGCACCGCGAACGCCTCCTACACCAAGTCGCGCTTCGGCCTTGGCGACAGCTATCGCATCGGGGCGGACATCCAATATAATATTGACCGCCGCTGGTCGGTACGCTCGGGCGTCGATTATACGAAATATCCGTCCGATTTCGCTGGTCGCGGCAGCGGCGTCAGCTTCAACATCAGCCTGGTGTTCCAGCCGAGCTTCCGGCGCCGTGCCGAAGCGCGCTATGAAACGCGCGCCAACACGGCCGAACTCTCCTATAATCAAAGCGGCCTCAATCAGCTCAACAGCGTCGGCTTCGGCGGCGTGGTGATGCGCCAGGACGGCAATGCCCGCCTGCTCGGCTACGGCAGCTATTCGGGCAACCGCTTCGATGCCGCGCTCAGCCACGCCAGCTTCGGCCCCAGCCTGTCCGACATCACAGCGTTGAACGTGACGACGGCGCGGATCGGGACGACATTGGCTTATGCCGGCGGCATGTTCGGCGTCGGCCGCCGCGTCAACGACAGCTTCATGCTGCTCGAACCGCACGAAAATCTGGGCAAGCGCCGCGTAGTGGTGGGCCAGTCGCTGTCGAAGAATGATTATATCGGCCGCAGCGGTCCGCTGGGCGCGGCGATGAACAATTTCCTCGGTTCATATAGCATGCAATCAGTGCAATATGACGTCGAGGACGCGCCGGCCGGTTATGACACGGGACCGGGCATCGTGCGCGTCAAGCCGCCCTACAAGAGCGGCTATACGCTGCGCGTCGGGACCGATGCCTTCGTCAGCGTCATGGGCACGCTGATCACCGCGCCGGACAAGCCCGTGTCGCTGATCGGCGGGCGCGTCACGCTGCTTGATGTCAAGGACGGCGAGAATCCGAAGCCCGTGCCCTTCTTCACCAATTCGGTCGGCCGTTTCGCCATTTCGAACATGCTGCCCGGCCGGCGCTATCTGGTCGAAACCTATGGCCCCAACGGCACGATCGACAAGGCATTTGAATTCACCGTCCCGGCCGATACCGACGGCCTCGTGAACCTCGGCACCGTTCGGCCGGGCTCGAACAGATAGGAGGCCATGATGCTTCGCTCCTCCCTTTTCATCGCCGCGGCGCTATTCGCCGCGCCTGCATCGGCGCAAACCACGCCGGCCGCAACGGCGCGATCGCCCGAATGCCTGGTCCGCATCACCGCGACCCCGGCGAGTTGGCTCATCCAGGGCTTCGACCCGTTCGACAACCGGAGTCCCGAGGGCAGTTTCAACGTGACCTTCCTCAACGAAGGCGGATCCGAATGCCGCATCACGCCGGTTTTCGAGCTGCCGCAGCCGCCCTTCGGCCTCAAGAAAAACGGTGGGACCGCCGTGCGCTATGCCCTCCTCAACCTTTCCGATTCGCGCGACGTGACTCCCTACGCGGCCCGTTCGTTGAGAAAATTTTCCGATCCGGAACTGGTACTGGCTCCGAACCAATCGAAAATGCTGACCTATAAACTGGTCGTCGATCCCAGTCAGGTACGCGAGGCGGGGATGTTCACGCAGGACGTGACGATCGACGCGCAGGATCGCAACTTCGTATCCTTTGGTTCGACGAACCTAGCGCTGGGAATCCAAGTTCTGCCTTCCGCACGGATGGGCCTTTCGGGGGCTTATTCAATGAACAAGGGCCAGGCCATCGTCGACCTCGGCGAGTTGCGCACAGGGATCGCGCCCGTGGTCCTCGGACTATATGTGAACAGCACCGGTTCCTACGACCTACAGGTCCGCTCCAACAATTTGGGTAAGCTGCGTCTCGGCTCCACCGAATGGACCGTTCCCTACGCCATCTCCATCGGTGACGACGCGATCAACCTGTCCGGAGTCAGCAGTTTGTCGAAGCCGGCTGGCGCCGCTCCCCTTCTCGATCCGCTCGACATCCAGTTCGTGATCGGTGACGTGAGCGATCGGCGCGCCGGCACCTACAGCGATGTGATATCGATCTCCGTCACCGCGCGCTGAGCTCTCTCTACCACTCGCCGTGCGATGCCATCGCGCCGCGCAGGCGCGGCGGCGCTTAACCGATTCTTAGATTTGCGCCGCTAACACCACCCTACGCTTCGGCCAGTTCGGCGGAAAGGGTGGCGAATGACACGGAAACTTTCGATGGGCCTCGCAGGCCTCATATTCGTTGCGGCGCCGACGACCGCGCTCGCCGCCTCCTATGGCTTCAACCTCTTCGCGCGGGTGGCGGTCCAATGCACCGTCAACCATCAGCCCACCGGGTTCGGCGCGATCCAGGGCGACGCCGTATCGCTTGGCATGTTCCGCGAATATTGCAACGCGCCGGGCGGCTATGAGCTCGTCGTCACCTATGCGCCCGGGACGCTGGTCGGCACCCGCCTGATCGCCGGTAACGACGAGATCCTGCTCAACGGTTCGGGCCAGGCCGTGCTCAGCCGCGCGCAGGGCCCGCGCGTCCAGGAACGGCCGATCGCCGCGGTGCCGGGCGGCAACGGGTTCGATTCGGATCATCTGGACCTCCAGATCATTCCGAGCTGAGCCTCGACCGCCGCCGGCACGGCCACGCTCCGCTCGAGGGGAATGGCAACTACGATCCGCTCCAAGCCTCCGGAATCCATCCGTCCAGGCAAAATCGATGGCGGAGCAGCCGACCACTGTCGCCAATATCTTATGACTAATGTAGCTGAAACGCTCCGCTTGGTGGTGCTCACCCGCTCTGTCCGCGAATATGAAAACCGCGATGAAGAAGATTTTTTCCGGTCGACCTGGTATTGCCCTATGGCGCTACCTACGATTTTAGCAGTAACTGTCAACTCCGGCCGCGCGCAATCGAAGAGTGGAACAAAGCAAAAGTTAGGATTCCGAATTTGGAATGGTCGGAATGCCGCCCGCTCCGAACAGCAAAAAAGGGGAGCTATATATCTAACTAGCCAAAATAATTTGACACCTGCAGGAGTTTATGGCTAG
>ERZ778017.2316-NODE-2316-length-15682-cov-33.324822_pt1 | contig 15682 bp, 15 predicted proteins | sample MGYA00375747_ERZ778017 | MGnify/ENA primary metagenome ERZ778017 (study PRJEB29350, sample SAMN05509838) | bioreactor metagenome | biome: bioreactor; material: wastewater | place: South Africa: University of Cape Town | collected 2014-03-17 ...
TAGATGCGTTCGCTGATCTTGATGGCGGCCTTGCAGCCGACCTTGATGACGCTGCTGAGTAGGCGGTAGGCGGGGGCCTCGCGGCTGCCGTGCTCGATGGCGTGGTCGTGGTGGGCCAGTTCCTCTTCGCGGAACTTGGTCAGTTCGGCGGCCAGTTCGGGATCGCGGTCGCGGATTTCCTCGATCTGGTCGGCGTAGTGTTTCTCGATGACGCTCTCGACCGCCTCGGTGCAGGCGTGGGCGGCCTTTTCCGAGATCAGGGCCGTCCCGGCGCCCAGGGCCGTCGCCGCCAGCTTCCACAGCGGGATCATGGCCGTGGGGCGCACCCGGTTCTCGTTCAGCAAAGCCTCGAACCGGGCCAGGTGGACGGCCTCGTGCCCCTCCATCTCGGTCAGGTCGGCTGCGATGGCGTCCTTGCCCTTGCGGCCCTCCAGCACGGCGCGCTGGGCGCGGTAGATGTGGACGGCGGCGAACTCGCCCGCGTGGTCGACGCGCAGCATCTCGGCCAGGCGCGCCTTGTCCTGCCCCACGCCGGGGCGGGCCAGGGGAATGCGACGGGCGGCGGAGACGGCTTCGGCTGATTGGGTCATGACGCCTCTATCCTAGCTCCTCGGCGCGCGGGCGTCCTTGGGACGTTTCGCCGCCAGCAGGCTGAAAACAGCCAGCGCCAGGGAGATCACAAAGTTCCAGCCCGCCATCGACAGGCCCGCAAAGCTCCACGGAATGTCGCCGCAGGAGACGAAGCCCGCGCTTCCGCCCGTGCCGTCGATCAGGGCGGTCAGGGCCGACAGGTCGATGGTGGTGCTCGGCGCGGCCATGCAGGTGGCCGGCAGGGCCCACCACTTCAGCTCGCCCCCGGCGTGATAGCCCGCCGTGATCGCCCCGGTCAGGAAGATCGCCGCCAGCAGGAAGGAGGCGATGCGCGGCGTGCCCCGGCTGGCCCGGCTGAACAGGGCCCAGAAGGTGGCGGCCCCGGCGATGGCGACGGCGGCCCAATAGACCTCGCGCTGCTTCAGGCACAGGCTGCACGGCGGCATTGCGCCGAACCGCTCGAACGCATGGGCCGCGCCCAGCATGGCCAGCGACGCCCCAAGAGCGAAGGCGGTCCACCAGCGGGTCAGCAATTTGTAGATCGCGCTCATCTGCGCCTCACAGGAACCAGGCGCCTCTCATAAACTGAGCAGAGAGCGGCGTCGATCAGTGACCGATCAGCTTGACCATAAAGAAGGCGCCGACCAGCAGGACCAGGAACAGGACGGTGAACAGGGCCAGCCGCTTTTCGACGATCGCCAGCATGGGCGGCCCCCAGCGCTTGAGCACGAAGGCCACCAGGAAGAAGCGGGCGCCGCGCGTCAGCACGCACAGGGCGATGAACAGCGCCAGATTGAACTGGAAGATGCCCGAGGCGATGGTGATCAGCTTGAAGGGGATGGGCGTCAGCCCCTTGATCAGGATGACCCAGGCGCCGTGCTGCTGAAACAAGGCCTTGGACGCCTCGAAGGTGTCGGCCTTGCCCAGCAGGGCCAGCATCCACATGCCGACCGGCTCCAGCCAGTAGCCGATGGCGTAGCCCAGGATTCCGCCCAGCACCGAGGCGATAGTGCAGACCGTGGCGTAGAAATAGGCGCGTTCCGGCTTGGCCAGCACCATGGGCGCCAGCATGACGTCCGGCGGAATCGGGAAGAAGGAGCTTTCGGCGAAGGAAACGACGGCCAACGAGCGCGTGGCGTGACGGTGGCGGGCCAGAGAGAAGACCCAGTCGTAAAGCTTGCGAAGCATTCAGGCGTCCCGATCGAGGCCCCCGCCTCTCGTCCCCCGCCCGATAGCAGGCCAGGCGAAACGGCGCGAGAGGCGAACGATCGCCTGCGACACCGGAACGTGTGCCGTTTCAGTCCACAGCCGCCTTGCGCCCGATACCGCCCCGCCAGTAGGTTCCGCCCCAATCAGCGGCCGCGCCATGCAGGCTTGAGCCGCGTCAAACCATAAGAGAGAGGAGACGCGCCATGCAGGATGCCGCCAAACTCGACCAGGCAAACCCCCTCGGCGTCGACGGCTTCGAGTTCGTCGAATTCACCGGCCCCGAGCCCGAAGCGATGATTTCGCGCCTGGAGCTGATGGGCTTCACCCCCACCCATGTGAACCCGGCCAACGGCGTGGTGCGCCTGAAGCAGGGCGACATCACCATGCTGGTCCACCGCACGCCCGCCGGGCAGGCGGCGGACTTCGCCAAGGACCACGGCCCCTCGGCCAACGGCATGGCCTTCCGCGTCGCCGACGCCAAGGCCGCCTATGAGGGCGCGCTGGCGCGCGGCGCCCGCAAGGCCGAAGGCACGGGCGGCGGCGCCCTGGCTGGCGACTACCCCTATGTGCTGCAGGGCATCGGCGGCAGCCTGCTGTACGTCATCGACCAGTACGGCGAGAACGGCTCGCTGTATGACGCCTGGGACGAGATCGAGGGCTGGGAAGAGGCCGAGCGCAAGAACTCCGTGGGTCTGGAAATCCTGGACCACCTGACGCACAACGTCCGTCGCGGCGAGATGCGCACCTGGTCCGGTTTCTACAGCTCGGTGTTCAACTTCGAAGAGCAGAAGTATTTCGACATCAAGGGCAAGGCGACGGGCCTGTTCTCCCAGGCCATGATCGCGCCCGACCGCGCCATCCGCATCCCGCTGAACGAAAGCCAGGACGAGAATTCCCAGATCGAGGAATTCATCCGTCGCTACAACGGCGAAGGCATCCAGCACATCGCCCTGACCACCGAGAACATCTTCGAGACGGTCGAGGCCATGCGCGAACGCGGCGTCGACTTCCAGGACACCATCGAGACCTATTTCGAACTGATCGACAAACGCCTGCCGGGCCACGGCGAGGACGTGGAGCGGATGCGCAAGAACCGCATCCTGATCGACGGTTCGGACGAGGAAGGCCTGCTGCTGCAGATCTTCACCCAGGACACCTTCGGCCCGATCTTCTTCGAGATCATCCAGCGCAAGGGCAATGAGGGCTTCGGCAACGGCAACTTCCAGGCCCTGTTCGACTCGATCGAGCTGGACCAGATCCGTCGCGGCGTCATCAAGGTCGACGCCTGAATGCGGTTTCGGCCTCCGCACTGGCTGCCCTGGCTCGGTCCGCTTCTGGCGGCTGGGGCCGGGGCCCTGGCGGGCGAGTACTGGCTGGGGGGCGGCTTCTGGATGGTCCTGGCCGCCGCCCTGGTCTGCGGCTTCGCCCCCATCCTGGCCCATCGCCTGTGGCGACGCCTGCATCATAAACGCTAGACTAAGGCGGAGGGGCCTGGGCGATTGACGCCGCCTCTCCGGCTCGTCTGCCATCGCGGCCGATCCGCCTCCCTCGCGAAGGGAGGAAAAGAATGAATGGGGAGCTTGAAATGAAATCCATCGCCTTGGCCGCCGCAGCGGCCGCCGCCTTGCTGGCCTGCCCGGCCGTCGCTCAGGATGCGCCGCAATGGTCGCTCGCCATCCACGGCGGCGCGGGCGTGATCGAGCGCGCCCAGCTGAGCCCCGAACGCGACGCCGCCTATCGCGCAGGCTTGCAAGCCGCGCTGGACGCCGGATCGGCCGTGCTGGCGCGCGGCGGCTCGTCGCTGGACGCCGTTCAGGCCGCCATCGAGGTGATGGAGGAGAACCCCCTGTTCAACGCCGGGCGCGGCGCCGTTTTCACCTCGGCCGGGAAGAATGAACTGGACGCCGCAGTCATGGACGGGACGGACCTGAACGCGGGCGCCGTCGCGGGCCTGACCCGCACCCGCCACCCGATCGCCGCCGCCCGCGCGGTGATGGAGAAGTCGCCCCACGTCATGCTGATCGGCGAAGGCGCCGAGACCTTCGCCCGCTCGGCCGGGCTGGAGGAGGTGGCGCCGTCCTTCTTCTTCACCGAAAGCCGCTGGCAGGCCCTGCTGAAGGCGCTGCGCGACCGGGGCGAGCCCCTGCCGCCGCGCCCGGAAGGCGCGCCCCCCGAACCGGCCCGCCTGGGCCCGGCCGCGCCCCTGGCCTTCAATCTACATGAGGCTCCGCTGGACGAGCGCAAATTCGGCACCGTCGGCGCCGTGGCCGTCGACAGCCAGGGCCGCCTGGCCGCCGGAACCTCGACCGGCGGCACCACGGCCAAACGCTGGGGCCGGGTCGGCGACGTGCCGATCATCGGCGCCGGCACCTACGCCTCCAACGCCGACGGCTGCGCCGTCTCGGCCACAGGCACGGGCGAGTATTTCATCCGCGCCACCGTCGCGCGCGACATCTGCCGTCGCACCGCCGAAGGCGCGACCGTCCAGGCCGCTGCTGACGCGGAAATCGCCGAGGTGGGAAACATCGGCGGCGACGGCGGCGTCATCGTCATGGGCAAGGACGGCGTCCACGCCTTCTCGATGAACACCTCGGGCATGTATCGCGGCGCCGTCTCATCGACCTCGCCCGCGCGCGTCGCCATCTACGGCGACGAAGCAGGCGCGCGTTGAGACCTAAAGGCGACCATTCCGGCGTCGTCGTGCCGCCGCCGGTGATCTATTTCGCCTTCCTGCTGGGCGGGTGGGGGCTGGGCCAATGGCTGGCCGAGCCTTCGCTGGGTCTGGCGACCGAGGTCCGGCGCGGCGTCGCCCTGGCCTTGATCCTAGGCGGCCTGTTGCTGGACGGAGCGGCGGCGGGCCATTTCCGCCGTCTGGGCACCCCGCCCGAGCCGTGGAAGCCGACCACGGTCCTGGCCACGGGCGGCCTCTACCGCTTCAGCCGCAACCCCATCTATCTGGGGTTCGCCGTCACCTATCTGGGGCTGGCGATCGCCATGGACAGCCCGATCGCCCTGGGCCTGCTGATCCCCTGCCTGATCGTGATCGACCGCTTCGTCATCGCCCGCGAGGAACGCTATCTGTCTGCTCGTTTCGGCGCCGAATACGACGCCTATCGCCAGAAGGTCCGTCGATGGCTGTGAGCCCTGAACCTCCCGCGCCCCATGCCGACGAACTGTCGGAAATGGCCATTGAAGAGCTGGACGCCGCCTGCGGTCTGCGCTGGGTCGAGCTGAAGGCCGTCACGCCCTGGGGCGACACCTATGAGGGCATGGCCCCGTCCGGCCGCACGGTCGAGATCGAGCGCCGCTACCTGTGGGCGCACGAACCCGCGGGCGCCGTCATCGTCGAGGTCGAGGTCCGCGACCCGGCCCAGCAGACCGGCGCCGAAGCCCGCGCCGTCATCTCGCCCCCGAACAGTTGATCGAACGGCGTCCGCCCCCCTCATCTCCCCGCTTCCCAATCGCCTCAGCCAAGACTAGCCTCGCCTTATGAAACTCGCCTCGCTCAAGCACGGCCGTGACGGCCGCCTCGTCGTCGTCTCCAACGACCTGAACTGGTTCACGGACGCCTTCCTGATCGCGCCGACGCTGCAGGCGGCGCTGGACGACTGGGAGCGGTGCGAGCCGCTGCTGCGCGCCCTGGCCGAGAGCCTGGAGCACGAAGCCGTGCCGCGCGGCCGCTTCCACGAGCGCGACGCCGCCGCCCCCCTGCCCCGCGCCTATCAGTGGGCGGACGGCTCGGCCTATGTGAACCACGTCGAGCTGGTGCGTAAGGCGCGCGGCGCCGAGATGCCGCAGAGCTTCTGGACCGATCCGCTGATGTATCAGGGCGGCTCCGACGGCTTCCTGTCGCCGCGCGACGCCATCCCGCTGAAGGACGAGGCCTGGGGCTGCGACCTGGAGGCCGAGATCGTGGTCGTGACCGGCGACGTGCCCCTGGGGGCGACGCGCGAAGAGGCCCTGGCGGCGATCCGCCTGGTCGGCCTGGTCAACGACGTCAGCCTGCGCAACCTGATCCCGGCCGAACTGTCCAAGGGCTTCGGCTTCGTCCAGTCCAAGCCGGCCAGCGCCCTGTCGCCGGTCTTTGTCACGCCGGACGCTCTGGGCGACCGCTGGACGGACGGTAAGCTGTCGGGCGCCCTGCTGGTCCAGGTCAACGGCCAGGACTTCGGCCGCGCCGACGCGGGCGTCGACATGACCTTCGACTTCGGCACGCTGATCGCCCACCTGGCCAAGACCCGCGCCCTGGGCGCCGGGACGATCATCGGCTCGGGCACGGTGTCGAACAAGGACGCCGACGGCGGCCCCGGCAAGCCGGTGTCCGAAGGCGGCCTGGGCTACAGCTGCATCGCCGAGATCCGCACGGTCGAGACCATCCAGACCGGCGCGGCCAAGACCCCCTTCCTCAAGCACGGCGACACCGTCCGCATCGAGATGCTGGACGACAAGCATCACACCCTGTTCGGCGCCATCGAACAGACGGTGGCGGCGGCCTGAGGCGTCCGACGTAAAAACTGGCGGCGGCTGCGCTTCATCGATTGACGCGACCACAGCCGCCGCTAGATTGCGCCGCCTTGAGCCTAGCCGTGCCGGTGTGGTGGAATTGGTAGACGCGCCGGACTCAAAATCCGGTTCCGCAAGGAGTGTCGGTTCGAGTCCGACCACCGGCACCAGCTGACTTCAAGTCTCCGCTGAGGATTGGAGCGACGCTCTCCTCGGCGCATCATATCCCGCAAGACGACCCGTCGGCGAAATCGCGGACGCCTCAACGAACAAGGGCGCGGCGCCGACTAGAGCCCCGTCCTCGGCGCAGAACGGATTCATCTGCCGCTCCCAGCCGCCGTTGAGCGAGCAGGAATAGCAACCCGACAGCATCACGCAGACGCCGAGGACCGCTAGGGCTTTCCATGTGCGTGCGAGCATCATCGTCCTTCCTCGTCCCTCGCCTTCAACGCGACCTGTAGCACAGTCCCCGCCCGCGACGCCGATCGCGGCGCAGCGTGCGCGCGACTTGTGCATTTCAAGAAAACAGCCCCCTTGAACAAGCGGACACAAGTGTCCACTTAGCGCCTCATGACCCGCCCCTTGCGACAAGACGCCGCGGAACGCCGCGAAAGGCTGCTGAAGGCGGCCGAGGAGGCCTTTGCGCGCGACGGGCTGGACGTGCCTCTGCATCTGATCGCCGAAAAGGCCGGAGTGGGGCGGGCGACGCTGTATCGAAACTTCGCCGATCGGTCGGAGCTGGTGTTGGCGATCTTCGTCGAGCAGATCGAGGATCTGGGCCGCCGCACGCGCGCGCGGTTGAATGATCCGGACGTCTTCCTGTGGTTTCTGGATCAGATGGCAGCCCTGATGATGGGCAGCGCCGGCCTGTCCACCGCCATTCGCGACCTGAAGGTCGAGGCGATGGAGCCGGTGCGGCGAAGCCTGCGCGAGGCCGGCGCCGAGGCCCTGGCCGTCTCGCAGGCGGCGGGGCGAGTGCGGGCCGATCTGACCGTCGAGGACATTCGCGTCCTGGCCCTGATGCTGGGCGCGCCGTCACGGGCCGTCGTCTCGTCCGAGGATCGTATCGCTCTCAGCCGCCGCTCGTTGGAGCTGGCGCTCGAGATGGTGCGCGCCCAGGGCGGAGCGCGCGCATGAGCCGCCGTCACTGGAATCTGCCCTGGGAAGAATTCTTCGCCACGCTGAAACCGCACGAACGGCCGGTCATGCCCGGTTCGCCGTCGACGCCCGACCATACGATGCCCTGGCGCCTGGCCTATGGGCTGGTGGGCGCCCTGGTCACCATGACCGGCAGCCTGGGCAATGCGGCGGTGACGGCCAACCAGCCGCAGTTGGCGGGATCGCTGGGCGTGACCCTGGCCGAGGCGGCCTGGCTGCCGGTCATCTTCGTCATGACCAACGCCAGCATGAACCTGCTGCTGGTCAAATTCCGCATCCAGTACGGCCTGCGGCTGTTCGCCGAGATCGTCTTGATCGTCTTCCTGGCCGCCGCCCTGGCCCACCTGTTCCTGCAGGACTTCGTCTCGACCCTGGTGGTGCGGGCCGTCGCCGGGGTCGCGGCGGCGGGCATGACGACGCTGGGCATCCTCTACATCATTCAGGCCTTTCCGGCGCAGCACCGGCTGAAGGGCATCATCCTGGGCGTCGGCCTGTCCAGCCTGGCCATCCCAGCCGCGCGACTGGGCGTCACCACCCTGCTGGACCGCGATCTGTGGCGGGCCTTCTACATGTTCGAGGTGGGGCTGGTGCTGGTGGCCCTGCCCGCCGTCTTCGCCCTGAAGATGCCGCCCGCCCAGCGCATCAAGAGCTTCGAGCCGCAGGACTTCATAACCTTCGCCCTGTTCGCGCCAGGCATGGCGCTGCTCAGCGCCGTGCTGGGTTTGGGGCGGATCGTCTGGTGGTTGGAGGCGCCGTGGGTCGGCTGGGCCCTGGCCGCCGCCGTCCTGTTGCTGTCGGCCGCCGCCATCCATGAGTACAACCGCGCCAATCCCCTGATCGACCTGCGCTGGCTGGCCGGGCGTGACATCGTGCGCCTGATGCTGGCCATCCTGCTGATGCGGATCGTCCTGTCGGAACAGACGACCGGCGCGGTCGGCTTCCTGCAGCAGATGGGACTGGGGAACGACCAGATGCACAGCCTGTTCTGGGTCATGCTGGCGGCCACGGCGGCGGGGTCGCTGGTCAGCGCCTTCACCCTGAACCCGAACAAATTGTGGAAGCCGATCTCCATCGCGCTGGGCCTCATCGCTCTGGGCGCCTATCTGGACAGCCACGCCACCGTGTTGACGCGGCCGAGCGAGCTGTACGTCAGCCAGGCCCTGCTGGCCTTCGCCGCCGCCTTCTTCATCGGACCGACGATGATCATCGGCTTCGGCAAGGTGCTGCAGGGCGGCGGCAAGAGCTTCATCAGCTTCATCATCTTCTTCTCCCTGTGCCAGAACGTCGGCGGCCTGATGGGCTCGGCCCTGATCGGCACCGTCCAGACCCTGCGCGAGAAGTTCCATTCCAACCAACTGGCCGAGAGCATCGGTCTGGGCGATCCCGAGACGGTGCAGCGGCTGCAACAGCTGGGCGGCGCCTACGCCCACGTCATCGACGACCCGGCCCTGCGCCAGAGCGCGGCCCTGCGCCTGCTGCACCAGCAGGTCAGCCAGCAGGCCCAGGTGCTGGCCTACAACGACGTCTTCCTGATGATCTCCGTGGTCGCCGCCGTCGGCGCCGTCTGGGTCGCCGCCAACCATTACCACCCCCGCATCGAAGCGCTGTGCGCCCGCCGTCGCGACGCCGCCCAGGCGAGCCAAGCGCCAGCGCCCTCCGCCGAGTGAACCGGACCCGACCATGACCGACGCCTCCCCCTCCGCCCCGCCGCCTCCCGGTCAAGCGCCTGCGCCTGCCGCGCCTCCGCCCCTGGTGTCCAGGACGCGGCGGATGATGTGGGGCGTGGTCCTGGGCGTGATCGCCCTGATCGGGGCCGGGCTGATCCTGCACGCCTGGGGCCTGCCGCCGTTCTCGGGCGGACCGCAGACGACGGACAACGCCTATGTGCGCGGCCAGGTGACGATCATCAGCCCCCAGGTCAGCGGCTATGTCACCTCGGTCGAGGTGCAGGACTTCCAGACGGTGAAGCAGGGCCAGCTGCTGGCCACCATCGACGACCGCATCTATCGCCAGCGGCTGGAGCAGGCGCAGGCCTCGCTGCACTCAGCCGAAGCGGCCCTGGCCAACTCGGCCCAGAGCCAGGCCTCGGCGCGCGGATCGGTGGCCCAGACGCGCGCCGCCATCGCCGCCGCCCAGTCGGCCGTGACCAAGGCCCGCGCCGATGCGACGCGCGTGCGCACCCTGTTCGAGGGCGGCTGGGTCGCCCAGGCTCAGGTCGACGTGGCCCAGAACGCCCTGCGCGCCGCCGAGGCCCAGCTGGCCGAAACCCGCGCCGCCGAGGACGTGGCCCAGACCGGCGTGACCTCGGCCGTGGTCAGCCGGGGCTCGCTGGAGGCCGCCGTCGAGAACGCCCGCGCCCAGGTGCGGCTGGCCCAGATCGATCTGGACAACACCCGCATCGAGGCGCCGCGCGACGGCCGCCTGGGCGAGATCTCCATGCGTCAGGGCCAGCAGGTGGCGGTCGGCACGCAGATGACGGCCCTGGTCCCCGACGTGGTCTGGGTCACGGCCAACATGAAGGAGAACCAGATGCGCGACGTGCACGTGGGCCAGCCGGTCAAGATCACCGTCGACGCCCTGGGCGGCCGCGTCCTGACCGGCAAGGTCGAGCGCATCTCGCCCGCCACCGGCTCGGAGTTCAGCGTCATCCGTCCCGACAACGCCACCGGCAACTTCACCAAGGTGGCCCAGCGCATCCCCGTCCGCATCGCCGTCGATCCGGGGCAGGAAGGCGTCGAGCGCCTGTCGCCCGGCATGTCGGTGACGGCGCGGATCACGGTGAAGGACTAGGCTCCGGCTCGGACCCTGCTCATCGCCTGTCTTATTGTTGCAGCGCGAAAAACTTCACCTTTGCAGGGTTGCGTCAGCCTGTCGCAGGCGGCATCTGCTCTCCATGACCCGAGCCCCGACCCCGCCCGCCGAGATCGAGGCCAAGCCGTCGCTTCCCGCCAAGGGGCCGGGCTTCGCCGAATTCGTCTGCCTGATCGCCGTGATGATGGCGCTGAACGCCCTGGCGATCGACGCCATGCTGCCGGCCCTGCCCCACATCGGCCAAGACCTGGGCGTGACCAATGAGAACAGCCGTCAGTGGATCATCACCGCCTATCTGCTAGGCTTCGGCGGGGCGCAGCTGTTCTATGGCCCGCTGTCGGATCGTTACGGACGACGCCCCGTGCTGTTCGCAGGCATCGGCGTCTATGTCGCCTTCAGCGTGCTGGCCGCCTTCGCCCACAGCTTCGACCTGCTGATCCTGTCGCGCGTCGGCATGGGCGTGGGCGCAGCGGCGACGCGGGTGCTGGCCGTCTCCATCGTGCGCGACCGCTATGTCGGACGGACCATGGCGCGCGTCATGTCGCTGAGCTTCCTGGTCTTTCTGGGCGTGCCGATCATCGCGCCCGCCGTGGGGCAGATGATCATGCTGGTCGCGCCCTGGCCGTGGATCTTCGGCGTCTTCGCCCTGTCCGGCGGGGCCTTCCTGATCTGGGCCGGGCTTCGCCTGCCCGAGACCCTGCATCCCGAGGACCGGATGCCGATCAATCTCGGCCGCATCGCCGGCGCCTTCCGCTTCGCCCTGACCCACCGTCAGGGGATGGGCTACACCCTGGCCATGACGGTCATCAGCGGGGCGCTGTTCGGCTTCATCAACTCCTCGCAGCAGATCTTCTTCGACGTGTTCAAGGCGCCGGGCCTGTTCCCGGTCGTCTTCGCCCTGGTGGCGGCGGGCATCGCCGTGGCCTCGATCCTGAACGCCCGCCTGGTCGAGAAGCTGGGCTCGCGCCTCATCGCGCACACGGCCCTGATCGGCTTCATCGGCTTCAGCGCCCTGCACGCCGTCATCGCCTATCTGGGCCACGACAGCCTGTGGATGTTCGCCGCGCTGCAGGCCTGCAAGATGTTCTGCTTCGGCTTCATCGCCGGCAATTTCGGCGCCATGGCCATGGAGCCGATGGGCCATATCGCGGGCACGGCCTCCTCGGCCCAGGGCTTCATCTCCTCGATCGGCGGGGCCCTGCTGGGCTTCGCCATCGGCCAGCAGTTCGACGGTTCGACCGTGCCGATGACCGTGGGCTTCGTTCTGCTGGGCGTCGCGGCCCTGCTGCTGGTGCTGGCGACCGAGAAGGGGCGTTTGTTCAAGGCGCATCACCTGCCGCCGCCCGCAGCAAAGGCTTGATCTTTCGGGCGCGAGGGGGCCTTTTCGGGCGCATCTGAATACGGAGCGTTCGATGACCCTGAAGCTGGTCGGGCGGGTTTCCGCCCTCGCCCTCGCCGCCGCCCTCGCCACGTCCCTGGGCGCCTGCGCCACGACCGGAGAGATCACCCCCATGACTCCTCTGGTCCCCGCCGCGCCGGCCCCGGCCCCCGCGACCGACTACGTCAACGACGCCCACTCCTACGCCCGCCCGGCCGAGGCGCGGGTGACGCACGTCGACCTGGACCTGGCCGCCGACTTCGCCGCCAAGACGTTGTCGGGCAAGGCCACGCTGGACGTGACCGGCCGTCCCGGCGCGACCGAGGTGGTGCTGGACGCCAAGATGCTGGACATCAAGGGCGTGACCGACGCCCAGGGCCGCGCCCTGCAATGGAGCCTGGGCGCGTCTGATCCGATCAAGGGCCAGCCCCTGACCGTGCGCATCCCGGCCTTCCAGGGCGGCGAGACGCAGAAGATCGTCATCGACTATTCCACCCGCCCCGACGCCTCGGCCCTGCAGTGGCTCAGCCCGCAGCAGACGGCGGGCGGCCAGAAGCCCTATCTGTTCAGCCAGGGCCAGGCGATCCTGACCCGCACCTGGATCCCGACCCAGGACAGCCCGGGCGTCCGCCAGTCCTACACCGCCCGCATCACCGCTCCGGCTGATCTGACCGTCGTCATGTCGGCCGAACAGCTGACGCCAAAGGGCGAGGCGGCCGGCGCCGGGGCCAAGGCCTGGCGCTTCAAGCTGGACAACCCGATCCCGCCCTATCTGATCGCCATCGGCGTCGGCGACCTGGCCTTCGCCCCGTTCGACGAGCGCACCGGCGTCTGGGCCGAGCCGAGCCAGCTTCAGGCCTCGGCGCACGAGCTTCAGCCGACCGCCGAGATGGTGGACGCGGCCGAGGCCCTGTACGGCCCCTATCGCTGGGGCCGCTACGACCTGCTGGTCCTGCCGCCCAGCTTCCCCTTCGGCGGCATGGAGAACCCCATGCTGACCTTCGCCACCCCGACCATCATCGCCGGGGACCGCTCGCTGGTCTCGCTGGTGGCGCACGAGCTGGCGCACTCCTGGTCGGGCAACCTGGTGACCAACGCCACCTGGGACGACTTCTGGCTGAACGAGGGCTTCACCTCCTATTTCGAGAACCGGATCATGGAGGCCGTCTACGGCCGCGACGCCGCCGTGCAGGAGCAGGTTCTGGCCTGGGGCGGGCTGCAGGACGAGTTGAAGGCGCTGGCCCCGGCCGACACCCGCCTGCACCTGGAGCTGACCGGGCGCGATCCCGACGACGGCATGAACACCATCGCCTATGACAAGGGCGCCGCCTTCCTGCGGACCATCGAACAGATCGCCGGGCGCGAGGCGTTCGACGCCTGGCTGCGCGGCTATTTCGAGCGCAACGCCTGGCGGCCGATGACGTCGGAACGCTTCCTGGAGGACATCCGCGCGCACCTGATCAAGGGCGACGCGGCCCTGGAGCAACGGCTGCAGCTGAACGCCTGGGTCTATGAGCCGGGCCTGCCGTCCAACGTCCAGGCGCCGGTGTCGCACGCCTTCGAGCCGGTCGATGCGGCCGCGCGCGCCTTCTACGTCGCCAAGGGCCCGGCCTCGGCCGTGCCGTGGAAGGACTGGAACACCCAGCAGCGCCTGCGCTTCCTGTCGTGGCGGCCCGAGGGGCTGGCGGCGGGCGCCGACTGGCTGAGCCCGGCCCAGCTGGCCGATCTGGAAAGCACGCTGAAGCTGGACCGCGAAGGCAACGCCGAACTGGTCTTCGCCTGGCTGCAGGCCGCCCTGGCCAATCGCTACGAGCCCGCCGTGGCTGTGGCCGACCGCTTCCTGACCAGCCAGGGGCGGCGCAAATTCGTCCTGCCGCTGTTCCAGACCCTGTGGGCCGAAGGCGACTGGGGCCGCCCCATCGCCACGCGCATCTACGCCAAGGCCCGGCCGCTGTACCACCCGGTCACCAGCAACTCGGTCGATCAGGTGGTGGGGCGTCCGTAAGACCGCCTAGAGGTTCGTCACCTCCGCCCCGTCCTCGCGCGCCAACCGGTCCGCGAGGATGGAGCGGTGGCAGCCGCAGGCGTCGGCCTCGAAGCACAGCAGGGCGACGCGCCGTTCGCCCGCCGCATGGCGCAGTTGCTGGAAGGCGGCCTCGGCGTCCGGCTCCTGCATATGGGCGCTGAAGACGGCGCGCATGGTCGCGGCGTCGCCCTTGCGCGCCGCGTCGCGCCCGGCCTTGGGCGTGCCCAGGGCGCGCAGTTGCAGATAGTCGAGCCCCTCGGCCTTCAGGCTTTCGCTCAACACGGTCTTGGAAAAGCCGGCGATGCGCGACGAGGCGACCGCCCGCACGTCGGCGACCAGTTCGACTCCCGCGGCCTTCAGTCGGTCGATGACCTGAGTCTGCGTCGCGCCTTCATAGCCGATGGTGAACAGCTTCATGCGGCGATGATGCGCGCAGGATCGCTTGACGCCAAGCCCGGCTGCGGCTCCCCTGCGCCGCGACTGGAGGCGCTGATGATCCGAACCCTGAAGACCCTGTCCCTGGCCGCCGTGCTAATGCTGGCGGCCGCGCCTGCGGCCTACGCCCAGAACCTGCTGATCCGGGGCGGGCCGATCCATACCGGCGACGAAGCCCGGCCGACCGCCGAGGTGGTGGTCGTGCGCGACGGGCGCATCGCCTATGTCGGCGCGGCGAACGGCGCGCCCTCGGCCGAGGGGCTGGAGGTGGTGGACCTGAAGGGGGCGGCGCTGTTCCCCGGCTTCACCGACGGCCACGCCCACCTGGACGGCATCGGCTGGCGCGAGACGACGCTGAACCTGGAAGGCTCCGCCTCGGTCGTCGAGGCCATGCAGAGGCTCAGCGCCTGGGCCGAGGCCCATCCCGAGGGCGTCATCGTCGGACGCGGCTGGATCGAGACCCATTGGCCCGAGAAGCGCTTCCTGACCGCCGCCGATCTGGACGCCGCCGCGCCGGGCCGGATCGTGATGCTGACCCGCGCCGACGGCCATGCGGTGGCCGTGTCCAGCGCGGCGATGAAGGCGGCGGGGATCGACGCCTCGACGCCCTCGCCCTCGGGCGGGGACATCCTGAAGGGACCGGACGGCCGGCCGACGGGCCTGCTGGTCGACGCCTCGGGCGACCTGATCGCGGGCCTGGCGCCGCAGGCCGATGCGGCGGCCACGCGCGCGGCCTATCGCGCGGGCTTCGACGTCTACGCCCGCTACGGCTGGACCGGCATCCACTTCATGAGCGCGCCGTGGAAGGACGTGCCCCTGCTGGAGCAGATGGCGCGCGACGGCGAGGCCACGGCCCGCGTCTACAACAACATCGACATGGGCGACGCGCGCGCCCTGATGGCGGGCGGCCCGCGCGACGCGGGCGACGGCCTGGTCATCACGCGGGCGATCAAATTCTACGCCGACGGCGCCCTGGGCTCGCGCGGGGCCAAGCTGTTCGAGCCCTATTCGGACCGCCCGGACACCACCGGCCTGATGCGAACCTCGCGCGAGGAGGTCATGCCCCTGTATCAGGAGGCGCTGCGCACCGGCGTCCAGATCGCCACCCACGCCATCGGCGATCAGGGCAACCACGACGTCGCCGCCTGGTATGAGGAAGCCCTGCGTTCCGTGCCGAAGGCCGAGTGGAAGCTGGTCGATCCGCGCTGGCGCATCGAGCACGCCCAGATCATCCGGCCCAGCGACTATCACTACTTCGACGAGCTGCCGATCATCGCCTCCATGCAGCCCAGCCACGCCATCGGCGACCTGCATTTCGCCGCCGACCGCCTGGGCGACGCGCGGCTGGACGGGGCCTACGCCTGGCATACGCTGGTGGATCGCGGGGTGATCGTGGTCGGCGGCTCGGATGCGCCGGTCGAACGGGGCGATCCGCTGATCGAGTTCTACGCCGCCGTGGCGCGGCGCGATCTGAACGGTTTCCAAGGGCCGGACTGGCGCCCGAATGAAGCGGTCGATCGGGCGACGGCGTTGAAGATGTTCACCCTGTGGCCCGCCTACGCCAGCTTCCG
>ERZ778017.2317-NODE-2317-length-15679-cov-5.470238_pt1 | contig 15679 bp, 7 predicted proteins | sample MGYA00375747_ERZ778017 | MGnify/ENA primary metagenome ERZ778017 (study PRJEB29350, sample SAMN05509838) | bioreactor metagenome | biome: bioreactor; material: wastewater | place: South Africa: University of Cape Town | collected 2014-03-17 ...
TACTGACGTAAAGTCGCACGCGTTCGAACCGCGTAGGAGTCACTATTCTTTTTTTTTGCTCAAATCGAACTTCTGAATTCATATGCAATATCATAGCTAGTTTATTGTCCTAGTGTTCCATACGTTGAAACAGTGGAAGTGTATGTACAGAATTGAGAGCGAGTAGCAAAAACAGGTCAAACACCGCGTTTTTCCTGCAAGGTACTTCCAAACTTCAATATATTGTGAGCAGATGCACTTTCAGTCGTTTATGTGTTCAGGCCTGTTCCAAAACGATGCAATCGTCGGATTTAACCGCGGCACGTCAAGTTACTAGAGTGGAGGACCGGGTCTCAAATCATGCCGAGACTCAGGATCAGTTCAAGGATCGGTGTCTTCTCGACTGATAATGTACATAAGTCTTACCAACAGGTTAATAATAGACCAGTTTGAGGGGAGGAAAATGACACTGGAGGAATTAAGACGAACATGTAGACAACGTGAAATAGCGATGAATCGATTTCAACGGAAATGAGCCTACCGATTTGAGTGAAATTTGCAATTAAATATGAATTTTAGAAGCGCAATTTGGAGGCGCAACTTTATTCGACCCTGATACCGTGGGGGCGATATTCATCAGAGCTTGGCTGGATCAATGTAGCACCATCTGCCTAATGCAGCCCATATTTACACGCTGACTTACAAAATATCTTCACAATTACACCGGTCATATTACTTCTCCTTTTCCACTTAAATTGAGTCCACCCACCGTTTAAAACACAGATCGTGGTGACAGTTTAACACCCATAGCATTTGAATCCTGTACCCTATTGTTGTACCGGCAAATCCAATTCAAATTTCATCAATCTTCCGGCCCTTGTCACACAATGGGACCTTCTGTGAACTGTATGTAGAACAATTTTTGTTCTCCTAACGGACACAGATTTTTCCCCCTAAACACGTCCGGAAGTACGCTGTTAATGGCAATCCATCCGTTCCTTCACATTCTATTCCACAGAAAATAAAATTGCACATAGTTGCTCTTGAAGCACATTTCGGCACCTCAACATTTTCGTTCTTTCGTCATTCCAAGTATTTAGAGGACTTAAGCCCATAATACGGTACTTCTGTTCACGCAGTACGGCAGTGTTCCTATTTTTTGTTCCAACCTATAGCTGTTCCCTTATTTGTTCAGGGCCTCTGAATCAACTATTAAGCAGGAGCTTCGGAGTCGACCAACCGCCCTAATTCCCCCAGGTTTTTTTGCATATCTGCCGAAAACTACTACGTATCTTTATAGAGCCCGCCTCCGACCCAAATCGCACTACAAATTGTTGGCAATCGACTGGTGAAATTTCCTTACTCGAACTTACAAATATGGCGAAATCGATTAAGTTGACATCACGTGATATACTCTTTCCTCAGTATCGTGGTAGATTAGTGGAAGGAATCACGTACAATCCCTCCAATGACACCGTTATGTGGGTCGATATCATTGCTGCTGAGGTCCACCGTGTCCATCACTTGGATTGGACGACTCATGAAATTTTAAAATTTTCGTCTGCTCCTGCAGAATCGATCGGATCGATAGCCTTGACCAACAACGACAATATCATTATTGTATGCTGCAAGCATGGTCTTGCTAAAGGAGATTTCACAAAGAAGTCAATTGAGTATTTCTATAGATTTCAGTTCGATTCTGCGTACCTTCGATCTAATGATGGATATATTGACCCTTGGGGTAATTTGTGGTTGGGCATAATGAACGACTTTCCGTACCCCGTCAAGAACCAAGGGAAATTGATCAGAGTGGGATGCCACGATTTGGAAGTTACTACCATGGTGGATAACACCATTATATCTAATGGAACAGCATTTTCGTCCGATTCAAAATCGATCTTTTGGACAGATTCTGCCAATCACTTGATTTGGAAGTTTGACTATGATCTTCACAGTAACGAGCTTACCAATAAACGGGTTTTTGCTGATATTGCGAAATTGACAAACTCAAATGGTGAACCCGATGGTATGACAATTACAAAAGATAACGAAATATACAGTGCTGTGTGGGGCCAATCGAAGATCGTGCATCTTTCAGATCAAGGAGAAATTGTGGAGGAATTCCAACTACCAGCAGAACAGTGCTCATGTGTTACCATAGGCGGAAAGGACGGAAATACGTTGTTTATCACAACTGCCCATAAACAATTGGACGATCGTGAAGCTGTAATTGACCCATCCGACTTGCAGGGAGATTTAGGTGGGTTTATCTACAGTATTACGTTAGATAGATCGTTAAATGGACGCAACAAATTCATTTGGGGTGGTAAAGTGAATTGACAGCACTTTGCGTAACAATCAATCAACCTCATAATAGACTACGGGACATAATATACACTTTAATGAAGTCTATGTAGTTCAAGTGTCGAGTTGAAATAAACCTATATGAACTTTTTATCGTCCTCGTACAAATTTGTAGCTGGCCAGCAGTTTTTGTGGACATCGTCCTTAAAACGACGATTTAATTGTCTGCTAATAATTATATGCTGAATGTAGTTTCGTTTAGAATAACTTGTGAGAATTGATAGTTAATTTAGATCAGAAGCATGTATGTTTCTCAAGTTGATTCGTGTTGGTTTGATAAATATAACACTCGTTGCACAAATTCTTCGACCAATTCGTTTTCGTTGATTCCACCCGAACGGAGATCCTGTAACTTCAAGTTGGCTATAGTTGCTTGGTTGTTTCCAACATCTTTCTCTAGTATACCATTGGTGTTGTTCAATATTTGGCAGATTGTGGTTAGGTGAAACTGTAATGCATCGTATTTGAGGAACAGTTGGACGACATCGTCTTCAATGATCTTGTCAAAAAGTGATTTTGGTTCTTCATCAGCTGCTGGTGCCTCAGCTTGGGGAGCAGGCTTTGGGGTAGGCTCTTCATTATCGTGGACGTGTTGCTCATTTTTGAAACATGGGAGGCTGCAGTAATGAATGCTACACTTTGGACACTTGTATTTGGACTCAGTAGCACCACAAATTTCACAAAGCATAGTTGGGTTTGCTAAATCTGGTAGGGCCCCAAGCGATGAGATATGAGATGCCATGGTAGCGCCGAAGATGAATAATAGTTTGCAGCCACTTTACCGAGCGACGAAAACGGAGATGGTGCGTAAAGTAGGCGACAAGATCGAAGTAGGAGAAGCAATCATTCGACAAAGGAGAATAGGACAGGTAGAAGCAGGATAATTTCAGGTGGTAGAACCGCACTGGAATAATTGGTTCAGGTGGTGGGGAACACAATTACTCAACATTTCACATCCCTGTAAGCAGCAAATTGTGTCGAGCTACGTAAACGTTCTCCGGAACGACTCAATTGCGCTGGGCTGTTCCCTAGCAGCTGCCATGGATACTTCCCGAATAAGAGTCCGACAATCGGGCTTGACATATGCGGGCTAATGCAGTTCTAAAATTAACTGGCGTCAGCTCTTCAGTAAACAAACAAAAGAACTGGCATCGGAGGATGCATGCAATGTTCTAACACCGCAGAGCATGTCAATCTTATAGTTCTCGCCTCGTATTAGCAAGTGGTAAGTTTGGACCTTGCAAGATAAATCAACGAGTGTCGCTACCAATTGCCGTTTTGGTTCTGATTCATAGCATACATGAATGCAACCAAATGGTTTGTGGTTAACTCATGACTCAGTAATTGCGCAGTTGTTATTTATTATCTTTAAGCCAAAATCTATCGTTTGTCATGATTCAAGAACCTTTTGCCGTCGAGCAATTTATGGACAAGTATGAAACTGCTGCAACCTACAATATGGGGGAAACCTGTGTTTCCTCGCTTTCAATTGATGACATCTTGTGGTTCTCGCATACATCAGCGTCGGACTTTACCAATAAGCTTTTGAACTTGAAATTGACCTATGGCCACATCACGGGGTCGCCCGAGTTGAAGCTGGCAATCTGTAAACTTTATGAGTCGGTGGTACCCCAGAATGTTGTTATTACCAATGGGGCCATTGGTGGTAACTTTTTGAGTCTTTATTCAATTGTGGAGCCAAACGACACCGTAATTGTAATCCAGCCTACGTACCAGCAGCTTGCCTCGGTTCCGGCAATGTTTGGTGCCAAAGTGGTCACTTACGACTTGCAATTCGAACGGGGCTTTTTGCCAGTGATTGAAGAATTGCATGATTTAATTGGAATTCATAGCCCTAAGCTATTGATATTCAACAATCCAAATAATCCATCCGGAGTAGTTGCCAATGATGACTTTATGAAGTCATTGGTGCAATTGTGCTACAACCACAACATTTACTTGTTGTGTGACGAGGTTTACCGGCCATTGTATCATGGATTGTCAGAGAAAGAAAAACCCAAGTCTGCGCTCGACTACGGCTACGAAAAAGTCATTGTGACGTGCTCAATGTCGAAAGCATTCTCGCTTGCTGGAATTAGATTGGGTTGGATTGCTAGTAACGACAGTGATATAATCAATGATTTATTGCTTAAACGAGACTACAACACCATTTCTATCTCGATGCTTGACGATTACGTCGCGACGTTGGCGTTGAAAAACTACCAAGCAATCTTGGATAGAAATTATGAAATCTGTAGACTGAATTTGCTGAAGATTGAGGTGTTTATCAAGAAGTACCCAGAAATATTTTCCTGGGTCAAACCAAACGGAGGTAGTACTTGTTTCATCAAGATGAACTCCATCAATACCCAAGAGTTCTGTGAAACAATGGCCGAAAAATATGAAACGTTGATCGTTCCTGGAGAAGTTTTCAACCGTCCTGGTTTCATTCGGGTAGGGTTTGGTAACTCTCCTCAAGATATCGAATCTGGATTACAACAGATTGAGAGATGGTTGCAATCCAGAGACAAGGATGTCCAGAAGTAAAAATAAAGCAATTTAAAATCGTAGAAACAGTGTTAAAACAGACTTTTGGACTATCTACGTTTGACGAGAACCATAAATAAAAATGAATGATGACTTTGAACTGAATCGAGTAAATCTATTGTTGAGAGATGTTCCGACGGAAAACCGAGATCCCGGAAGATTTATAGGAAACAGACTCAGACACCCTAACCATAATGGAAGTACTGATGCTCCCGCACTTAAATTGATGTCTCTCGGGTAAAATGACTGCGCGTTAACGTAACTTTGACTGTTGTACTGTGAAACAGTCCAATGAGGCTGTATGGACAAAGCAGTGGGGTACAAGTTGCAAATTCTGCATAACCCAGGACAAACAAAGAGACAAAGAACCAGCCTCGCACAACATGGTCGAAGCTCACTTTACTAATTAAGTACCAATATAAATATAGTTTCCAATAAGCATCCCACAACTGGCAAGTAAGTACTCCACTTCAATATGCTGTCTCGTGTAATGTTTCCAATTGACCATCATAAGAATGAAAAAAATTATTGCAGATTGTGTGGGTCATTTTCACGGCCAAGCCTTAACTAGGCCGGTGGTATATCGCTCGTAGTGTGAAACTTCTTGAAATGCGAAAAATGCGAGACAATAGACAAGTCCTGTGAAATTCCTCTTGTGGATGCGTTTTACGAACAATCTGAAGCAGCTTGCCTATCGTTCGATTATTTGGCGACCGGCTGCTGGAATTGAGGAGCCATAAACCGCTGGTATTAATGCAGCCATGTACACCAACATAAGCGTTGTAGCATGAAATCTGCACTGTACCCGAAGGTGCATATGCGAGCCTGTTCGAAGATGTCATACTGGCCACTTCGATGGTTGCAATATGGAGACAGTTACTTCCAGAGTAACTTTGCTGGTCTTGTGACGTTATAGTGTCCCATGCACTAGGCAATGCTGACACTTGCTCGTTAAGTGAGATTAAACAAATACTCTGGCGCGGTAAAACCACTAAATCAGGTGGGTAAAATTATTGTACAACATGATGTATAAACAATTCAGCAAACACGAGCTCCATAGGCTGTAGACCGTGGAAGAATGCATTGCGTTTCCCACTGCCAAAGTTCAATTCACCATTATTCCAGCGAAGGCATTTTGACAGGACGCATGTTATCATCTGTTACACAGGACAAGGACGATGTCACCAGCAAACTTGCAATTAACCCAGGCAAGATAGACTTAGAAGCGGTACCATTATACATCTAAGCAGCATCAGCGTTGGTATTGACCATCTGGACTGGTTGATGGAGGACGCAACGCGCGGCAGTCTTAGGAGCTGCAGTACGAGACAAAAAATATCAGCATAACCGTGCCTTAACTCATCACTACATAAATCGACTACCGCCCATTGTTTACGGCATTACGTTTTGCGCAGCAACAAACATGTCCTATTAATAGTGCTTCTATCTGACGTGGGGACTAAGGGGAGAAGACTGAACGTTATTGTGGTAAAAGTACCGTGGTGTTGAGGGAGAGACCGACCTGGTGATAGAGCCACCTCCTCATGCAAGCCCAATACACTACCCAGCTCGACAGACCCTCACACCACTGTACACAACCACAGGGTAGCGAGGGACAACGCAAAATTGTGGTGGTAAAATTTTCGACTTCGTTGCAGATCTATTTTTAGACGTTATCTCCTAATAGAATTGTTTGGATCACCTGTATATTGTTTAGGATTTTGATATATAGTAGTGGTAAAATAGTAAAATTGAAACAAATTTTGCTATAGAACGTAGGACGGAAAAAACGTTGATAGCGTGGTGACATCTAGTAACACATTTGTTTGGAATGAGTTATCAGGGCAGGACGGTCAACAAGGTTTATGGCCAGGACTTCATCATCGATAAGAATTTTCGCATTGTCAAACAGCTTGGCCATGGTGCGTATGGTATTGTGTGCTCGGCAAAGTTTGATGATGGATCCAGCACCGGTGCTGCTGGGGAACAGGGCGACATAGATGCGGTCACCACAAACAGCTCAGCAGACGGAAGTTATGTCGCCATCAAGAAGATCACCAACATCTTCTCCAAGAAGATCCTTTGCAAGAGGTCATTGAGAGAATTGAAGTTGTTGCAGTTTTTCAGGGGCCACAAAAACATCACTTGTTTGTACGATTTGGATATCGCACTTGATCCTGTGACTGGCGACTTTAACGACGTGTACCTATACGAGGAATTGATGGAGTGTGACATGCACCAGATTATACGGTCAGGCCAGAGTTTGACAGATTCGCACTTTCAATCGTTTATTTATCAAATATTATGTGGGGTCAAGTACATTCATTCGGCAGACGTTTTACATCGAGATTTAAAGCCAGGAAATATATTAGTTAACGCCGATTGTGAGTTGAAGATCTGTGATTTCGGCCTTGCGCGAGGGTTTCTGGAAGACCCTGAGAAGAACGCCGGGTTTATGACGGAATATGTCGCAACAAGATGGTACCGGGCGCCAGAGATCATGTTGAGTTTTACTAACTACACTAAAGCAATTGATATCTGGTCCGTAGGATGTATATTAGCAGAGTTACTCGGGGGGAAACCGCTTTTCAGAGGTAAAGATTATGTCGATCAATTGAATCAGATTTTGTTGATCTTGGGTACTCCCAAGGAATCGACCTTGACGAAGATTGGCTCTACTAGAGCACAAAATTATGTTAGATCTTTACCTCTAATGAAGAAGGTACCTTACTCGGAGTTGTTCCCAAGTGCAAATCCGTTGGCGTTGGACCTTTTGGAAAAGATGCTTACTTTAGATCCGTATGAAAGAATCACCGTCGAGGAAGCTTTGGAACATCCATACTTGGCTATATGGCATGATCCGCAGGATGAACCGGTGTGCCAGGTAAAATTTGATTTCAAATCTTTTGAAACCGTAGATTCGATGGATACAATGAAACTGTTAATCCTAGAGGAAGTGGCAAACTTTAGAGAGTTTGCAAGAAAACCAATTGAAGAGCAGCAACAAATCCAGTTGCAGATTCAAGTTCAACAACGCCAACGCCAAGAACAAGAGCGTCAGTTGCAAGAAGAACAAAAGCGAGCACAAGAACTTTTGCAACAACAACAATTACAACAACAGCAGCAACAGCAACAACAGCAGCAACTTGAACAACAACAGCTCGAACAACAACGACAATTACATGGCCACCAACTAGCTCATGATCATCAGCATCAACAACATCCATTAGAAATTGACCAGAATCATTTGAACCAAGAACAATACAACTCAAGAATTTTTCATCAAAACTATACTCCATCAACTGCTGTGAATACTTCAAACTTGGATAATGCGGAATCAAGTTTCACTGTACCAAAACCTCAAGAGCTAGATGAATTTACATTCAACAATCAGGAAGTGTATCAAGAAAATTTTAATTTGGGGAATATGAATCAAAATGACTTATTCCGTTTGGAAGAAGAATTGGGATTTGGATTGGATGGCACCATCTTTTATAATAATCAGGAATGATACAAATAGTGACACATTTAAATATTGCATTTTTCAACTCCTACAATTAATGATGGTATTTTATTATCCATGAACTAAAATTTAAATCAAGTTGAAGGTCTTTTGTCTCCAGATTCCCTCACATTGTACTATATCGAGACAGGTTTTGGTTTGTTTTTACATTAATAGAGATGTCGCACTGAGCATCATCATCTGCATCAGAAAGTATATGTCAATTTGCTAGGTCAAATAAACAATATTGTTTGAAAAATTACGCTTATTAATCCCAATAGTTACTTGTATAAATGTTAAGATTGTATTTACGAAGGGATTATTTCATATCTAAATATATCACCGTTTTTTCCAAAACACCAGAAGTATTTATCATCTAGGTGTGATCCATCGATCTTACCATCGTTGATGTAACAACTCAAGTCTAAACTCATAAGCGGAATTTCAATTGATGGAACAAGTTTGTCATCCACAATTGGATGGATCATCAACGGTTGTCTTGTAGTGTTCTTGTAATGACGTCTCAATCTCAAGTCAAATAAGGACTTGTAAATTGAATTAACAATTTCAATTTGAGGATCCAGCTGTTGCTTAGTATCATCGGGAGCATTTGTATTATTGATCTCGTTTAAGATTGTGTTCATACTTGTATTTGTCCCATTCATACTTGTATTCAAATACCCATTTATAGAATCGTCATGGTACGATCTCGCTGTTTGTAAGAATACTCCGGGTGCTGGAACACTGGGATTCCTCCGAGCAACCGGACTAGGACTGTGTTGAGAATTTATTAACGATGGCTGTTTTCGATGCATGGATCTACGCCTTCGTCTTTCTGTGTCCTTTTCTGGAGTTTTGGGAAACTTTAGTTTTGGTAATGCCTTGTAATTAAATTCCCAAAGGATAATTTTACCATCATAGCCACAACTTATTAATCTATAGTTATAATCAGGCAAAAATTGAACATTGTGAACTGAATTCGAGTGCCCTTTCAACCTACACACTATTTTAATATCTTTGATTAGTGGAGGAAAACTAGTCTTGGCTCCAGCATTTCGATGAACACTGCTTGTACTGTTCACTGTCCCACTTCTTGATCGTCTGCCGTGCAAACTGGTTTGGGATTGTAATGGATTCAACTGATTATTTGTTGGAACTGGATCATCCTTTTTCTTTAATAAACCATTCACATTATAGTAGTTGAATTTAAAGATCTCCACAAGATCACCATTTCCTACCACAGCAAGAAATTTGAAATCCGGTGAATATTGAATCATGCTGATTCCATCATTGAAGTAGTTGGAGATAATGTCAGTAATAATCGAATTGTTTTTGATATCATTCCCAGCATAATTCTTCTCGTACGTGAACATCAAGTCTATAAATCTAACAAACCCGTCCCGTCCTGCGATTGCAATCACCATAGGATTGAAGTAATCTGTTTCAAATGATTCCTTGGTTTTACTGTTGAATGGTAATGTTGAAGTGATTGACGTGATTGCCGTATAACTCAACTTGATATGACCCAAAATCAATTCATCTAAACTTGGCTTGGTATATATACTTAAATCAAATTTCTTGAAAACGGTCATTTTCGAATCATTTCCTACAACCTGTCTTGTATATGTTTGACACACATCTGTGTTCAGATCGGATGGATTGAGAATCAAAACTTCACCATTTCCTAAACCCACAAACATTAAATAAGGATAACGTGGATGGAACACGATTTCAATACTTGTAACGCAAGAGTTCAAGTCTTTTATTTTAATAAATTTGTGACTTAGTTTTACCAAGTCTAATAGTAATAGATCACCATTATCAAATCCGAGCACAATAAGCGGAAATAATGCTTTTAAGCAAGTTACATTATTTTGGAACTGTAATCTTAGCAAAGGTTGTTCTATGGTTTTTTTGTACTCACTGCCCTCTTCAACAAACGGAAATATAGATTTTGGAGTCTGAATTGTCGTAGTGTGACAATATTGAGAAGATGAGTCGAGAGCAAAAATGTTCAAGACATTGATATTGGCCGCTACAATCAATTTCTTTGCAAATGAAAGATCTTTTAAGGATTCATGCGACTGTAATACATTCAACTCAAAAATTGATGATGCAAAATTGTTGTTCAAAATGGATGGAGTGATTACGATAATTCTTGTAAAACATCCATTGACTAGTGTTTTCATTGGATCATGGTTCAATGGGTTGATGTTAGCTCCAATTCGTACATTTTCTAGATTTTTATTTGTGTGAGAGATCTTTGTGAATAGCTTGTTGATGTGATAAGGAATAGACACATATGTAGTTGATTCCTGGTTCGTCAACGGAGGCCTTGCAATGTTAAAGTAGTACGGGTGTAGTTGTAACCAGCAGTTTTGGGAAGTTGGCCATATTATTTTCTTGAACGGACTTGAACCAAATTCATCGAGTTTTGAATCGTCCAACTTGAAATGGATATTGTCGTCCAAATAATCAAAGCCTGGATATACTGAGTTGAGGAACGGTTGTACTGGAGGTAATTTCACGTCAGTAAAACCCAACAGGGTCATGATGAATGACAGTAGCAGTAAAATGTACAAAATCAATTAAGAATTTAGTGGAAAATAATCGTGGATGGAGCGTCGTTCCAGAGCCTTGGGGGTGCAGTGGGGACAGGCGTGTGGATGAACAACTGCAATAGACTTAACTATAGGGAAGGAGGTGATTCCGATTTAAAAAGGGAACGATAAACAGTGTTGGATACAGATTGGAATAAAGAGAGCCGATTGATGGCGGTAGGTGACGGAGATTAACCTTGATAGAACGGTTGGGTATACTGTATGGTGAGAATAGGGGCCCAAATCAGCTAGAGTAAGTAGCGGCTAAATTCGTCAGAAAACCTTCACAATAGCACTGTGGACACGATTAGGACCAAGTTGCAAGTGTAAGTAGATGGTCTATGCTGTGACAACCACCTTTTGTTACGACCTCTCGCTTAGATTTTCTATTTGTCAGTAAGATTTCGGAGATTTCCTCCCGCCGTAGTACTCCGACTTCACCAAACGGCAGCTATATAAGTTAATGTAATATATACATATACAGCAGTATTATCAACAGCAGCGAACGGAGGAAGCTACAATTTGTGTGCTGGAAGAAAAAGTGTAATGTAAATTGGTTGCAAAATCTCGGTGATACTTTCCTACAGGACCCCTCCACGACTGTGTAACGTTATTCTGTAATTTACCTCGGTGACACCACCAACTGTTCGTATGAGCTGGTACTACATTAGGACTTTTGTAACCGCATCAGCTTACATTGCGACCTACGATTACACAATTTCTGCGTTATACACCACAATCAACATGACTTGTAATTTGTATCTCAAGATTCTATTAGTACTGTAGCAGAAGATCCCACGTAACCAGAACCACTTTAGTAACTTCCCTAGATGCGGAACAAGCCTCACTCAGTACCCTCAGCCCAGGCCCGGTAGTGGACGCTGGCACTACTACCTTTCGCACAGTAATGTACAGGACGAGGGTGGTAAAATCTCTCATCAATTTTTTAAGTTTTTTTATACTAGTATAGTTGCCAGAACCAATTTCACGATGGAATATCGCCATATCGCAGTTGCCGTCTGTGTATAAACTACAAGATGTCCACTACGACTCATTTCTTCCAGGACAAATTTTCGTGAGTATACAATATGATTTTTCGATTTTGCTGTAGCCGTCATTTTACATCAGAGCTAGCGACAATCGAAATCATCTTCTTACCTCCAGCTCCACATATCGCCCTCACCGTGCTTCCAGAACAAACCAGATGATTAAAGGGCCCATAAAAACCATATTCATCCTCCAAGTGTATCCCAATCCGTAACAAGTATCTCCCCCATTAGGTCCATTTTCATCATTACTACTACAGTGCGACTACAGCATAGCTAGACTAAAAGTACATTGCGGCTCAAAATCAGTGCCGGTGGCGCAGAAGGAACATTTTGGTTTCGACAAACCAGCTAGTTGAGGTGATTGGTAAGTTCTACATTGCCACCAGGGGAACTGTAGGCGCCGCTCACTGCCATCCTCGTAACACCAATATGATGAAATGCTCATTTGGCAGCATAGCGGTAGATTTATTTCACGTGAGCACGCACGTGATACACATTTCCTAATTTGGAAGAAAGATTTTTTTAGTGTGGTTCGGGGGGAGGGGGCGAAAATTTTTCCAAATGTTATTAAATTGTTAGTAGGGATCAAGTAAATTTTGATACTCTGGTCGACTAAATTGGCCATTTGTTTGGATTTCCCATAGGTATACCCTTATATATTGGCGAATATATTGTCGTATTACGCGATACGCCATAAATTTGCTTGAATAATTCCATAGTTTGGCTGGAATAGGGTTGAGGATATCACGGAAATTTTTTTTGCTCATTGTCGACAAAATTGAAGGTGACAAAAACATCCAAACATCAATAGTTAAACCAAGTTTTTTTAATTAAGTATATTACTGGTGGTTTAATCATAATTCGTCAACTATAGATTGCCTATACATACCAAGAGGTTCTGTTTAACAGAATATGGCAGTACTACCGGCTAAGAGCCCCGGCAATGCAAAATCACACACATCAGGGGCTCGGTTTAGACAACGGAAAATCTCGGTTAAGCAACCATTAACCATCTACAAACAACGAGATTTACCTAGTCTAGACAACAATGACTTGGAACCAAGTCAAGTCCATCATTTGAATTCCAACCAGACTACACAACAACGTGATTTGCATGCCATAGAGACTGGAGTTGATAAGAATGAAGAAGATGAAGTTCATTTACAACAAGTTATAAATGCAGCACAAAAGGCATTGTTAGGCTCCAAAGACAAGAATAACAAGGATGACCAAGCAGCGTCTGTTTATATTCCCACTCCTGATGCATCGCAAATTTGGGCAGACGCTCCAAAGTATTACTCCGATCAAGTTTTTAATCAACCAGAATCATTCATCAAGTTTTCTGCAACCATAGAAGATACTGTTGGGGTTGAATACAACATGGATGAGGATGATGAGAAGTTTTTCAATGATGTATTAAACAAGACATACCCCAAATCGTCCCTGGAATCGAAATGTACAGAACTTGAATTTGAGGCTATTGTAGATAGATTTGAAAAAACAATTGAAGAAAAGCAACCTTTCTTGTCTATGGACCCATCTAATATCTTAACATATAAAGAACTTTCAGGCTTCATTTTAGAAGAGTTTGGTTCATCTTCCAGTAACACTCCATACACCCAATCAGGAACTCGATACAATTATTTATCAACAACTGCATTGAAAGAAAAGCTATCCAAAGAATTGAATTGGGAACCATTTGTAACTGTGTTTGATAAGGATAATAAATCAAACAAAAATGAATGCCGACCAATACCAAAATTATTTGAGTTATTTGGTGAGGCTATCTATAATCATTGGAAGCAGAGAAAGATGGATCGTAGAGGTAAAAGCATTCACCCGAGTCTAAAATTTGAAGATCCCAATGCAAATGAAAAGGATAATGACAACGATCCTTATATTTGTTTTCGTAGACGTGAATTCCGTCAAGCTCGTAAAACTAGAAGAGCTGATACATTGGGAGCTGAAAGAATTAGATTATTACAGAAATCATTGCATCAAGCTCGTGATATAATTTTGAATGTTGCTCAAAGGGAAATTTTGAAGTTGCAAAACTACGAAGCTGACCACTCAATTTTCAAGTTACGTGCAGAAGGTAAAAGTCTCAAACGAGCTGTTGGGATTAAAGGAGATGATCATTTGTTTTACCCTCATAAGCGTAAAAAGATCATTAAAGTTAAAGAGGAAGAAGAAAGAAGAGACAAAAAACTTACATCAAGAGACTCATCAAATGTTGCTATGTCTGGATCTGCTGCAGCGAGAGCTCAACAAGTTGCCGCACAAGAAGAAACTTCGTCTTCTACCCAGCCTTATGTTAAGTTACCTCCTTCGAAAATCCCAGATATGGACCTTGTCACCGTGTCGTTGGTTTTGAAAGAAAAGAACGAAACCATCAAACGTGCTGTTTTGGAGAAGTTGCGTAAACGTAAAGAACAAGACAAAGGCTTTGTTAATCTCACTGACAATCCATATGAACCATATTTCAACATCACTACCAATAATGAAAAGTACAAGGAATTGAGTCACATTCCGTATTCATCTATTGCTGCGGCAAATTACCATCAAATTAACACTTCGAACTATCTTAGTGATTCAGTCAAAAAGATTTTAGAGGAAGCAAAAAGGCCCTTACCTGGAGTCAAAACATTAAGAGGTTCAAATGGGGAATTGATTCCATCAAAACCATTTCCACACTTGTCCAGTTTATTGCAAGACCGTATCAATAAATCCAAATCGAACAATTATATTTCTTTGTTACTTTCAAATATCGAAACTCATAACTTCAATGCTTACAGCAATGGATTTGCTGCACAAGTTTCTGAAGATACTGACGACTCGGCTCTATCTGACCCAGTCTTTAGATTAAGAAAACGTCTGGGAAGAAACAACAGAACCTTTGTTGATAGAAGAGGATTAGTTCAAAGACCAAATGATGTTATTGACGAATTTCTTAAATTTGATGACACCGAGGATACAACTAATGAAGATGATATGGACATTGATACCGATGCAGACAAAAACAAGTCATCTGCTATTCCAAATGTATATGACTCTAAAGTGGATGTCATCACTCGTCTTGATTCTCGTTGGAAATTCGACACCGATTTATCTGAAAGTCAAAAGGGTGAAACTGATCCATTCTGTCTTGACCCGTCAAGATTGAATAGTATTAGTGATGATACTCAATCAATTAGATTTGGTTCCATGTTATTATCTAAATCATATGGGTTGTTGAGAGATGCTGTCCATCAAAAGCAACAATTATATCTTCAGCAAGCTCGATTACGTGCGATCCAACATTCCAACAGACAACAAACACAAAGTGCAACGTCGAATTCATCGAGTGAAAAATCTCAATTGTCAGAACAACAATTGTTACACAGACAACAATTACAAAACAAGGCCAATTCTAACACAGGATTGAAACCTGGTTCTGGAAATGGAGGAGGAAGCTCATCATCCTCGTTAACATCACAACAATCAAATGGAAGGTCATCCAATCTAGCAGGATCTCCACTGTATAATAATAGTCGGTCAAACAAAAACTCATCCGATTCAAAACTAACGAACAATTTTAACGCTCAAAACATTAAGCATTATAATAAATCTTCCACCATTGCATCACCCAATAAAGCATC
>ERZ778017.2318-NODE-2318-length-15678-cov-4.934136_pt1 | contig 15678 bp, 7 predicted proteins | sample MGYA00375747_ERZ778017 | MGnify/ENA primary metagenome ERZ778017 (study PRJEB29350, sample SAMN05509838) | bioreactor metagenome | biome: bioreactor; material: wastewater | place: South Africa: University of Cape Town | collected 2014-03-17 ...
AGATGATTATCGGCAGAGCAGTCGGATGATGGATGAAAACGTCGGGACGGTGAGCAATTTTAAAGAGAGGAACAAAGGAATTCAAAGCCCAGTAGCAGTTCTTGAAGGTGTCGATTAGACGATCCGTTATTGGAGAAACCACAATCCAATAGTAGGCTCTTGATGGTTTCCAGGAAGGAAGACAGGTATTGGTAGGCCAGAAATCAAAAACGACTAGCCAAAGGAGTATCAGACAGTATAGGGTAGGTCTGATACAACAAAGCAATGAGAAAGAAGAGATGTCAAACCCAATTGAAATACCAGGAGATAAGATTTTCACGAGGAGTAGCACCTGAAAAATGAAACGGACACAAATGATATTGCATTTACGTCACAGACGTAAAAGAGGTCGATGAGAAAATTCAGGAAAAACTAACGTTAAAATGAAGGAAACGTGAGAGAACAATACAAATTGAAGCGTATATAAAAATATTTCTACGTCGATAATAATATGCTGTTCCAATAGCGACCAGAACCGAACTTGCCAGGAAGTATTATATGACCACTAAATATGTAATGAAATTTTGTGCAGTGAATTGCGAAATTCTGATAGTTTACACAAATGAAATCCATCGGCAAAAAAATTTGATGCGTGCCATACCTGGCGTAGGGTTAGATGAACCACGACAGTGGACGCCCAGTCAGGATAACTGTATAGTTAGATTAATCTTGGCGTAATGTTTATGGGAGATTGCTCTTATGGAAACGACTGATCTTGGAAGACATCGTATTTCCTTCTATCCATGTTACTGCAGCAGGTTAATCCTGTTGCGTTTTTTCCGTGCTGTTTGTAGTAAAGTGATGTGCATTGCATCGGCCACGGCTATATAAACGGAGACCATAGCCAGATGAGGCTGCAACTGCTTCAGATGACTATTGCATATACTCAGGCCATCAGTAGAAATGCCATCACTAACGCATCACATATACTACTGGACATCACCGCAAAATACAGAAAGTTGAACATGTTGAGATCAAGAGTTGGACTTTCCGTCGACACCGACGACTGAAGAAATCACAATGGCCCCATTAGTTGCCTCAGTAGATGCCTCAACTGTGGACCGGCAATAAACATGGTGGTTTCCCAGGAGTTTTATTGAAGAGTGATGCTGTCATCCATGTCGCTGATTATGGTGGTCCTATACCGGTACAACTAGTGGTATTATGTAGCTGAATCTCTGCAGCTTTGACGGGTCTAAGACTTGTTGCTTGTATTGTGCGATGGGTGCCAAAATGACTCTATGTCGTACTTTGCGTCCACAGCCTGCAACACCCTAAGGCTTGTGCGTTCTACACTCTAAAAATATCTACAGATAATAGGGTCGGAGGCTGAGGTTTGAGATTGGCCTAGATTCAATCATTAAATTAGCCTCCAGCACGTCAAGTTCCGGACTTGCCCAGGTCCCGACCCACATACCATTCTGGTACTACAATCTACGTACTATCGTGTGCATTCTAGTGCCATTTTGCACTGCACTAAGACATTTCTCAAATAGTTATGACAAAGCTGACATCAGAATGAGGCAACTATTCGCTGATGCTTACTGACGCTCATTGCCTCAGTCCCAGTAGTTTGATCCTAGCTTGGCGGTCCAGTCTCCATCCCCGTTATTCTCTACGTGTATTATTGTATTCCTGTGTACCACTGCTACAACTCCGGCGTCGTGATTTTTGAGGCCTGGTTCATGTCTTGGTATTGCCTCATAACTCGGAGCATTCGTACCGTCTTACACTCCTCGTAGCTATTGTCCGCTCTGACCGCCTGATGGAAGACGTCCCAAATTGGCGAGAAATGACCTAGTTGTATAAAAAACACGGTCGGAAGTTTTTCGCAGGGATGAGTTCAAGACGCGACTCTAAACAGTCCAGGCAATATAAACCCCCATTTGTCCCAATTGGGCATAATTACAGCACCGGTGCCACACCGTGCATCTTTTACTGGAACACCATAGATATACACCGTCTTCTCCAGTCTGGCTACTAATCTTTTTCCTTCACGCTTCGGACCAATTGGTTAGACAATCTAATAAACCTCACGATCGCTAATCGTCATACACGGCTCCAGCCACTTGCGTTTGATATTCTTTCCCTACAGTCACCGGAGCTTTCAAGATCTTCCAACTGCTCATATTTGATAGGCATCACGAGCATTTGTATTAATAGTCACGTCCTTGTATTATTCTGTCCATCACTACTGTATTATACTGTTTCCAAGTAGGTTGATTGTTTAACTACCTATCGCTACATAATGTCCCAATCATTCGTCGAACCAGGTTTCACGTTTGTTGATCCCGCTGTTCACAGAGCATCCATGGTTCCTAACCCAGCCGATGTTTCATGTGTTCGTGCGATGTTATCGGATTTGTTGGATACAGAAAATCAAATGAATGCCAACTTGGTGGAAATATTGGCCTTTATAAAGCCAAATTGCAGTCAAATTGCAAGTTTGGTGAGAGGTGTATTCACTAAGAATGCAAAATTGACCAGGTCCTTGAAATCCTATTTGGAATTGTTGGCACACGAATGGGCCGATGGTAAAGAAATTATAAAACAGTTTGTCAATCAATTCATTATTTGGTTCGATAACGATTGCATAAAATTGTTTGATAAGTATAACCGATTAATCGACAATATAGAGTCAATTGATGCTGACATCACTGGAAAGAAATTGTCTGTATTTGTCAAGCCAATTTTAAACTGTTCCAACTATATCACATTCATTGACAGATGTCAAGTGTACATCAGGAACCCGTTTTTAGCTGACAAGTTGAATCATGCCAAATCACAATTCTCCCAAGTTCTTGACAGCTACAATGATAAGTCAGATTTGAAGCAATTAAACAACATTATGTTCCATAACATCAAATCATTTACTAGTGAGGTTCCAGTCTCTTCATGCTTTAAATTGGAACAAATTGTTGAAAGGTCCAAAAATGAGCCATTTTTTATCAATAATCAACCAATCGAGTTATGTTTACTTGATTTAACGATGAGTTCAGAGTCTACTGGCCCATGTAATGCTTTGGCCATTCTTGGGGTGGAAAGTTCTTGCCGTTCATTGTTGTATCCACCACTCAGGATGAATGAATTCACTTGTAACTTGGCAACATCCTCAATTGTATTAAGCCCAATTAATTATACATTTAAGAAAAGAGACTCGAAGCTAGTCATTACTTCGAAACCAAATAATCAAGAGTTGTTACAATTATGGCATGAGAAATTATCACAGATATTCCCAATTGCTTCAGACAGCCCTATACAATCCAGATTTAACGCTAGTCCTCCTGTTATGAATGGATTGGGAATAGTTGTTTCTAACGGATCTTGTGACAATATACCAGGTAAGGCGGACAAAATTAACGACTTTAAGCTTGGAAATAAGCCTGAGCCTATACAACCTTTCTATCCACCACCACCAATGACAACAAGAAAAGTTTCTGACTCATCAACAAGTTCGACCTTTTCAAGCGATTCTCAGTATGAAAAATCATTGAAGATTATAAACAAGACATTGTCGTTGACATCCTTATGTCTGGTCGGAGATAAAGCTGAAACAATTCCAGAAAATAGAATAAAGTTAGTTAAAACTCCAGGATCATCATATACCCCATGCTTGGACAGTAATCGTCCTGTTTCTTCTCATGCTGAAGTCCAATACCCAGGAGACTCTGTATCACCTACTGTAATTAGTCAACCAGATGAAATTAATCTTCAATCAATTGAACAAAGTCTCACAGAAAACAATGGTCTGGAAAAGACCGAAGAGAAACTGCTCCAACAAAACTACAAACCAACTGAACAGATCAAATACAAATCAAATCCTGATTTATCACTCTCAAAGCCATCCAAAGCACTTTATCAGTTATCAACTGGTTCATCTATTGATATTTCAAATTTTGGTAAAGACTACAAACCTTCATTTGCTTTGGGAAGTCTAGGTGATTTAGGTAGTAGGAATGCATCTACAACATCGGTCAACAGTACCAGCAGCAAGAAATCGAAAAAGTTCTTTGGGCTATTCAAGAAATCGTCGAAATCTTCTATCAACATAAATGCGTGCAACACGAGTTCACAAAACGAATCAAAAAATCTTAAAGGCTTGACCATTGACACTTCCGCTCCACAAGAAGGGGTGGAGGAACCTTTATTAACAGGTGGATCGACATCAACAGAAGTTCCTCCTTCAAGATCTCAACTTCCTTCTCCATTTGCATTACCATCATCTACATCGACCCACTTTTTCAAACAGTATGCTCAAAACAATTCCTCCACTTCACTCGGGGCAAACTCTAATGAAGAGCCGGCTTTGTCAATTCCGCCTGAATTAAAGAATAGAATCAATGAAGCTGAAGACCTCTACATTTCAACATCTAGTCCCAACGCAATGAAAATTTCCAAGTGGAAGCACAATTATGGAAAATGGGAAATGTTGACAACAAGCGATAAGTTATTCATGAAGATTGTCATTAATTATGATACGAACCAAGGGTGGATTATTGGATTCAAAGAAATTGACGAAGAAACTGATGAACCAATTTTGTTGCTTGATATCCAAGACTGTCTCGTTAGACAATCATCAGCCGTGGACATTCAATTGAAAGGTAAGAACTCAGTCACACAAGAGAAGATGTTAACATTGATAAGGTGTAAAAATGAATTAGTTGACGAGGTGTCTGATAACCTTAAACAAGCGATTCAAATAATAAATGGGGGAAGCTTGAGAAGTCTCAAATCAAGTACATCCAACGGTACTATTTCACCCATGAATAGCGAAATGCCTAGTAAATCGTCCACACTTACCAGCATCAGCACTTATGGTGATTCCGTACGACTCTCCAAACCTTTCGATATCCGTTCTGAAGATGCTTCAAAAATATCGACCACTCCTGAAGGGACATATGAAAAATTGATGTTGATGAAAGACATGACTGTCAGACTACAAAAGAATGTCGAAACATATGAGCAAATTAACAATCCAGCATGCTGGAGGATAATCTCAATGTACTCGTTATCAATTTATTTGGTAACCAAGAATGACAAGAATTACTACAACTTAATACTTAAGAGTCAACAACCAACATCAAACAAAGACTACACCTGGATGATTAAAGAAGATGAAAAATACACCATTTTGGAACGCATTGGTAAGGCGGGATTGTTGGTTAAACAAGATGATGAATTATTTATGATTGAATGCAAGGGCAAAAAAGAATTTAATAGTCTTATTCAAATTCTATAGATTTAATAAAAGTTTCGTTATTTATTTTGATGGTATACGTTAATACAATAATCCATATGACATAATCGTGTGAATATTTAATAAATTGTAGCTCTTGATAGGATTCTTTGCTAATCTATTCCAATACTAATCATCTTTCTTGGGTCCCCATTTCAAGCCTAAGAATCCTGTTCCATTGTTGAGTTTTGGAATATAATCCTTTGACTTCCATTTGGGTTCTATGATCCAAATTCTCTTTTGTCCAGGAATATCTAATGCAATGTACGAGAACTCCGAAGACCAAAACGAAGTATCAACCTGCTCCAATACCACATACCCATGCTTTCCATTCAGGGCTTCGACGTGGAACTTCATCAATAGGTGGTCCTTACCATCTTTACCTTTCGAACGCAATCCATGAACTGGTCTATTTCTCACCCAGTTATCACCGTGGGAGTCACCATAAGCCTTTACCCTTGTACCAGCCGCAAAGCCTAATGCTTGTTGTGCTTGTTCGTTTTTCTCGACCAACTTGACTGCCTTGTTGAATGTACGAGTATCTCCTGATGGCAAAAATAACTCAGAAAGTATAAGGTAAACCACCAACAATGCAATTCCTGACCCTGCAACCACTATCACCGTTGCGAATGAAAATGTAAATGCTCGATTGATTCTGGATAAAATACGTTTTCCCTTGGCATTCTTATCTGATGTTGGGGGAGGTGGTGGAGGCGGAGCTGATGCAGTTGAGTAATGCTTGACATTGAATCCCAAACGTTGTGCTGTAATTGGGGTATGACGATTTTGGAAATCGAAGTGATTCACATCACCGGTGGTAATAGGCTTGAAAGTCAATGTTCTAGTAAACATTGGATGAATCATAGCAAGTGTCCTACTTCTAGGAACACGAGCTGCCAACCCAATGGTGTTTATTAACAATTTCATATTTAGTGTGAGATGTCACTAAATAGTCTAGTTTTTCTGTAAGGAAATTTCTTCACTACAAATCCTTTACCTTACGCACAAAAATACGATCATACAATAAGAGCCTCTGGTGCAGTTTTCAACAATGAATGATTCAATGAGGTACAATTGATCCAGTATCGATAAAGATTGCGTTTGGTACGGTTTCTCCGTGGTATGTTCTTGTGATACCTAGTGGCAATGACAGTACTGTGACCAAGAGATTTATCGAGGAGAAAGTGATAAATGGTGCGAACCAATGTTTCCAGAACAAGAATTCCATCTGTTGACAAATGTGATGTCTGTAGTAGTTTTAAACTGAGTGAGGACACCAATGAGGCTGTTTTCATGGGGAGCTTTAGAGGCTATAGTTGATTGAAGAAAGACAATTCCCAGGAATTGTTACTGAGGACAATGTAATGCTGGTATTATATATCCAGATTTGCAGTCATAAAGTTGTAATTGGTTCATCTTCGGATACAGAAACATGTGGATCGCACCGATTGAGAAGTACGAATTGACTTAAAATACAAACTAGCATTTTTTACTATCTACATCATGACTGTATCATTGACTCCAAGAGTTTTAAATTAATTCTTTAAGTTGACAGGTTTTAGTTCCAATTTGAGGTTTAAATGTAGCTTCTGTCATAGATCATAAGTGCACCAAAAAATGGAATTTACCAGTTAATTGGATTTTTTTTTTTTTTATTGGAAAAAAATAATAAAGTTTAGCCAGTATGAACCTTGTAAACGAAATTATACCGTGAAGAAATTCGCTCTACATGTGATGGAGTATCTACAACCAACTATATAGCTTGCGACTAATAAAGTTGGAAGCTTTCGTACGCTTCAAATCACTCGTTACCCTTCTATACTAACCAACCATTAACCAGGTACACTCATTTCCAGGTAATACTCATTTTCTACCACTAAACCCTTACAATCAACTTGTATAACTTCAGGACGAGTATATTTATGACCCATGATAATAGAAGGCTTCCTAAGTACAAATATGTTCAACCACAATGATTGTTTTTTTTAACTAAAACGTATTTAATGCTTTATCAATGATCAAAATATAATTTTGATCAGGTGACCAAATATTACAGCAAACAGTAGGCATATGTACCTCATTTCTCTTTCACCTGTACAAACGAGCCCGCCTGGCCTAATTGGTTAAGGTGTTATCTTCCGGCGGTAATGATTGCGGGTTCGAGTCCCGCGGTGGGCTGTTTGCTATAATTTTTCCATTTTTTTGAACCTATTGAATAGAACACCTACGGCCTTGGACAAGCTCTCTGTGGTACTAGGGATAGTCATTTGCTAAGAGTACTTCGTAATTTACTTATTTGATAAAATTAGGGCTGAAGCCCTAATAACAATATTCAATTTACTGATATTTACATGCAGTACAATGCATTTCAAAATTTTCAATTATATATTGAAGTAAGATGCCATAATGAAAAATTTTAAGTTTTTCTTTATCGAACAAAAATGGCTAAAGTTTCTCAAGGTATGCATAGGTTTTAGGGGTTGTAAGTGCATTCTATCATTCAGTATTGGATGACAGAATACTCGTTACACCATTGTCTTTTCATATACTGTTTTCATGTTGTATGGAAATAGTATTGTTAATGATAATGTATTATACTAGAGTGTCTAATATAATATACTTATTGTTTTTATATTTGATATAATCATGATGAGTAATTAAGCGCACCCAGTAAACACATTATGGTAAAATCAACAATATACTAACAGAGTAGACGTTTCTTCCTCTAGATCTAAATCCAGAAAGGCTTACTTCACTGCTTCTTCTGTTGAAAGAAGAGCATTATTGTCTGCTCCATTATCCAAGGAATTGAGAGAACAATACAACATCAAATCTTTGCCAATCAGAAAAGATGACGAAGTTTTAGTTGTTAGAGGTTCCAAGAAAGGTTCTGAAGGTAAGATCTCTTCTGTCTACAGATTGAAATTCGCCGTTCAAATCGAAAAATTACAAAAGGAAAAATCCAACGGTGCTTCTGTCCCAATCAACATTCACCCATCCAAGGTTGTCATCACCAAATTGCACTTGGACAAAGACAGAAAGGCTTTGATCGAAAGAAAAGGTGGTAAATTGGAATAATTTAGTTAATTTCTGTATTTTTAATTTATAATCTTTACTTCACTCTTGTACAATATATTTCAACGTTTTCGACATGTATCACTAACGTAAATAAACCAAGTAAAACCAAATATGCACAGAAATTGGTTGCAAGTTTACCGTGATAAAAGCTAGAGAGACAATTAGACACCTTCTGCAGTAGTTTGCAGACCCGTCGGACGTGGTACCCTGACCGTTCCCACCGGTCTCATTACATAGAGACATTTTATGGGGATTTCCGGGAAAGAATCTCACTCTCACTTTCCCGGAATTAATATATCCGAGAGTAAAGCCGGTGGTACCACCGATGATCACTTCCGAAATCTCAATTTCTCTCACTTTGGGGTTACGATTAGTCCAAAACAAAGATACTCGATAATCCATGTCGTCTTCAGGAACAATGATTGAATCAGATGAAGATGTCGAGCTTTTTAACGGCTTTGGAGCCGCAACTTTCAATCCTCAGAAAAGGACTACCAAACGGTGGTCTTTCCACAATAACACCAGACCTAATTTAGTGGACTTGCCATCGGAGGCAGCAACAAGTCAGCGAAGGTTAAGTGATTTTTCCGGGATAGACGGTGTTCACAAACCTGTGGATCCCGATAATATCCATGGTGGGGCGCAACTTTATTCTACAGAGTCGGGTCGGTTGTTTCATGCTGGTAAGATTTGTATTGTGTTAGCTGGGTTACCTGGCCGAGGAAAGACTCACTTATCGGTATCGTTAACGAGATATTTAAGGTGGTTAGGTGTTACTACCCATTCATATCATTTGGGAAACTACCGTAGAGCGGCTGCAGACTCGTTAGACAACGATATCTTCTTACCTTCTCCATATGCCCCAGAATCGATAGAGTTCAGACGAAAGATTGTAGATGATTGTTTGAATGACATTTTGCATTTTTTCAAACATGAGAAGGGCCAGATTGCCATTTATGATGCTGTGAATGCGTTGGCACAAGATAGACTCGAATTGCACAAGAGATTGACGGCATTGAATATTCAAGTGTTGTTTATTGAATCGTTGGTCACTGATGACTCGATTGTGATGAAGAATATCGAAACAGCAGCAAAATCGTCTCCAGATTACCAACATTGGGACTACGACAAAGCATACAAGGATTACTCTGACAGAATCAAGTTTTTGACCCCATACTACCAGGAAATGGGTAAAGAAGATAAGGACTTGTCGTATATCAAGATTTTTAATTTCGGGGAGAGAATCGAATTGCACAATAGCAACTACGGGTATTTGATCAATAAAGTAGTTTTCTTCATCATGAATGCTCGGATTAAAACCGGGTCCTTATTCTTTGCCAGATGCTACAAGAACTCGTTGGACGTTACTGACGATCCACCGTTAGATGAAGCAGGAGTTAAATACGCAAAAAATGTTACAAAGACTTTGGTTAACCACTTGAAAAAGATGGGTAGAGATTATGCCATTAGATTTGATGATTCTTCCAAAGCAAGCACCCCCAAACCAGCACCGTCAATCAAAGAAAGGCAACCGGCTGCTGGTGTAGACGGAACAGATGACGACTCACTCGTAGTGTGGACATCAGTGAAGAAGAGAACGATTGAAACTACCCAATTTTTTGCCGAAAAAGGTGTCAAGATCAGACACAGAATTCAGTTGTCACAAAAGAACCCCGGGATTGTGGGCAATTTGACCGAGAAGGAAATTGCAGAGAAGTATCCCGAAGAGTACGCACACTATCTTGAAGATGCGTACCACTACAGATTCCCCAGAGCAGAATCGTACCATGATTTATCTATCAAAATAGAGCCATTAATCTTGGAAATGGAGAGAATGAGTTGTGATATCTTAATAATTGCTGACGAGACGGTGATCAAGGTATTTTTAGGGTACCTCTTATTATGTTCGTGCTACGATATTCCCAACTTGGAGATCCTGTCAGACGAGATTCTTGAAGTCAAGTTCAATGCATACTCCAACACCGTCGAGAAGATAAAAATCGAGGATTTCGCAGATAAACAAGAGCAAAGTTCGTAATCTCTACAAACCACTCCATATTGCAAACCATGCCTCCAATGAGTGTTGTGGTACATTTCTCAGCATACGAGTCATGATAGAATGCTTTAATTTTGAAAAACACCCAACTTTCACAAAGAAACATAGTTGACATAACTTGTAAGTCACATTCTAGCCAAAAACGCGACGGTTTGTCGTGGTGATGATGTTTATGTACCAATTTCATTTTGTATAGTTTAATGTAAGCAATTATTTATATACACACAAAATCTCATCTCTACAATAAACCAAGAAGACCATGAGTGATTTATTTCCCACTGCCGAGTACGTAGCACCAGATAGCACGTACTCGTTTCATCCTGGTGATGGACCTCATACCACTGACGGAAAGACCACGCAAATTTCTGACATCGTGGTGAATGCTGGTGGTGAAGATCGTGACAAGCCTACCGACCCCAAAGACACTAAACTCGGCCATTTGAGAGCAAGATTAACGACATTACAGGACCAAATCAACGTGTTTCTTACCGAGAAAATGGCCCAGGAGAAAGTTGTAGGGGATGATATTGAAAGAAAGATCTTGGACGAAGGGTGTGAGGTTGAGTCTGATGATGAGGTTGAGGACCCAAATGAAGGTGATGCGAAAAAACAACGCAAATAGAGTCGTCGTGGCACCAATGCATTTCTGAGGCCTACGACAATGCAACAGTGGCGAAAAAATGCACACTAATGGGGCCAGTGGTGGTTTTGGGCCACACCGTAAATACTTCTATTACCGAAACTGAAGATGAGCTAGACTGAAATCTACAAATGGCACCGGGAACCGTTAATGACCGAATCTGGGAAGAATTGTGGTTTCGTTGTAATTGTCTTTTCATTGACAATATGAGAAATAGACCGGTTGTTGTCGACAACAATCTTATCTAGTGTATATTGAACTAATGTACAAAGAGGTGGCTATAACGACCAGGACCGCACGTGGTATGGAAATGTGCCGCTAACAGGCTACGGCCAGCATGTAGAAATGACGTTGTAGCACTTTCGTGAAGAAATTGTGATTTAGGGTTCACTTGGCCCTTTAGGCCCTATTGGGTGTTTGTACATGGTACCAAAATGGTGCCCGTTGTAGTGGAAATTTCTCCCAATTCTTACTTTTTGTCCACAATCTGGCTCATAGCGTTGATTGTGTTGGTCAAGGTGGTTTCCAAGTATGCCTTTTTCTTGTTCAAGCCCGACTTGGTTTCTTCAAACTGTTTACCATCGTTGGCCATTTCTTGCAAATATCCCCCAACATCGGTGGCAACAAACGCTTTTCCGATACCTTTCCACACCGTCTCACTGGGAACGGTGTATTTTGCCAACGATTTCTTCGTCGAGTCGATCATGGCCAAATTGGTGTTGACCTTGTCTAGCTGTAAGTTGACCATAGACAACTCAGCCTGGGACTTGTTCAACTGGTTGTCCATTTCCAACAACATTTTCTGGAGGGCTTCTGGAGGCACAGACATCGCTGGTACTACACTGGAACGAATTGGAGGTGGGAAGCCGAGATCGCGGTGGTAATCAACGGAGCAAGATAAGTAGCGTAAATTAAATTTGTTAGTATGCGAAAAAATCATTTTGAAATTTTTCACTTTTCCAGATCAAAATCAAAGTCTAGTCAAACACCCCGTTGCAATGTTGAAGTTGGCATTTAGATCGCTTCCTGTTGCTGTTGCAAGGTCGAATGTTCGTTATGCTCGGAAATATGCCACAGAGGGCACGTTGAAGTCGGTTTTCACCTCGACTCCATTAGGTCAAGATAGCACCGTAGAAACCAATATCAAGTCAGACACAAATAGATTGGCCAAAACTCTCAGTAAGTTTTGGGAGAAGGTCAGCGTGGGCCACGATGGTGCCACTGGTGCTTATCAAATCCAGTTAGATGGAAAAACCATCAAGACTCCGTTAGGGTTTCCTATGGAATTGCCAGGGACAAAGAAACAACTAGCATACTTAATCAGCCATGAATGGGCCAATCTTCCTGATTTGAAGATCAAAACCCACAGTTTGCCATTGACGTCAATCACGGCTAGAGCAATCGACTTGACAAACTGCCACCAAGGCAAAGATGTTGACCCAGACTTGGTCACTAAGGTAGGGAACTTGCAGGACATCAAGCACAATATGTTGCGTTATTTCGATACTGATACGTGTTTGATATTGGCTACACACAAGGAATACCACGGCAAATTACGTCAAAAACAAGACGAGTTGTACATGGCCTTGATTAAAGAGTTTGAAGATTTCTTCACAGTCTACGGGAAGAAACACAATTTATTGCCTTCTGCAGACTACAGAGTAAAAATTGAGTACTTGGATTGTGAGACAGATGGATTAAGAGGAAATGAACAGAATGCCATTACTCAAAAGATTGTTTTACACTGGATGGACCAGTTATCGATGTACGATTTAGTAGCATTAGAGAAGGCTATATTGACTTCAAAATCGTTTTTGTGTGGTGCCAGTTTGCTCAGATCGAACTGTTCTGACACTGAGACGATGAAAGATTTGTACCAAGTCAACAAGAGTGGCGTTGACGACTACTTCCATAAGACCATCGAGGAAATCGTGGAGTTGGGAAACTTGGAAACTATCTTTCAAACAGAAGAATGGGGTGAAGTCGAAGATACTCATGATGTAGATAAGGTTGACTGGTTGAGAAACTTGACTGCTGCTGCGTTATTGTGTCATTAAGGTGATTGGCTAGTTTGTATATGGCAAAATCATCAAACCTAGCAAAAAGTCAGAATTGACCAAGATTTGTATATAGAAATAGACACGGGATACAATGAACAGTTTGTACCACAATACTGTAGGGAGTGCTAGACCTAGCCAAGCTTGGGTTGTGAAGTCTCATGATAGAACCAAGCTTGGCACCACCACCACGTCTTGGTCGAGGGCTACCACGACGACTACGGCCGTCTATGCCTAACGCTAGCGAGAGGTCGGTAGTAGACGTCACAAATACCCGCGGTGGAAAAAATCACGTACACTAACGCGAATACTGTGAAAGCATCGTAAACAGGTGTACAAACCAACAAACTTCAGTAACAAGCTGTGACCACATTTTGAGAGCCAAACCTACAGTGGTGAGAGGAACATCACTACAATGAAACTGGAATCGACTCCCGAACGCAAAGTTCTGGGTGAAGACAAAATTCCTCGCCGTGTCAAAGTGTATCTTCTTCAAGGTGACGACTGGCTAGATAATGGAACCGGGTTTTGTATTGGCGAGGTGGACCCCGAGACAAATAGCCCGTACTTTGTAGTACGGAACGAGTTAGATGAAACCGAGGTGATACTTAAATCGTTTCTCAATGGTAATATTCAGTATCAACGTCAACAGGAAACGTTGATTGTGTGGACGGATCTTTCTGGTAAGGATCTTGCGCTTTCGTTCCAGGAAACAGAGGGTTGTGCTGATATATGTGATTTTATCATGGAAATGCAACAGTCCAAATGTCCCGATATTTCGTTGTATTATGTTATTCCGGCCATGGACGATGGAGAGGAAATTACAGAGTTAATAATTGGCCCGGTAACGTATCCAGAATTTCCAACCATTTCAAATTTGGAACAAGTACTCGAAGTCATCACTCTGTCGTCCAACGCACAGTTCACTAGAGGTAAAATAGCTGCGTTTGTCGTGGAAAATGACTATCTTCAAAAACTAATCGAGGTGTTTAACGAATCTGAACGACTTGAAAATGCAAATAACCTATACTCGTTACACGAGATCGTCAAGTCGTTATTTTTGTATAACGATACTAACATGATTGAGTACTTTTTGTCCACAGAAGAGAACATTATTGGTTTGGTGGGAATGCTCGAGTACGACCCTGAATATCCAAATTTCCGGACCTGTCACCGAGAATTCTTGAAGAATAAAGCATTTAAAACCGTTGTGCTGGTGGATAGCTTGGAAATATTCAAAAAGGACTTTCATTTAAATTTTTTGAAAGATGTGGTACTTGCGAGATTTCTCGACGACCAAACTTATAACTTGATATCGTCGCTAATATATATGAACCAAGTGGAAATAATTAACTATTTCAAGGATTCCTCGATTTTACAGCATCTTTTTGAGATATACGACGACCAAAATATGACTAATCTTGAACAAAAACGAAATGGAATCAGAATGCTTCATCAATACGTATTGATTGCAAAAAGTCTACAGTCATATCAGAAATCGGAATTTTTCCTGGCTTTGGTAAAAGCGGGATTATTCAAGATGATTAACTTTGCATTGATCGATGACGACCCAAGCATTAGAGTATTGGGTACCGAGTTGATTGTGATTATTATCGAACAAGACGTGTCATTAGTCAACACCCCAGAAAGTGATGTTATGGATGAATCGTCACCGGTAATAGAACAAGAAAACATCAAAAACACCGACGAGAAAGTTAGATTGAACTTCTCAAAAGATATGACATTAATCTCCATATTGTCTAAATTGTTGATGGAAGACAAAAATCCAGGATTAAAGATGCAAGCATTTGAAGCATTGAAGATTTTATTAGATCCAAATATTGCAAGCACTAGTGGTGAAGAGAATAATGGAAATATGAGCTTTGGGGAAAATGGAAGTAGTAATTCAAATCACAATGACCCAGTTCTTTTGAATTATCTCAAAGCATTCTATAATAAAGTTGCGCCTAAATTATTCAGCCTATTCATTGATTTATCAAATGAAGATTGCGGGAAGGTGGAAATAGATAACAACTTTTGTCAGCACTTATGTGCGTTGATAACATTTTGCCTAAAGGAACACGATCCTACTATTTCACGGAAATTCTTTCTTGATAATGACGTGGTACTAGGAATGACTAAGCTTTTAATAATGGATTGTAAACTACCAGTCAAATTAGGTGTCATCCGGTGCTTGAAACATATAATATTACAGGATGATCCGTTCTATTGTCGATACATTATACATAAAGATATCATGAAGTACTTCTTTATGTTTTTCAGGACGGTAATGCTCGAGAATAATCTTGCTAATTCTACTTGTTTGGATTGTTTGGACATAATTCTCCACAACAGCGATAGTAATAGCAATCTGAAACGAAGGCACAATTTCAAGTCGTTGGCAAATTATATCTATAAAAATTACAAGAGTGATTGTCAAGACATTCCATACGTTGATATCGGGAAAAAGTTGATTGAGCTAGTAGAACGGGATTTCAATGATGCATCAACAACACATACGGATGTAACACAGAATTCATTTAATTCTGACGAGGATATTGATTTACAAAAC
>ERZ778017.2320-NODE-2320-length-15665-cov-5.916400_pt1 | contig 15665 bp, 6 predicted proteins | sample MGYA00375747_ERZ778017 | MGnify/ENA primary metagenome ERZ778017 (study PRJEB29350, sample SAMN05509838) | bioreactor metagenome | biome: bioreactor; material: wastewater | place: South Africa: University of Cape Town | collected 2014-03-17 ...
ACCTGGTTTCAAGCCAATCAACGGGTTAAACAAACAAAGACAAGCATTAGAAAACTTGTTGAGATTATTGGTCGGATTACCAATTAACAACGAATTAAGATTCGAAGAAAGATTATTATAGGTGCGTTATAGATTGATTTAATAACTATCAAAAGTAGAATGAAAAATGTGTAGTTTTAGTGCCATAAATGGAGAAATTTATGAATGTAATGCAAAGTTGTGATTATTGAACAACAAATATACTACAATGCAATTTCTATGATAGTCAAGACTCATTGGGAACAATCTGGCATTTTGACCATCTAGAAGAATGCATCAATTTCTTTAGGTATATGCACCTCAATTTGGAAAGTGGAAGAAATAGGTAACCATGCAACAGTATGGACACTTTTTGAAAGGCGTGTAAACCATATTTGCGTACATTAAATTCCACACCAGGAATACAATCAGAATAGGTTACAGTGTAGAGAGCGATAAGATAATAACTTCCTCGTAATCGACCGTATTTGGGAAAGATTTGAATTCAACCACGGCTCATTTCGGCTGGTACAAATTTGAGAATCTTTTTCGGCGTACAGTAGCGATATGTACTGTCGAAGTGTAAAATATTTCTCCGAACAAGATCAGGTCCAATGCACCAGCGCATAGGATCTGTATCTGTTAATGCATGGCCCCGGTATATCTTGTATCACAGTTGCATCGATCCGAGGACGCTAACTTAGCAACTACCCGTTGACCGAGGAGATGTCAGGGTTAAGGGAAGAAGATATGCTGCAAAGTTAGGTACAAAATATCGACCTTAACTGTAGATACAGAAAAATCACTTCAGAAGTCGCTGAATTCTATAACTATAACCGAGAACCCACTGCAGAGTACTGAAATCTTGAAGGGCAAAGTCAATACACGGCTGGATGCTTGCAGGACGGATTATTGAGGCTACCACGCCTGTTGCAGTACTGTAGGAATAAAGTTAGTAAACAAACACTCAATCGACAGCAACGTCACTGAACTCTTGCTGTCTTCACTCTATTCTTCACTCTATAATTGCTGAGACAAAGTTGATTTTATTTCTATTCATTAGATAACATTACCCCTAGACCGAAAAACTGCAGTTTTGATACACATCGTAATAATGCAATGCTACAGAACCACCTTAGTATTCACGCTACAGAGCTGCATGAAAGCATAGTGGTATAATGCTACCTATTATAGTTTTGCTACGTATGTGTCCTAATTGAGTGTCCTACTAAGGTGTTCCTTAATACCGTAAAATTGAAGTATTTAGAAAAATCACTATGGTGCAGTCGAAGTGGTTGCAATTCCATGCCAATTCCTGAAACTCGTCTGCTAAGCGATGCTAGTCGACTCAATACCACGCCCACAATGAAAACAACGCTTACCACCACGACAACTACTTTCCAATCTGTCGCACCAGCATTATTGGCGAATTCTATTATTTTTCCTACTTGCGTTGAGGCACATAATTTCCTCAATAGGAATATAACATCCCCACCAGAGACACGGCAAGAACAAAGGAAAACTAGTCTATCCCGAAGAGGTACAGTATAATTATGAAAGTGGCAATACTAGTGATTGCAGCAACGATAATATTCTCAACACGAGCCGCAATGGAATAATAATATTAAAGCAATGCAAATAGAACCACGGATCTCAACCAAAGGACATGGTATGAACTTCACAATAACATAGCCGGCAAAAGCCATTGTTACTGTAATTATCCATGGTTTCACAACTGTGACAACATATCGTGCTAGCTCATTTACCGTGTAGGACCCTTCCCAACATTATTTGATCATTCATTGTGATATTGTTGGGATGTTTCATATGATACATTATATCACAAATTAAAACTATGTGTGATGCTTCAGTGTCATAAATCACACCGATAATCTAAGTTGGGTAATGTAGAATGTTCTGTATATCTAGGGAGCATTTCTGTATCTTTTGTTCTCCACTCTTAATTTTTTATTCTTAGTAGCATACCCCTCGTACTATATAAGTCGCAGGATTTCCCTATTTTTGGTTTTTGTCATTTTCACATTTGCCTACGATACTCTGTAGCATACTATCTGATAACTGATTATAGTACTCAATTGGTATCAACCTGTCATCTAATTTGATCCAGAGCTATCAATTGCTGTTCTGAATATCATTTACACAAATTTGCTCCTTATTTAAGACGAATTTGTTAGCGGGTGTATTTTAATTTTTTTTGTTTAGTTTTTTTAATCAATTAACATTACTATGGGTCCCTTGACTGTCATTGTTGGCGATGCCAAACCAGGTGAAACTGCACCAAGAAGAAAAGCTTCTCAGAAAAATGGTGCCGTTGAGCGTCCAGCTGGAACTACTTCGAACACAATCCCAGAATATTTCGAGGAAGTTTCGGGAAAAAATGGTAATAACAATGCCATGGCCTGGAGAGACTTGATTGAAATTCATTCAGAAACTAAGAAAGTAAAAAAGATTGTCGACGGTGTTGAAACCACAGTGGACAAGAACTGGATTTACTACGAACAATCGCCTTACAAATATATCACTTACCCCGACTTGTTAAAGTTAGTCAAGCTGTATTCCAAGGGGTTGAGAGAATTGGGCTTGACTCCACATGAGTCAAAATTGCATATTTTTGCCGCCACTTCCCATAAATGGATGCAAACCTTCTTGGCTGCCTCATTCTCCTCTATTCCAATTGTAACTGCTTATGATACATTAGGTGAATCTGGCTTAACTCATTCATTGGTTCAAACCGATTCAAACGGAATCTTTACTGACAACAATTTGCTCGGTAATTTGATCAGACCTTTACAGAAAGCAACTCAAATCAAGTACATCATTCATGGAGAACCAATTGATCCAAATGATAAACGGAACGGAGGTAAGTATTACTCTGATGCAAATGACGCTAAAAAGAAGATTTTGGAAGTTAGACCAGATATCAAGTTCTACTCTTACGAAGAAGTTTTGAAATTGGGTGAAGCATCCAAATTTGATGTAACTATTCCAAAATCATCTGATTTATGTTGTATTATGTACACCTCTGGTTCAACTGGTGATCCAAAAGGGGTTGAAATTACTCATGAAAACCTTATTTGTGGTATTGGTGGTGTTTCAACTAATGTTGGTAGGGAAACAGTTAGACCAACTGATCGTATTGTTGCATTTTTACCCTTGGCACACATTTTTGAGATGTTGTTCGAATTGATTTCTTTCTGGTGGGGTGGTTGTCTTGGTTATGCAAACGTCAAAACCTTGACAGATGCTTCAGTTAGAAATTCGAACTCCGATTTAGCAGAATTCAAACCAACAATCATGGTTGGGGTTGCTGCAGTTTGGGAATCAGTCAGAAAGGGTGTTTTAGCCAAAGTTAAGCAACAACCAGCTTACGCTCAAAAAATTTTCTGGGCTGCTTTTGCTGCTAAAAAAGCTTTCAACAATTATCACTTACCAGGTTCAATTTTTGACGTTGTATTCAAAAAAATCAAACTGGCAACTGGTGGTAATTTGAGAATGGTCATGAATGGTGGTTCTGCCATCTCTAAGGACGGTCAAGTTTTCATTTCCACCTTAATTGCTCCTATGCTTATTGGATATGGTTTAACTGAAACTTGTGCAAACTGTACCTTGATGTCAGTTGCTGACTTCAACTTCGATAGTGTTGGAGCTTTGACTGGTGCAATGACTGCAAAATTGGTTGACGTTCCTGATGCAGGTTACTTCGCAAAGAACAACCAAGGGGAAATCTTATTAAAGGCTAAATGTATCACAAGAGGATACTACAAGAACGAAGCCGAGACTAAAGAAGCATTCACTGAAGATGGCTGGTTCAGAACAGGTGATATTGGTCAATGGACAGCTAATGGTGATTTACAAATCATTGACAGAAAGAAGAATTTAGTTAAGACTTTGAACGGGGAATACATTGCATTAGAAAAGTTGGAGTCTATCTATAGATCCAATGGTAATGTTTTGAACTTGTGTGTTTACGCCGACCAAAACAGAGTTAAACCAGTTGCTATGGTGTTGCCAAATGAATCACATTTGAGACTTTTGTTGAAAGAGGAAAAGGTTTACACGGAAGCAGAATTGAAAGGAAAAGAATTGAGTGCTTTATGTGAGGACAAGAAAGTCACCAATGCTGTTCTTAAGTCCATGTTGGCTACTGGTAAGAGCCAAGGGTTGAGAGGTATTGAATTGATTCAAAATGTGGTTTTGTTAGATGATGAATGGACTCCACAAAATGGATTTGTTACCTCAGCACAAAAATTACAAAGAAAGAAAATTCTCAATGCATACAAAGAAAAAGTTGAAAACGCATATGCTACTTCATGAGCTTTGAAATTGTCAGAGGTTGATTTTTTGGAAAGATGTTGAATCATTTTTTGACATGTGATCAATAAAATAGGAAATCTCGTATTGTGACAAAATATACTTCTATTTCTTAAATAGTTTCAATGGTTCTATTTATGGGTTTGTATAATTTAGTAATATTAGTTTGTTTCGCAAAAAAAGTGTAGGAGTTGTTGCTTATCCACCGTAAACCCCATTAAAGACTTTTTTAATTTCATCTAAATCCATTTCGTTATGTAAACATAACTGCAATAATATTCTGGCCTTTTGAGGATTGAGGTAACCACCAGCAATTGAATTATTGAAATCAATTGATCTGTCCCCGTCATTGACAATTTTAGGAAGAGAACCGATTGGAACCATACCGTCCATAGAACGTTTTGAATAAACAACAGGAATTTTTGACGATTCAGTTAAATTGGCCAAAAACTTATTGGTCTCATCACTCATGGATCCTGCTCCCATGGTTGCCAATACAAGACCTTTACAGTTCAATTCGTTGATTGTTAATTCTATCAATTTATTGTTTAACCCTTGATGAGCATAGATGATCTGAACTTCGGGCAACTCCTTTATAGGATGATGAAGATTGAAATAGTTCAATCCCATTGGTTTTGCTGCGGGATAGTAAAAGTGGATTTCGTTATTAACAAAATTTCCGATATATCCTTGACCGACGGATTTAAACGTATCCAAAGAATTGGCATTTGACTTTGTGATGTAGAACCCATTTCCAATACGGTCGTTTAACGCAACCAATACTCCTCTACCTCTTGAAGCTGGGCTGGATGCAATGACAATGGCTTGATACAAGTTCATTGGACCATCACTAGAAATGGCAGTAGATGGTCTCATGGACCCACAAAAAACAATAGGCTTATAAGTATTAATGGTTGATTGAATAAAAAATGCAGTTTCTTCCATAGTATCAGTCCCATGAGTAATAACAATACCATCATAGTTGTGTATTTCTTGATGAATTTTATCGTAAAGCATCAATAACTCTGGGGTACCGATTTCCTTTGAGTCGACATTTAATACTTGCTCATACTCCAAGATGCAAGTGGATGATAAGTCAGGAATAGACTTGATCAAGTCTTCGATCGTCAAATCAACTTTGTATCCTGCTGTCTGGTGGGAGCTTGAACCTTTTGATGCAATCGTTCCCCCAGTTCCCAAAACCTTAATTACAGGCAACGATGCTACCGAAGCATCAGAAATCCCACTAATACTAAGAATGGAGTTGGACCGGTACTTAATTTTAAATCCTGGCACATCTTCGTCAATAATCTGAATGACGGAATCCTCCGTAGTGTAGCCTGAAGTGAACTGTGACATGGCGATGAAAAATCAATGGGGAAGAAGTCCGATGATGTCGCTTATATTAATGCGATGGGACTGTATGGCATATTTACGCTCCGATGATGTGAACGGCGATTTGAGTGGGGAGTTTTCTACTGAGAAAAATAACATTGTTTCAAACCACGTTCAGCAACGCAATCCGATGAGTCAGGACAAGAAATGCCCCACAAGACTCCGTAGAATATTGTTCTGAATGCGAATTTGTACCCAGGAGATACTGTCCGGCTTAGGAATAGAATGTATGCTGGTGTCAGAATCTGGAGCCGTTGGATCACGTGTATTGACAGATGGGTTGTGTCGTTTCCTGATCGTTCCGATTAAGGCTTGACAGTTAAACGCTAAAAACACAAAATTTCGGAAATTCAAACCGGAGATCACACAAATAACTACGAGGGAAAAAGAGCTACTCCTAATACTGACAATGCTGCAGGACATCAAAAAAAAAAATCGTATCTTCGAACATGACTTTGGCACAACAAAACGGTTATATCCGCTGCCACTGGTGAATGCCTTTTGTGTACAATGTGTAGGTAAATTCTTCAACAGCTAAATATGCCCTCAATAACTGTATACCACAGAAGTCTCACATTATGCCCACTGCGCTACGAGGTGTGCAATTCCAGACAAATATACTCTCTTACAGCTTGCAATGAAATATTGTGATACTAGGTAATTTCGTTATTAAGAATCAAGGTCTGCTAGTGAACCCCGTCCACAAACCGGAGTTTCACAAAAGTGTTTTAGCCGGAAAATGAATGTACCAAAGTACCTAGACTGAGTGGCTGAAGAGGCCTTGTTATTCAAGTATCCCACCGCGTGAGGTTTTACTCTAGTTTGATTGCCAACGACTTCATCTACCAGTAGTAGTTGAAATCTCAACGAGCAGTCAATTTCAATATATATGGATTCGTTAATAAAGAATGAATTCTACATGTATATCAATTCTTCATCTCGATACTGGAACTCATTGTCTGATTCAGGTATACCATTACACCAGATAACGTAAAAAGTCCTTCCAAAGATAACCTAAAATGCTATGTTATCAAGCTATTTAGAATTATTCCGACGTGTATCTTTCTCTATTTTATCACACAACTGGACTGTTAATGTAAAAGTTGTAGCAAGCTCCATAAAATCAGTGGTCCATACTAGTACACTTAAACCGCTTGGGAAAATTCGGTTGTAGTGTAAATCGTGAACTAATGTTACTGCAAATTCCGAGGGATCAGCAAACTGTAACACAATTTAAACACAGAAGGTTTCATCGCGTTACTGGCTCCTATGTCATTAAAGAAACCATTGATCCCGGTGATATCATTACAATTGGTATTGGCTCTACAAATGCTGCAACCGTTGCAGAAACTTATTTAAATGAGTACTGACAGTACATAATCTCTATCGACTCAAATAGGAGCTTCGAGAGACAGTGATTCACATACAGAAATGCCTTTTATAATCCGTTAGAAAAAAAAAATAGGTGAAGCAACAGTTCATATCTTGCATGCATTATTATTTGTAGTTCACAGTTTTACGAGGACGATGCATACAAAATTGGCAATATATGCAAGCTGAGGTAAGTTCTTTGCAAATAATGACCATCAGACACATTTACAGAAATGCAGTGTCTTGTAACTTAGCAGTGTCTTGTAAATTAGCTAGTGCTTTGAAACAGTTTTCCTATGCATTCAGCTTAAAGTTAACCGAAAACTCTTTGTATTTTTAAAGATTTCGAAACTAAAGTTGCAATGGCTTCGTTTTACTTTTGGGATAGTTGAACAGGCCAATGCGATATTGAATGTAAAAAATAAAGACATGTATCAGATACCATTAGAATTCAAAGAGAACAAAAGAAACAAATGTTTAAGTATTTTTCGTTTGAACAAACATTGGTCTTCTACAAAAACGACAGCCCAAATCTTTCAATATTTCTATAGTCGAATAGGTTAATATTCGTAGTAGAATTGACTTCCCGTGGAACAGATACATGGCTTTAATCAACAACAATCGAGTTATTCTGTATATCCTACACTGCCAATTATTATTCGAGGTGTTTCAACAGACATTAGTCCACAAAATACAACGCGTACCGTACCATACCAGACTGACTATAGTGAGGACGATGCTGGGCTATGTGGAAGTCAAGCTATGTAGATGTACCGACACAAGAAATTGGACTAGTCTAGCCACATCTATTGCAATTTTATAAAGCGTGACATGGCGGGTTCCTCGATTCCTTTGCCGTAGCCTAATCGAGCAACGTCTAAAAAAATCCAAATTGTTAATGCTACGGTTTTTTATCATACTGTTAATACCAATGTCTACTCAGGAAAGTATATTCGCTGATCCTCAGAATATCCGTTCTGGTCACCTTTTACTTTTAGCTGTCTATTTGGCGGCTTTGAAATTCATATTTAAATAGTCAATATCATGTCGTATTATTAATTGTACAAATATCGTCTGACGATATTCACTATGCTATGATGCGGAAATAAATATAGACTCCCGTCCAACTATTTGTCTTTTACCCTTAATATCTAATACAACACCCCATTCGTATTCACCTTTTTCTATGACTACAAACCCAAGTTCCATCTTCAATTGCTCTCCTGGCAAGATTCCAACACATCCTAGGTCTCGTTGAAGAATTCCATTGATTAAGATCTTTTTGTCAATTAGTACCTGGTTTCGATTCTCGCAATTGATAGCAATAGGTAGATGCCGCAATACTCCTTGAATTGATTCTTCTGTTTGATTAATTATTGTGGTCAGGATCTTGTAAAACTTGTCCATCTCCAACATAAATTTATTCCCATTCTTTCCAATGCCCTCGCTTGAGGAATCGTCAACAATTTCACTTACGATGTTGATATTCTCGGATATTAAAACCTGTGACATCTTTGGTGTGATCCGAATGCTTCGGAAATCTATAACTCCATGTCGTGAGGTCTTACTTGACAGTGTCTTCCAAGATCCAACTAAGTTTTCCAATACATGTATCCTTAACCAAAACAACTGTCTCATTTGTTTCTCTTCATCTTCACTAATTGAGTAGTTTTTGATAAATTGCTTATCACGTAATGAAGGTATTGGTTTAGTGAAATCAACATGTTTTCTGTCAATTCTTTGTATTGGAACCAAAAATCGTCTAGTTTTGTTTGGTTCAATAGTTTCTTCGCAGTTGAAGCCAGTGGATTTATAGTTCAAACTTCCAATAAGCTTATCATTCCATGAATTCTTCATGTCAAGAACCATTACACAGTATTGGCTTAAATCTTCCTGGTCCTTAATAAAGTCGACTACCCGCTTCACGTTGTCCATTTCAAATCCATCCAGAGCAGAAAAATCTTTGAACGAAAACGAATACAATGACATAAAGTCACAAGCCAATATTTCGAATGATGGAAAAATTGACACACTGATTGGAATTGTGACATTTTTTACAAAGCTATTGACGGAATCTTGCAAGTCCTTGCAGCAGTACTCTAAAATAATTTTCAGTTGTTTAATACCGCGTTTTCCTGTCAATTCAAAGTTGAGTTTAAGTTCACCCTGTGGATTGATTGTCTTATATTTTGCCATGATTTCCTCTTTGTTTATGATCCTAAAAGGACTGCACTTCAACATGAGCCATTCCAACTCATATACCTCTGGGGCTGGTAATGTTTGATTACCTGTACTGAGCTCAAGTCGTTTTTTCAAATGTCCTATTGTCGAATCCCAAAATGAAAATGATAGGTAATTAATCGTTTCACTAGAATAATTTGTTAAATCAACTGAAAATACGTATTTCTCTCCCTCCAATAACATAGCCCAACTATTAGTTATCAGGATATTTGTCAATGCCAAGTTTGGTTGAGGAGAGATAACTTTCAAATTTAACGACTTGGTTTTCACAGATATTTTTGGTTTATCTATGTTCGTATCGGCAGTATCACCAGAATTAGGTCCTTCAAATTTTGTCGACTTCTCTGAATTAAACTCCAGATCATACGTTGGAAAAAAACTTTCCACACAATCTGACACACTTGCTTTAAAGCCTAAGATTTTCAAATCACCTGTCTTCAATGGCCTAAATGAAACTTGAAAATATTCACAGGATTTTCGTGGTATGACTAACAAAGGGTTTGCAGAATTACTCACTTGTGTAGATGATGCAGAAGGTGATATTGCCTTGGCAACTCCCTGATTGGACCGTACCTTATTCATAATACCATTTGGTCTATTGGAGACCACAGCAGCTGGTCTATAAACCGAGTTGAAAGGCTTGGTCAAACTTTTCAAAGTTACCACCTGGCAATCCTGCTCTGTAACAATTGACAAGTTGCTTACTTCAATATCAAAGGCAAATGGATTTTGAAGTTGGACTTTCAAATGATAGATTTCATCTCTTATTAAAAGTTTATGCTTGTCCAAAGTATTTGTCTTTGATTTATTGTATGGATCAAAAAGTAAAGGCTGTTTGGTCAAAGTTGCACTAGTCTTTGCAACATCAGTGGTGCCCATTAAGCCTACATTTCCATTAGCTTTTTGGTATTCGTCAAATGGAATAAGATCATTGTGTCGATTACTCATTATATCAACATCTCGAACAAGATAAGGATCCCAATATTGAGATTGTAAGTCATGGTTTTCATGATCTGACAAGCGAAGTAGCAGATCTACTTTATCTTTCAAGCTTACTTGATAATCATTGCTCAAGCAATGCGTGAATTTTGATAAAAGTATGCTACAGAGCTTCAAAGTAAATTGATAATCTCCGATTGATTCCGATATTTTCAAGCTCAATTTTAATAATGGAATTTGTATGGCCGTCCAAGACATATCGGCCCCCTTGGACGATTCGTCATCAATTGGAACACCATAAACTTCAAAAAGATATTGAAAAATTTCTCGAATTGATGCATATTGATTTTCAAATGAAGTTGTACTTTGAAGTGTTTCTTGAATCAGAAACTCATCTTTCAGATTTAATATTTGATTTTCTTGCAACTTTGGAACCAAAGAAACCAACAAGACTCTCAATATAAATGCCCTCTTCCGCGACAATCCCAAATCAGAATAGGTCGCTGCCAAAGAACAGTAGATTCTGCATTGTTCTACAATGCTCATATCCACCAATTGAAGTGAAAAAATCTTGTCAATTTCTTTCAAGATATCGGATTTCAGAAAGTGAGTGTTTTCAAAACCTTTTACTGGTTGTAGCTTTGCTGATGTCACAATGGATTCAAGGACTAAAGCGTTGAACGCATTTCCACCTAAGTAAATTGTAACCATAAATTTTATGAGCCGAAGAATAGATTCGACGTATACTATATCTGGAACCATGTTTTCATAATCGTTTGTACTTAAATGATAATAGTGTAACGCTTTGTTGCAAATTAATTTAATTAGTTGGGGTAATGCGAGGCTAGTAATATCCGGGATTCCATTCAAACTGCTGATTGAGTTTCTTGGTGAAAGATAGCCCAAGTTTGAAGTCGAGCTTCTTGGCGACGTAATCGAGGTTTGTGAGTTCTCAATGGCTGCAACTGATTCCGAAGATAATCTATTAAGGTGATTGTTTGGTGTTAGTGGCGTTATGGTAGGTAATTTCTTCGACGAAATCTGGAGCACTTGACATAGTTTTTGACGCGGGAGTTCGTAAGTTGATCCCACGTAATGCAATAAAATGAGAGTCACGGCCAACCCTTCCAAAGCTCCTCCCAACCACAAGAAATCGTCGGATTTCTTCAAATTCAACAATGACTCGGTGAAGCTCGTGAATGCATTGGCATAATTACCTGCTAATAGATAGAAATTACCCATCAATTTTGCTTGTCTGCCCGAGTGTCTCAATTGAGATTTTGAATTTGAATCTGGCGACGGCGACGATGAGGCAAAGCTGGCCTTGAACGACAGCGAGCCCGAGCTTAGCCGTTTCTGCGCCTGGTTGATGGTCTTTGTAAGGATATGGCTATCGGTAATGGACACTGGCGACCTCAAGGTGATATTTTTATATGACAACGCATAAGCATCTAGGGCAGCCAAGAAGGTTTGTGCCACCTCACATAAGATCGTTTCCAATGCGGTGACATTGTGTGACAACGACCCGTTGTGGAAGTAGACATGACGAGTCTTGGACGTGAGCCCCGGTGGAGCATCGAAAATTATTAGACTGTGCACTTGGCACGAAGGGTGCAGTTTCTTCAAATGGGCCAACTGGAGGGCAAAATCGGTATCTGGCGTATATGTACCCGCCCCGACGACAACGAAATTGATCCGGAACGGCTCGAAGTCATGGAGAAATAGCGTATCGTTATCTGGGACCGACTTCAAAAAGTCGAAAAAGATGCGGCCGTTGGGGAATAGCTGGGGGTTGAAAAATTGCAATGGGGTATCTGTCCCTAAGTCGAGCAATCGTACGTGGTTGTAATTGCACAAGAGATCAAAGTAGCCCGCAAAGTTCGTCCTGGTGGTGCTGTTGACTGGCACCACGAGCGACTTCACGCACGCGGACTTGGTAAATGAGTACCTGTCCATGGGCAAACGGTGATGAAATTCGGCGTAGCAGTAGACCTAGTAGCACACAACTAGCAAGCTGAGCATCAATACACAATCTGGTACCACCGCTGCACTATGTAAAAAAGGTAGTGATGGCTACCAAACGTAAACATTTTTGTGTCGTAGTGTCGTGCATGCCAGGGCCAAAACTGATGGCGAAATCTAATTTAGAGTTTCTTCGACAAAATCCATTTACGTCGGCGATAGTTGTAGTTTAGTGCGATTCGAATTGAGCTACCGTAGCAGAGACATTGCCTGGCTGAATAATTGCATCGAAAAGTGGGATTATCGTGATAATGACGGGGTTAAGTTTTGACAATTTTCAACGGAACCAGTATTTGGCCGAGAAGGGGTTTGGCAACGTCAAGGCCACTTCCACGGGTACTACGATTGTTGGGTGTGTGTTTGACGGCGGGGTCGTCATTGCTGCCGATACTAGAGCCACATCGGGGCCCATTGTTGCCGATAAGAACTGTGAGAAATTGCACCGGTTAGCACCCAAGATTTGGTGTGCTGGAGCAGGTACTGCTGCTGACACGGAAATGGTTACCCAGTTGATTGCTTCCAATTTGGAGCTTCATGGATTGAGCAACAATAGAGAGCCCCGGGTGATCACGGCGTTGACGATGTTGAAACAACACTTGTTCAAGTACCAGGGACATTTGGGGGCATATTTGATTGTAGCGGGCGTAGATCCTACCGGGGCCCATTTGTTGTCTGTCCAGGCCCATGGGTCTACAGATATCGGCAAGTACCAGTCGCTAGGGTCGGGTTCTTTGGCGGCGATGGCGATCTTGGAAACCAACTTTAGAGAGAATATGTCGCGGGACGAGGCCATCAAGTTGTGCAGTGACGCCATTGAAGCCGGTATCTGGAACGATTTGGGGTCGGGGTCCAATGTTGACGTGTGTGTCATGGAAGTAGGCAAGGATGCTCAACTCTACAGAAACTACTTGACTCCCAACGTCAGGTCGGAGAAGTCACGGTCGTACAAGTTCCCTAGAGGTACTACGGGGGTGCTTCGGGAGAAAATCAGCTCGATTGTTGACATTCACGAAGAAATCATCCCATTCTCCGGCGATGCCATGGAAGTTGATGCGTAAAGAGAGACGAATTGGTATAAAAATCGGCCGGTTTGGTGACATTTGCGTCGCCAACAGCCGTGTATCGCTTGCAGTATTGATATATACGCTTTAAATAAATGTAAATTAGGTACTTGGCCGTCGTGCTAAATGAGGTTCTGGAAAATTCCACGGTACGAAAATCGCAGAATATAAAGTGGTCGATTTTAGCCGTACTGAAACCACCGTGAAACTCGTACGAAACTTAACAACATGGTAGTAAACAACCCAAACAACTGGCACTGGGTCGACAAGAACTGCATTTCGTGGACCAGAGAGTATTTTGGTGAAAAGTTGACGGGGTTGTCTGTGACCCAAGACGACGCCAAGGTGGGCATCACCACAGTATCTTCAGTCGAGGGTGACGTGGACGTATGTCAACGTAAAGGTAAAGTGATTTCGTTGTTTGATATCAAGTTGGTGTTGGAATTTAATGGGACTTTTAAAGACATCGACTGTTCTGGGTCTATCGTGGTACCAGAATTGACTTACGCAAGTGAGGAAGACGATTTACAATTTGACATTTCCATCTACGAGTCCACGGTCGCGAAAGAAGAAACTTTCAAACCACTTATCAGATCGCAGCTTTTACCGCGGTTGCGTCAGGTGATGATCAAGTTCGGCAAGGACTTGATTATTACCCACGGGTCAGATATTCAATTGGAATCAGAGAAGGTTGATTCGCAGTACACAAAAGCTAACCAAGAGGCCAGTAACGCGCAAAACGCAACCAATGTGTCGTACCAAGTAGAAGAGGACAAGAAGCCTCAACATGTTGCTTCCAACATACCAAAGTACAACACCTCTACATTACATCTTGAGCCCGTATTCAACACTACAGCCGAACAAATGTACATCACCCTCTTGGACAAGGCTCGGGTCACCGCATGGACAAGGTCGTTGCCGGTGATGGATGATTTCCCTCCAAAGGAAGGGTCAGATATTAAGTTATTCGGTGGTGGTGTTTCTGGTAAGATCTTGAAATTGGTTCCAAACGAGCAGATTGTTCAATTGTGGAGACTAGAGGACTGGAAAGAGGGCCATTTTGCTCAATTGGATATCAAATTGGTTCAAGGAGCGGGAGAAACCAAAATGATAGTCAAGTTTTCTGGTATCCCAATTGGGGAAGAAGACCGAGTAAGAGGGAACTTTGAAGACTATTACATTAGATCCATCAAAATCACATTTGGTTTTGGTGCTGTTTTGTGATCAGGCTACGTATATAGACAAATACAACAGCAACAGTACAGAAGTAGATACTGGAAATAAATCAGCAAGAGTACAAAAGTCGAAATAAATCAGCAAGAGTACAAAAGTCGAAATAAATCAACAAGAGTACAGAAGTAGAAATAAATCAGCAAAGCTACTTAATAAGAGAGCAAGAAACCGGGCCAGCTACAACAGAAAATTGCTACACTGTAGCAGAGTAATTGATATTTTGGAGAATGGTATATTTTGACTTTGTGGAGTCAAAAATAACCCAGGAGAAACCACAGCACGTATTCAGAGACTTGGAAGCTGAAGGGCTAGAGCTCTTGGATAGTTGCTGAGACCAAGAGCTAGTGTTTCTAGACCAAGAGCTAGTGTTTCTAGACTAAGAGCAGCTCGGCGTACATGTTCGTGCTACGGAAAATGAATACCGCCACGATCTGCCCCGGAAACGGTCCGGGGGGTTGTCGGGCTTATGGTAGCGCTGAACCAAGGCTCTTACGCTGAAACCATTCTATTTCCGTTTGACAGCTAGTGAACCCACAAGAGCAACAAGGCAACAATAGCTTGGCAGCAGTGTACGCTTACTGAGGGCATAATCTCAACAACCTTACTAAGAAACGTGATTTGACGTCGCACACCGAGTCGATCCCCACCGGATGGAAAATGAATTCCGGCACTACAGGAATGAAAATTCCCTACTATATAAAAACCCTCAAGTGATTAGAAATTGAAAATTCACCACCACAATGTCTGATACTACTGGAAAGGTAAGTTTTGCAAGCGAATTGGAACAGATTGCTTCGTTACAGCACTGGCATTGTTCTAGGACGCACACCTGCCTATCGTTTTACGACAATTGGCCCATTGTGTTTTCGTCGGAGTTATTCCTGGGACTATATTAGTTATCGCATACTAACGTAGAAAAACAGACCATTACATGTAAAGCTGCTGTTGCCTGGGAGGCCGGCAAGCCACTCACCATTGAAACAATTGAGGTTGCACCACCAAAAGCTCATGAAGTGAGAATCAAAATCACCGACACTGGTGTTTGTCATACTG
>ERZ778017.2322-NODE-2322-length-15655-cov-3.905321_pt1 | contig 15655 bp, 9 predicted proteins | sample MGYA00375747_ERZ778017 | MGnify/ENA primary metagenome ERZ778017 (study PRJEB29350, sample SAMN05509838) | bioreactor metagenome | biome: bioreactor; material: wastewater | place: South Africa: University of Cape Town | collected 2014-03-17 ...
TAATTCAAACCTATAGTTTTGTTTCGATTGAAAACATAAACATTCTTTTGTGTCGAATTGGCACTTGCTCTCGGATGGCTCGCATTATTCAGTTTGTTTTCACGATTCACCTTTGGCCATATTAATTAACCTTCGGTGGTATCTCTAGTACCAGTCTAGTGCCAGTCATGATAATAACTGGAGTTTCGTTCTTTCATCGGTTTGAGTTCTCAGATTGCTGATAAACACTGACTAACTCTTCCACCAGTAGAGCTTCAAGTATATATTTAGGTTGTCAGTAGCATTGCGTTTCTTGGGCGCCGAGCTCTACGTACACCTTGTACAATGGCGTAAATATACTATGGATAAGCTATTCAATTACTATACGAGATAAATCGTGGTACCAAAATGTAAAGCAAATTTGGTGTACACCAAATTCTAAAGATAGCAAACACGATATGAATAGGATGCAAAGGTGTCGAACGGGATTAAGATAACCTCTCAATTTCTGGTAATTTCTGGTAATTTCTGAATTTCACCTAAAATATAATCTCGTTCGTCAATCAAATTGGAGTCATGACTTTGGATATTGAACGAATTAAAAAACTCAATAAAATTCTCTTTATTTTTGATTAAAATATCTAAGACTTTTTGGGACTTTTTTGGTTTCACCACAAAGAACTTGAATATATCGAATGCTTCTAGTTGTAGGTTTTTAGATTTATCATTTAACAACAACATGATGAGTTTCAAATTATTTTGGTCGTCAAAGTATTTGTTCAAAAATAACCTATTTTGGCGTCGTAATACCAATTCGGATAGTAGTCTAAGAGATTGACGTTTGACGACATAGTTTATTGACTGGATCAACTTGTTGATGTTGGAAGTAAACATCTCGTAGTTTTCCGCCAAGAAGTTCAGTACCAACTCCTTGTGTATGGTCAACAAATCGTGTAATGTGGTAAATGCATCAGCCGCAATTTCAAAAATTGGATTCTGAACATAGGTGAAATAGTTCCAGAACAACTTGTCGTTCAATACAAACTGATTTATCTTTTCAAACTTGATGCAATCCCGCAATATCTGGCCGCAAATCAACCCCACTTCGTTTGATTCTGGTGCCCTCAATAACATCACCAAAATCTCCGGTTTGCTATTGACCAAATAGTCGACAGTGGGGGATTTTTCTCGTAATTGTCGTCGTAACAAGGTTGAAAACAATATGCCCACGTCCTTACGACTGTCGAAATCCAACTTTTTCAAATTATGAATCAAATAATACAATGTATCATTAGTGTACATTTCCTGAGATAAAATACTGATCTGGTCAGGACTGGGCTCATTCTCGTCATCTCCGTGCAAAATGACCTTGACTTGCTTCAAAAACCGTGCTGATTCATCTTGGTACTTCTTCAAGTTATCGCTGGTCAAGTCCAACTTGGCAACGGACTCGTTCAACGCCCTCACCAATTCTTGCGGGGTCTTTGGATTTCGCTTAAACAAAAACGCCATGGTACATGCTCCTTGGAATCAACTTAGTCGTGACTTGAACCACACAGTATAAAGTGTTCCCAAATGGAGGTTATTTGTGGATTAATTTCTCACCCTGTGGAAGTGTATAGATCATCGTGGTGGTAGACCCGTGCCAGGACCACCGCCGGGTGCACCCCCAGGTTCACGGTAACTCTAGCGCGACATGGTGGTGGTGCTACCACCACAAAATGGGTCCCGAAAACGTACTCTACCACCGCGAGAACTAACTACTCTTCTTGTCCCCACGTTTTACCCAGCATTCCTTGTATCACCCCGTGTATGTCGTGGCTTGGGGTGTGGAAACCCGTGTATGTCAACCGGTCCAATCGACCGATCCTACTCGATGAAGAGTACACCGTGTTTATACGAGACAAAATCGGACTTTACCAGGGCAAATCAAAGATTGTAAATCGCCAGGACGGAAGAATTTACTTAACAAATATCCGATTAATCTACATCGATAATGAGGTCCAGACCAATTCCATGGCAATCGACTTGGATTATGTTTCCTTTAGCGAAATGGTCGAACGATTCCTACGGTCTTCTCCCAAAGTGAAACTATTTCTTAAGCACCCGACCCCGGCCACTACGACACCAGCAGCCAAATCTGCCAGCTGGGTTTGCAAAATCTGCTCATTCAAAAACTCCGTGGTGCAACCGGTCGATTTACAGAACTTGCCATTATGTCAATCTTGTGGTATTAGGGCCAGTCCGGCCGTGATCCAACAAGCATTGGATTCATCATCAGAAAGTAATGATTCATCGTCATCGACCAATTGTCCGACATGTACGTTTATCAACCATCCATCGATGAAAAACTGTGAAATTTGTGGTACCCAATTGACGGTACTGAAGAAACTAGCATCGAAGAATACAGCCATACCACCACCAACACTTGATATTCCGTTGGAAGGCGAGGAAACTTACTCATTTCTGTCGCCGTACATCAAGGTAAGTTTCAGAAAGGGCGGTGAGCTCAAGTTCCATCAGGCATTATCACAGATTCTTGATGATATCAAGTGGAAGAACCTAAACGATAGTGGAGGTGTAAATGTCAACGCGGTGAAATTGCCAACTTCACAACCAAAGGAACATTCTGGTATTGCTGCTGGCGGTGGGATCAGAGGATTGGAGCAAATTGGAGAACATCAGCGGAAATTGAACGAAAGCATCCTCGCGAACTCGTTGAACGATTTGGAACAATTAATGTTCAAGTTCCAGGACTTGGTCCATTTGACCAAAGCAGTGAATACGCGCGTGATTCCCGAGGCCAAACAAGTGGTGCCTCCATTGCAAATCGAACGGTCGAGTCCGTTGTATCTCCCAGAACTAGCCCGGAATCTCAGTGAGTATACTACGACGATATTCAAATCGCCGTCGTCAATGATTACGTCGCAGGACTTGTTTGCGTCGTACAACCGGTACCTTGTGACGACACAGGGTTTTGGAGCGGCATTGATCACTCCGCAAGACTTCAACCAGGCATTAGCATTGCTCCTGCAATTGAACTTGCCTATTGCCATGCACAAATACGAAACCTCGGGGTTGGTGGTTTTATCGCCGAAACAGACCAATCACAAGTCGTACGAAAAGTTCATAGTTGAGTTCCTACAGGCACAGTATCGCCAGTACAAGTACGACAACTTGAAGGGCAAAGTTACAGGAAATACTCAAGTGGGACAGTTTCGCGGCAGCACCATCACCGAGATCTGCGACAACTTCAACTGGGCCTACGACATCACCATAGAGGAAATACAACGGTGCGTTGACCTGGGAACCATCACCATCGACAACCATATATCAGGAACATTCTACTATTTGAACATCTTCACGACAAATTACTACGACGTAAATGAGCGAGAAATATTGCTCAGAGTGAAGCACGATCTCGCAGCCGAACAGCAGCATCTTGAGCACCAGATTGTGCAACAAGCAGTGCAGGATGACCCACCTGAGGACGGCATATCGCCCGTGTCACTACAGGATCCACCGTCTACCGAGAGTGTATCTGACAAGAAGGTGGCAGAACCGTCACCAGACCTCGACATTTCCACCCTTATAATCGAGCCGGACTCAGACGATGCCGCAACACCTCGCGAGGTATCTCTTAGCACCCTGTGACCGCCGTGGGCTGGCTGGCTGGAGTGCTTCTCCCAAACCCATGGGGTTACTAGTAGGTGGAACATGGATGGTAGCGCCCAGCCGATTTTAGTACTGTACTATCTGAACCATTTGTAGACGTAGTAATGAATGAAGCACCAACACGATGATAAATAATGCTGGGAAGCGACCTAGCCGACCTGGCACGAACTACAGTAACATCAACAATGCCGGCTACCAGCAGTATGTGTCGAACGGGGGCCATGGTGGTGGCAATGTAGCCCCAGGGCAATCTGGCATTATGCCATCTGGGTACACCACGGGAAACAGTCACATTGGGGCGATACCGCAGCCTGCGTTGATGGCTTCCAGTTCGATATTGACTATCGGGCCGTTCAAACACCGGAAAGATGCCACACGAGAGTCGGTGTTGTCGACGTATAATGTCATTGGGTATATTGCTGCTGGGACGTATGGTAAAGTCTACAAGGCACGATTGAAGACCACTACGAGCAAATCGGACAAGGCAGGAGAAGTTTCTGACGAGAATTTGTTTAAAGGTGACAAGCACAAGCGTGATTCTGGGATGGGGCCGGCCAATGTTTCCCGTATTGAAGCCAGCAATCGGGGTAATTCCGGGAGAATGGCGACAGCCAACGGTGGTGTAACGAGGAAATCACACGAAGACGATGCTGCACCGCAATACTTTGCTATCAAAAAGTTCAAATCTGACAACCATCTGCTGACGAAATCGCATTACAACCACGACATCAACGGGAACGAAATCACACATTATAGTGGGATCTCGCAGTCGGCGATACGGGAAATGTCGTTGTGCCGTGAGCTCTCCAACAAAAACATCATCAAGTTGGTGGATATTGTCTTGGAGAACAAATCAATCTACATGATTTTTGAATTCTGTGAACACGATTTATTACAGATCATCCATTACCACTCGCATCCTGATGTGAAGCCAATTCCCCAGGCGACGTTGAAATCGTTGGTATGGCAGATTTTGAATGGAGTGACGTTTTTGCATAAAAATTGGATTTTCCATCGAGATTTAAAGCCAGCAAATATCATGGTATCGAACAATGGAGTGGTGAAAATTGGTGATTTGGGGTTGGCGAGAAAGTTCAATAATCCTCTACAAAGTCTATACACTGGAGATAAAGTTGTGGTTACAATTTGGTACCGTGCTCCCGAGCTTTTATTAGGGGCAAGGCAATATAGTCCAGCGATAGATTTGTGGGCAGTTGGGTGTATTTTGGCCGAGTTGTTGTCATTGCGTCCGATTTTCAAGGGAGAAGAAGCAAAGATTGATTTGAACAACAAGAAATCGGTACCGTTTCAAAAGAACCAATTACTAAAGATTGTGGAAATCTTGGGGACCCCGAATTTGAAGAACTGGCCAACCCTAAACAAGTACCCCGAATTTCTCACTTTCCAACAACAAATAACGACAAACTATCCTCCCAATCTTGTCAATTGGTACAAGGTCATTGGTGGTACCAATAAGCAATGTTTTTCCTTGCTTAAAGGTTTGCTTGAATATGACCCCATGACGAGATTAACAGCAGATCAAGCATTGGAGCATGGATACTTTCTAGAATTACCAAAAGTCCAAGAAAATGCATTTGAAGGGTCGAATTTAACCTACCCTAAAAGAAGAATCTACACCGAAGACGTTGATATTCTATCAAACAACCCTCCGGGTCACGGCAACTACAAACGGCACGTTGACGACAATACGGCAGCTGCGACGAGAAAACGTCAACAAAGGTAACCAAAGTATATACATAGTAATGATAATGACACTTTACATGCCAAAGTAGAAATAGACCTTGCGGTATAGACAGACCATTGAGATTGAGAGTCGACTAGTTTAAATGGTGAGTCTCCCTACTGTAATTCGTCACAGAAACATAAATAAAGCTATGTTTTTCAAAAGTAAAAATGCTTAGTTCAAAGAGCCATTATTGACATTTTTCAATATTTATATATTTCATGCAATTTGGTAATTTTGCTAATAAAATAAATAACCGCGATGTTTCGATTTCGCAAATCACAAACATGAATCTTTACTGACGAAATGGAATTGAAAAAAAGGTACACCAAAGGCAAGCGAATATACAGCGGACCCTATTCAGATGTGTATGAAGGCAAAGATGATGTTAATCTGGCGGCAGTGGCACTAAAAGTTGTTGATATCGACATCACCATCAAACCACACAATATAAGACAAGAGATTGCAATTTTGCAAAAGTTGAACCATAAGGGTGTGCTCGAGTGTATTGCCACATTTGAAGATGTAGAGGATGTCTACTTAGTTACTCCATTGTTTCGGTACAATTTAGATCAATTGCTTCAAGCAAAGTTTACCAGAAGAACTACGAAATTCAACCTAGAGGACATGACAACAAATTCGATTTCTGTTCGCAGCACCATTTCCAACAGCACAATTGAGTCATTTTTGGTTCCTCTTGTAGATTCTGTGAGCTATTTGCACGAAAACGGCATTATTCACCGGGACTTGAAGCCCACCAATATCTATTTTGCTGATGATGACATTTCCAAGCCGGTGATTGGTGACTTTGGAATCAGCTACGATACCAGCAGCCAGCGACAAATGACTACCGAAGACCCTAAACATAAATATACTGATGTCTGCTCGAAGTTGTACAAGGCTCCGGAATTGTGTTTCGGAGTTACAGATTACGGGGTTGAAATTGATACCTGGAGTTTGGGGATTATATTTACTGTGGTATACTCGAGTGATTTCCGATCCATATTGGAGAAGTATGAGGTGTTCAATGATATATCGTTAATTAATGGGATTTTCCACTGTTTTGGTACGCCATATGTTGCTCCTGAAACAGATGGGGACCCATTGTACTGGCCACAAATGAATGATGGAGAGAAGTACCATTTTAAAGCGTTTGAGTTTGTGCGGTATCCTCGAAGACCATCACAGGAGCTACTTCCACGGTGCGAAAACACCATCGTATTGGGGTTGTTTGATAGAATGATGGTTTATCAGAGTGATAGGCGACTTACTGCCAAAGAGTTGAACCACGCACTTTCGGGGCAGGAAGCGCAAAGTATAGAATAATAGTATATAATAATAGTACGGAGAAAGGCAGCTTATGTTTGCAGTGTATAATTGAGAGATGGGAGTGTCGGACTTCTGACTATCAACCAACCTGGGGGAGACATACGTACTGATGTAGGATCGAATACATTCCAGTAGAGGTTCTTGGCCCCGCGATACGAGTATCGCAAGATTCAAAACGGAAGCATGGAGTGCTGCAGCGACGTATGCAATAGAAGAAAGACTATAGAACAAGCTGTCGTAGCGAACACCCCCACCTCACGAGAAGAATACACAGAAATTTGCGCGTCACTGACATCCAAGAACATTGGTTAAGCTATTCAAGGAATAATAGCAGCACAATGGTGGCCTGGGACTGCCCAAACGGTTTTGGGTTGGTGACGGAGTGTAGCGGAGGAAACAACAAGGAGGAATGGTGCAGCATCACCGCAGCAGCAATGGGCATGATGTTTTGGATATGATGCAATGGTACAGTGGGAGGAGTAGGTAACAACAAGGTACGCGACTACCGTGAATGAAGTGGCCATGCAGGCCACTGGACATTTCGGTTCCTCCAACTGAACAATGTTAAGTAACCTAAGGACTAAAGAACAAATGTATCTCGACAGTATGGTTATCAGAGCTACAAAAGGAGCCACACAAGGGTCGTATTTTGGTGCGGACTATGCATATCTGCCTGTTCGTATCTTTTTTTAGTATCAGAATGGTAGGGTCTCGCTGCAAGAAGTAGTAATGACAGATACAGCATTTTGCAAGAATTGGCGTCGGTAGATCCTGGAAGAGTAAAGAATCACGGTGATGAGCGGGTGTTAGGGAGGATAGATTAGTGTGGCTTTTGCAATGGTGACTAAGTTGATAAATACTATTTGTGGAAATGAATGGTTTTGTGTCACAATTCCAACGCACGTTTCGCAGTTAAAGTATGAAGGACTAATAATACAAAGGAGGTGTCTACGTCGCTAAGTGGGGACTTACACGGGGTCTACCGCCAAGCAGATTTGGTCAGCTCCCGCAACCGGTGGTAGTAAATTACCCCAAGGCAAAAAAAGATTTACCCCAAGACTAATCCCCACAGTGGTACAGAAAATGGATATTTTTTTAGATTGCAAGCTAGATATTTTATATGGAAAATTTATTGCCATAGATAATTTAGTTTTTCTTCAATAGTCTGAGGTTTAGACCTAGTAGTACAACTTATTCCACATTCTCTACACCATGATACACTCAGTTATTCCAGATGATGTGGTCACACTGGACATGTTGGCAAAAATAAATTACGACATGTTGGAGTCCAGATACAATATCCACAAATACTATCCTCAATATATTCACAACTCAACCATATCTACACCAGTTCTACGAGACTTGATTGTGGACAAACCCATCTACAAGGATGCGAACAAGCATGTCAAGCGCAACAAAGAGTTCCGTAAGCAGTTATTGAAGCAGAAATACCAAAACAAGATCAAGCACGCTGAGACAGGGGACTTGGCGGACATGTCGTTTTGCAATGGAAGATCAAGTCATATTGAGGATGTAGACACGTTGTACGGGGAAGACGACGTAATGCTGATGGACAGGAGGTCGGTCAAGTCGCAAAGAAGACAGTTGCGCAAACAGCAATATGAGGAGAGGAAGCAGATGAGACAAGACCATAGGGAACAGCGCAAGAGCTTGAGACGGGGATACGACGAGTTCGACTTTGGTGATCCTTACAAAAAAGTCACCTCGAGACAGACTCAGTGCGTGCCCAAGACCCCCATGGGCACCAAGTCCAAGGATGCAGACGATATCCAATTTAGAAATCCGTTTGACGAATTTGACAATAATTTGGTGAAGTTATCGAACTTCTCGATAGCGTCTAAAGAAAGACGGTCGTCTTCGATGGTGTCGAAGCGTAATAACTCGATTGCGTCGAAGTTTTTCAACTTTATGAGACAGTCGCAAGACGAGCTGCGGGAAACCCCACCCAGCTCGTCGCATTCACCAGACAACACACACGAGAAGGGCTACACCAATGACGATAGTAAACAGCGGTCGAATAGTTTTGACCAAACGAAGAGCACAATCACCGGCAAACGGTGGAATATGTTTAAGAAGATTACTGATAGAAGAGGGAGTTACAACAAGATAGGTATGTATAATTTTTTTTTTGAAGAGTAGGATACGACAGGGAGAAATAACAGACAACGAGAGCGACAATACAGAAGAAGAATCACAACACAAACGAACGACCCGATCAGTTCGCACAGCAGTACTACTAATCACCAGGAAACCAGCCACGATAGTGACTACCTGTAAAACAGCAATGCAACCGAAACATTGAGCCCCTCAAAGGTACATGAAAACTAATGAATCAACCCTAATTGGGAACGTGTACCTGACCGAAGAAAACATGAAATTGCACTATGTTTCCGAGATAGGGACCACCAAACACCAGAACCGTCACTGATCAAGGTAATCTTTCAATATGCAAAACCGGCTTCACCAGGGTTGCGACCGGTCGAGCCACGTTGAAACAGATAGTCGAAATATTAGTGCACAGTAAGGTACAAATAACAGCAAGATTGCCACCACGAAAAGCGCCATCAAACCCGCCGCAACCCACCGTCAAGGCGGTCACGAAACCACCGTTGTTCCAACTAATAATTCATTCCCTACGGCTGCAAATCATTGGCCTGTACATGAAGGGGAGTTGTGTCACCTGCATGTAGGCAATGTTCTGCGGAGGGAGTGGGGAAATGAAGTAATCAATGACGCTATAAAAAGGAGAAATAGCCCACAAGATAAATCTCGACGAATTCCACAAATAGTTGGTGGTTTTGTACGACTGTAGAACGATTGTGGACACGGTATTTACACTGTTGGTTGCTTTAGTGGTGGTTGATTATCGACAAATATTTTCTGGTTTGTATACTAGGTGGAATATTATCCTTACATTGCGTGAAGGTGCTTATTTATTCGTCCAGCATTAAAGGTCAGGAATCATCAATCTTTCAAATCGGTACTTTTTTCGATCAATTGTTTCTTGTTTCGGTAGCAGCTGTGGATCATAGTTGTACTGTTGTTGACGTGGGATCCTTTGGTTTTCTTTACTAGGGCTTTTCGATAAAAAAGGTCTTGGATTTTTAGTGAAATTCGCTAGCTATCGGGTTTTCGTGGCATTGGGCATCGGTTGTGTCGTTGTATCGATCTTTACTGTTATTTTTCAGCTCAATTGTTATCAATTAGGTGGTGATTTACCAAGTGGGTAAAAAAAGGGTTAGATTCCGGTATATACATTCCTGTACATACTTGCGGCCAATTTTTCCTCCACGGTAAATTTTCATTGAATTATTATGATCAAGAATTTAAATATCCTATTCTTTGAGTTTATGATTATTACGTGTTACTAACTATGTACAAAACAGAAATCGTAACAGAAAATGTGAATAATGGTCATACTGGTCAAATTGAAACCATTCAATATACTCAATCACAAATGGTGGGTCATGGTTCGTTTGGGGTGGTTTTCCAAACACAAATTTTACCATCCAACGAAATTGCTGCTATGAAGCGGGTGTTGCAAGATAAACGGTACAAAAATAGAGAATTACAAATCATGAAATTGGTACATCATCGTAACATCACCGATTTGAAATATTATTTTTACACTAACAATGAAAAGCAAGAGTTGTTTTTAAACTTGATTTTGGAATTTGTTCCTGAAACTCTTTACAAAGCATCCAATTACTATGTTTCTAAAAGATTATCCATGCCTAGTTTGGAAGTCAAGTTGTACACTTACCAAATGTTAAGAGCGTTGAATTACATTCACTCTCAAGGTATTTGCCACAGAGATATAAAACCACAGAATTTGTTGATTAATCCAGAAACTGGGGAATTAAAATTGTGTGATTTTGGTTCCGCAAAGATTTTGAATCCTCAAGAACCTAATGTGTCATATATCTGTTCAAGATACTACAGGGCGCCAGAATTAATTTTTGGTGCAACCAATTATACTACGAAAATTGATGTTTGGTCTGCTGGTTGTGTTATGGCAGAATTGATTTTGGGTCAACCATTGTTTCCTGGTGAATCTGGTATTGATCAATTGGTCGAAATTATCAAAATTTTGGGTACCCCATCCAAAGAACAAATTAAAAATATGAATCCAAACTATATGGAACACAAATTCCCTCAAATTAAACCAATTCCATTGCACAAAATTTTCAAAAAAATGTCTCAAGACACAATCAACTTTTTGATTTTGACATTACAATATTCTCCAGTTGATAGAGTAGATTGTTTAACTGCATTAGTTGATCCATACTTTGACGAATTAAGAAACCCGCAAACAAAATTACCAAATTACAGAAAGATCTTCTCTCAGCAATTCCATAACTCATCGCATTCTAATAATGCCAATTATCAAATTTATGCCAATCAGCCAGATTTGAAAGAATTGCCACAATTATTCGATTTTGATGATCGAGAATTGAGTGTTAATCCAGCATTGAATTCAAGACTAATTCCACCTCATGCATGGAAAGATTTGAGATTAAAACAACACATCTCGAGTCTACGTGATTTTGTTCCCATGTCAAAGGAAGAAATGAGAGTCACTTTAGACTAAATATGCGGGTGGTTGTTGTTTAATGTTAGCACTGTATCAATTAGAACTTAATTGACGTTTTCAATTGAGATAGAAGTTTAAGCTTAGCTTCGAATAATTTGCATAAGCCACTCGATAAAGTCCATTTAGGTAATGTCTAAAACTACTGCACAATAGTCATGGTGTTCAAAAGACAAAGCTCTATATCAGGCTCGAACTCTAGTCAGAATTAATGAAATTATGAGGAAAGTATGAATTAATGAATAAAAGGTCATAAAAGATTTAAATATAATAATTGGGAACAACTATTATATAGCATAGATGTGTTTGTTTTATATTGTTACTATTATTATTATTATTATTATTATTAGTTTCGTGTTATTTATATTCAGTAAGTAGGTAGCTGTGCTTTCATGCATGAGCCCAGCACCTAAATTTTTGCAACAAAAAGCACGAGACATCGAATTAATTACAACCAAGCAACATTTGTGCAATACATTCTTACATTTTTAGTTAAGTGAAATTAATCTATCTTGTTATTGATTATGAATATATTGTTGTTGTCTTGAATAAATATAGTATCTGTGTGTTCTATAAAAAGTCTATTTGGCTACTCTTGACCAGTCTTTGTACTCTTCTTCACCGTATTGAATCTTTCTAATCCACTCAGCAACTTGGGCAGTCAATTCACCAGAATTTCCTGCCACGATTGGAACATCGATATCTTGACCATTCCAGCCGATAGTTTTAATTGGTGAAACCACTGCTGCAGTACCAGCACCGAATGCTTCAACCAATTCTCCTTTTTCTGCTCTTTCTTTAACTTCACTAATAGTGAACTTTCTTTCGTTAACAACCCATTGGTCTTTTGATAATCTTTCTCTACACAATTCCAAGATAGAATCTCTAGTAACACCTTCAAGAATAGTACCATCCAATGGAGCAGTCACAAGCTCCTTGATTCCGGTTTTGGAATCTTTGAAGACAAAGAATGCGTTCATGGTACCGACTTCAGTAATGTACCCTTCTTCACCAAAAAGCCACAAGTTTTGATGGTATCCTCTCTTGGCAGCATCCAATTGTGGTAAAATACAAGGAGCATAGTTGGCACCCAATTTTCTGTTTCCGACACCACCTGGCCATGCTCTGACGGCATAATCGGTAGCTTCAAGAGAAACTGGTTTAAATCCAGAAGAGTAGTATGGTCCTACAGGGGAAGCAATCACAAAAATCAATGCTTTATCTGGAGTAGCAACTCCTAAGGATTCAGTAGTTCCAATCATAGTAGGTCTTAAATATAACGAGTATCCAGCACCTTGGGGAACAAAGTCGGCATCAGCCAATAAAAGTTTATCAATCAACTTCATCAACTCTTCACCATCAAAAGTTGGTAAACAAATTCTTTCGGCTGATTTGTTCATTCTTTCCATATTTTTATCAGCTCTGAAGGTTCTGATATTGTTATTGTTATCACGGTAAGCTTTCATTCCTTCGAACAATTCAAACGCATAATGGAAAACAACCGTGGATGGGTCCAACGATAATTTATGGTATGGAGAAATCTTTGGTACTCCCCAACCATCAGCCTGGGTCCATTCAACTTCCAACATGTGATCAGTAAATGTCTTACCAAATACTAACTCGTCATTTGGTAATTTTTGTTTTGGAGTAGTGGTCTTAGTGAAAACTAACTTCGAAGCATCTAACCCTTGTGACTTGTATCTTAATGACAAATACGGACGACAACCACCATGGTTGGCCCTGAGTAATCTTGTAAACATGGCACACGAAAAGATCTATACTTTATGTAATCCTGGTCTATATATAAAGAAAAATAGTACGTTTTGTATGTCAAAACTTTTCAACCGGTATAGGGCCGGGTCCGGAAAAAACACTATGAATCATGAAATGCAAAGGTGATGATTCATAATGAGTGAGTCAGTAGCACTTGTAGAACTAACATGGGTTTTTGGATATCAGCCATACCATTCGATAAAATTCTCTACCACGTATCCGTCAATTATGACTCTTCCGTTATTGGCTACATTTACCTCGCCGTGTTTGAAGGGAAGCGTCCACACCACCAGGCCCTGGGGGATATGAACACCATTAACCTTGTGAATTCGTAGCATGGTATCGTTCGATATTCTTTGAATGTCAATTGATGTGTCGTTAATTTCCAGAACAAGCTCGTCAATATATTCTTGCGTAATACGGTTGTTGTTGGAGTCGACATCTCCAGCTGTGATTCTTTCAAAGTTTACTCGTAAGGACGTGAACCTGGGTATCCAGATATCACCCTGGAGTACCGGTTCGTTGCTGTGATCGGCATTTTGGTCTCGGAATATCAATTCGCTGATTTCAACCTCATTGATTCGTTGGATGTCACCAACGAAAATCTCTTGCAAGTAGCTTGTAGGCTGGATGGGGCACTGCAAATGCAATTCTTTTCCTGGAGGAAACATTGTAAACGTATTGTAAAATGCTGGGGTCAATTCGATGTAGCTTCCATCAAGATCTTGTTCCAGAAGGTACTCTGGACGTTTTAAACTGTCAATATAAACATGATCCGCATCAAACGTTTGGTCCCATTTATAGTATCCTGACGACAAGAAATCCTGTGGTCCACGTTTGAATGGATTTGGCTCGCACTGGTCAAATCTGGACTCATATGGGTTAATTTTTGTGAGATGAGCAGTTCCTGTCATATCGATACTTTTCACTTTTGGCAACGTTATGTTTTGGTAGAATCCTAAATCATCATTGTCTGCTGTCTCATCCATACAATCTAGAATGTCAAGTGCTGATATGCACTTTTTTAAAAATGGGGTCTTGAAGCTTGCCAAATCATCGTCTTGCGATACCGACTCCTTTAGTGGGCTCAATTTCTTGTGATACCAAAGTGGGTGAGCTTCGGTTGAAAACACCCAGTTTTTATGTTTCATTAGATCAGTGTGGAGAAAAATTTCATCCTTGGTGTCAAATAAGAGATATAAATATTTCAACGTTTCTCCCATGACAAACGTTTCCATTCTATTTTGTCTCTCTCCAGTTCGAATATCCTGGATTCCACTGAAGCCACATGGGGCCATAAATTTGTTCTTCAACAAATGCACAATTCGCTCACCAATTTGCAAGTACATGGGATCCCTTGTAGCTCTATACAAGTAATACGTCGATTCGATGAATTCTGGTCTCAATGGATACCATTCAAGGGCAATTATGTCGGTGACAGTAGCATTTTTATTATCTTTCATGTCGAATCTCCATCTTTCTGGAATCAGCTCAAAATAGTCCCAGATTTTCAAGTACACCATATGGGTTTTAATTGCGTCTTTTAATTGACCAGTCAATACTTGTAACCCTGGCCAAAATGCTCCCAACAGGTCAATCCAGTTGCCAAACGCAGCACCATCATTAGTACCAACATTTCGGAAAATCATTTCCCCGTCATTGGGGCCGCCTCCTTGTGCCAGATGGATCAATAATGATTTGTATGATGTTTTAAATACTGACCACATATAGTCGTCATTAAATATGATTGATGCTTTTGCTGCGTACTCGTAGAAGGAATCTATAGAAGCACCTATTCCAGTTAATGCATCCTTCCATTGATTGGCAACCGGATCAAGAGTCATGGGCATTAAATTGAAATTCAGCCTGGAAGACCATAACTTCCAAAACGTCAATTGTGAGTACTTTTTGAACTGCGGGTCGCCAGTAAGTAGTGATAACAATGTGAATTCTAAAACCGGTGTTGCTGCACCGGATGTGCATGCATCTTTCTGCAAAAATGGTGGTACTGGTTTTGGTCCCTTGGCTAAGTTAACTCTTGGTACAGGGATGTTTGTCTTTGTCTTGTAGGTGGGAATAAGTTTGCGTCCCAAGTTGTACGCCATCTCTAGTAAGAATCCGTCATAGTTGTCGCAAATGTGCTTAAATCTCGAGTATCTTTGTGGTACCTTGGGTTGATTTACTACATCAGTGAGAAGCAAATGAGCCGACATCAAGCCTCCTAGGGCCCGAATTGAAAACTCAAACACTTGAACTATTGTGTTCTGTTCGAATATGTTGGGATTACCCTTCAAATATTGCAACATTGATTCCAAATCATCCCACTGTTCCATAATGATCAAGGTGTCTAAATTGTCAAGAATTGTCAGAGATGCATTTCCCATGGCATCATTTCTCACGGTGTTACGAATGTCACGGTAATCTGGACCGTAAGGTTCACATGATAGCGGTCGAACTTCGTCGTAGGGAAATCCATGATCTAGATAACTTTTCCAAGCATGTTGAAATAAACTCTTGGTTTCATTTTGAAGATAATTTATATG
>ERZ778017.2323-NODE-2323-length-15650-cov-50.961334_pt1 | contig 15650 bp, 17 predicted proteins | sample MGYA00375747_ERZ778017 | MGnify/ENA primary metagenome ERZ778017 (study PRJEB29350, sample SAMN05509838) | bioreactor metagenome | biome: bioreactor; material: wastewater | place: South Africa: University of Cape Town | collected 2014-03-17 ...
GCGGTCGCAATCCAGTTGAGGCCGAGCGCGAAATGGCCGACCCCGAAGGCCCAGCCGATCCCGAAGGCGCGTAGGCCCCGCGGACTCCGCGCGACGAGCAGCATCCACCCGGCGAACGCAAGCAGCGTCAGCGGCCAGAGATTCAGCGGCGCAAAACCGGTTGCGGAAATCAGACCGAGCAACAGCGCGAGCCCTTTGGGCCAGCGGTCGGCGATCGAAGCGATGCGGGTGGGGAGGCCGGTCACGCGCGCTGCTTTAGCGGGCGGCCGCGCTGCCCACAATCGTCACAGCATATATTTCATCTTGATCGACTGGCGCATGTCGCCGGTGACGGCAAAGCTTGCAGATTTGAACTTCGGCGGCCCCATGCGGATCGCCGGGTCGCGCGAAAAGCCGAAGCCTTCCTTTGGCAGGAACAGCGCCATGTCCATCTTGTTGTTGCCATTCTCGTCATGGACCACCGCGATGGCATAGGTTCCGGCGGCGACTCCGCGGATTTTGAAATCGCCGGCGTCGGCCGCCTTTACCGCCATCCGCACCGACGCCTTGTCCTTGCTGCAGTCGGGAAAGGCCTTTGGGTTGGCGGTCAGGCAGACAAGAATCTGTCCCTTGACGTTGCGCAGGCCGGTAATGCTGACTTCAACCGTCGGGCCGGGCATCGGAGCGTGAGGCGGCGCCGCGGTCGCCGCGACCGGCAGCGGCAGCAGCGCCGCCAAAGCTGCCCAGCCCGATATCGGTGCCGCACGCCTTGTCCCAGAAGCGGAAGTAAAGACCATAATTCCCCCGATAGGCGGCGTGATGCTGCTCATGGTGCGTCGCCGTTATCAGCCAGCGCCCTGCCGGTCCATGAACGAGTGCGCGCGGGAACATCTCCCACCCCATATGATTGCCGACCCCCATCAGCGTCATGATCGCGAGCACGAGGCCAAGCACCGCGACATGGATGGGAACGATGAAGACCAGCGCCGGAATGACGATCGCGCCGGTGATCGCTTCCCACGGGTGAAAGCTCATCGCCGCCCATGCGGTCGGCGGCCGGCTCTGGTGATGCACGGCATGCGCGATGCGGAACAGCCGCGGCTGGTGCATCCAGCGATGCGTCCAATAGAACCATGTGTCGTGAATCAACAGATAGGCGAAGAGGCTGACCGGCAGATACCAGAGCGGAAAGGCGTGGACGTCGGTGTAGATGCGCGTCCACCCGTGCGCCTGCCATCCCCAGGCGACGATGCCCGCCGGGATGCCGTAAATCGCCGCGCTGGCAAGGCTCCAGCCGATTTCGCGCCGCATCTGCGTTTCGAGCCCGCGATAGAGACCGGGATGCTTGAGCCGCGTCGCGAGCGCAAATCCTCCGCTGCTCAGCAGGTAGCGTCCACCGACGATCAGCGTCATCGCCAGCGCCGACAGCGCGATGGCGAGCGCGGCGCTCATGCGGGCGCGCTCGCGGTGCCGTCGCCGAGCGGGCGCTGCATATAGACGGTGTCGAGCCAGCGCCCATGCTTCCACCCCATGCCGGCGAGGCGCCCGGCATGGACGAAACCCGCCGCCGCGTGGAGCGCGACCGAGGCAGGCTCGGCACCGCCGATCACCGCGACCATCGTGCGGAAGCCCGATGCTTCGGCCGCGTCGAGCAGCGCGGCGAGCAAGGCCCGGCCCACGCCGCGTCCCTGCTGCGTCGGGGCGACATAAATGCTGTCCTCGCACGCCCAGGCATAGGCGGCGCGCGGGCGGAACTGGCTGGCATAGGCATAGCCCCCGATCCCGCCGCCGGCCGCCTCGGCGACCAGAAAGGGCCAGCCCTTTCCGCGATGCTCCGAAATCAGCGCCGCGGTGGCGAGCGTGCTGCGCGGTTCGGTGTCGTAGCTGGCGGTCCCGTGCGCGACATGGTGCGCATAGATTGCGGCGATGGCCCTGGCATCGTCGGGGATCGCGGAGCGGATGACGGGATCGGGCGCTGCCATGCGAAAGCGATAGCCGCTCGCCGCCAGCCTCGCTAGGGCTGCTGGATGAACGGCGCCGATTCCGACTCTTGCGACATCGCCATCGTCGGCGGCGGGCTCGCCGGCGGGCTGGCAACGCTCGCGCTGGCGCGGCGGCGCCCCGATCTCGACGTGCGGCTGATCGAGCCGGGGCCGGTCGGCGGCAATCATCTCTGGTCCTTTTTCGACGGCGACGTCGCGGCGCGCGACCGCTGGCTGGTCGAGCCGCTGATCGCGCATCGCTGGAGCGGCTATGACGTTGCCTTTCCCGCCTATCGCCGCGCGATTGCCATGCCCTACAACAGCATCGACAGCGAAACGCTGGCGGAGGCGGTCGCCGCGCTGTTGCCGCCCGAACGGCTGATCGCGAAGGCGGCGACGCGGCTCGCGCCGCAATCGGTGCTGCTGGAGGGCGGCGACCGGCTTGCCGCGCGCCACGTCATCGACGCGCGCGGGGTCGGCGACCTCGCGGGAATCGATTGCGGCTGGCAGAAATTCGTCGGGCAGGCGCTGCGCGTCGCGGGCGGACACGGCCTCACCCAGCCTGTCGTGATGGATGCGACGGTCGATCAAATCGGCGGCTATCGCTTCGTCTATTGCCTGCCCTTCGATGCCGAGACCGTCTTCGTCGAGGACACCTATTATGGCGACGATGCCGACCTTGACGTCGGCGCGGTCCGCGGCCGGATCGCCGATTATGCGGCGGCGCGCGGGTGGACGGTCAGTGCAGTCGCGCGCGAGGAAACCGGATGGCTGCCCGTCGTCATGGCGGGCGATTTCGACGCGATCTGGCCGCGGGACGACGCCGTGGCGCGTATCGGCGTGCGCGCGGGGCGCTTTCACGCGACGACCGGCTATTCGTTGCCCGACGCGGTGCGCGCCGCTGCGGCGCTTCCCGCGCTCGTCGATCGCGCCGATCTGGGCGCGCGGCTGCGCACCGATGCGGCGGCCGCGTGGCGGCGCCAGCGCTTTTACCGAATGCTCGGCGCGATGCTGTTCCGCGCGGCGGAACCGGCCGAGCGCTATCGCATCTTCCAGCGCTTCTATCGCCTGTCGCCCGCGCTGATCGCGCGTTTCTACGCCGGCGCGTCGAGCGGTGCCGACCGGCTGCGGCTCTTGTCGGGCCGCCCGCCGGTGCCTATCGGACGCGCAATCAGGGCAATCGGGAGTTTCGACTGGCTATGACGCGAAGGGCCATCGTTATCGGTGCCGGATTCGGCGGGCTTGCGCTCGCGATCCGACTCCAGTCGGCGGGGATCGCGACCACGGTCGTCGAAGCGCGCGACAAGCCCGGCGGGCGCGCCTATCATTGGCGGCGCGAGGGCTTTACCTTCGACGCCGGGCCGACCGTCATCACCGACCCGCCCTGCCTCAATGAACTTTGGGCGCTGAGCGGTCAGGACATGGCGGCCGACGTCGATCTTGTGCCCGTCACGCCCTTTTACCGGCTGAACTGGCCCGACGGCACCAATTTCGATTATTCGAACGACGAGGCGGCGCTGCGCGCCGAAATCGCGAAGCTCGATCCCGCCGATATCGCGGGGTACGAACGCTTCCTCGAATATTCGCGCGGGGTTTATGACGAAGGTTATGTGAAGCTCGGCTCGGTCGCCTTCCTCGATTTCGCCGCGATGCTGCGCGCGGCGCCTGCGCTCGCGAAATATCAGGCATGGCGCAGCGTCTATTCGATCGTATCCTCTTATGTGAAGGACGAACGGCTGCGGCAGGCGCTGTCGTTCCACACGCTGCTCGTCGGCGGCAATCCGATGACGACCAGCAGCATCTATGCGCTGATCCACACGATCGAAAAGGACGGCGGCGTTTGGTTCGCGCGCGGCGGCACCAACGCGCTGGTCGCGGCGATGGTGCGATTGTTCGAGCGGCTGGGCGGGGTGCTGCGGCTGGGCGATCCGGTGGCGCGGATCGAGACGCGGGGCGATCGCGCGACCGGGGTGGTGACCGCCGGCGGCTGGCAGGGCGCGGCCGACATGGTCGCGTGCAACGGCGACCTGATGCACAGTTACAGGGATCTTCTCGACCATTCGCGCGGGGCGAAGGTCGCCAAAAGCCTGGCGCGCAAGCGCTGGTCGCCATCGCTCTTCGTCGTCCATTTCGGGGCGAAGGGCGACTATCCGGGCGTCGCGCACCACAGCATCCTCTTCGGCCCGCGCTACAAGGGGCTGCTCGATGACATCTATGGCGGGAGGGTGCCCGACGATTTCTCGCTCTACCTCCATCATCCCAGCATCACCGATCCCGGCATGGCGCCCCCTGGCCATTCGACTTTCTACGCGCTTGCCCCCGTCGCGCATCTCGGCAAGGCGAAGGCCGACTGGGACGGCGATTTCGGCGCGCGTTTTGCCGACGCGATCCTGGACGAGGTCGAACGCCGCGTCGCGCCCGGCCTCCGCGCCAATCTCGTCACGCGTTTTCACTATACGCCCACCGATTTCGGCCGCGATCTGTCGGCGCATCTTGGCAGCGCCTTCAGCCTCGAACCCGTGCTATGGCAGAGCGCGTGGTTTCGCGCGCATAATCGCGACGATATGATTTCGAACCTTTACTTCGTCGGCGCCGGGACGCATCCGGGCGCCGGTATTCCGGGTGTCGTCGGCAGCGCGAAGGCGACCGCCCAATTGATGTTGGCCGATTGATGTTGGAAGAATGATGAAACGCATTGCCGTCTATTGCGGGTCCGCAACCCCCGAAGATCCGATCTATATGGAAACCGCGCGCCACGTCGGCCGGACGCTGGCGAGCCGCGGCATCGGGGTCGTCTATGGCGGCGGCCGGCTCGGGCTGATGGGGGCGGTCGCCGATAGCGCCCTCGAAGCGGGCGGCGAGGTGATCGGGGTGATCCCCGATGCGCTGGTCGGGACCGAGGTCGCGCATCGCGGCTGCACCGAACTGCACGTCGTTTCGGGAATGCACGAACGCAAGAAGATGTTCACCGACCTGTCGGACGGCTTTCTGACCATCCCCGGCGGCGTCGGGACGATGGACGAATTGTGGGAAGCGATCAGCTGGGCGCAACTCGGCTATCATGCCAAGCCCGTCGGGCTGCTCAACGCGGCGGGTTTCTATAACGATCTGATCGCCTTCAATCGCCGGATGATCGACGTCGGCTTCATCCGGCCCGCGCACGCCGGGATCATGATCGTCGATGCGGGAATCGACGAACTGCTCGACAAGATGGCCGCTTACCAGCCGCACGAGCCGATCTTCGCGATGAAGGCCGACGATCTGTAATGACCGCGGCGGGGGGCTATGATGCGGCGGCCCTGCACCGCTTTGCGCACAACAGCATCGCGCGCGGGTCGAAAAGCTTTGCGCTCGCCAGCCGGCTGTTCGACCGGCGGACACGCGAACGGGTGCTGCTGCTCTATGCCTGGTGCCGCGCCGCCGACGATCTGACCGACGGGCAGGATCATGGCGGCACCATGCGCGCGGGGCACGACGCGGTGGCGGCGGTCGCGCGCATCCGCGACCTGACCGATCGCGCCTTTGCCGGGGATCCCACCGGCGACCCCGCCTTCGACGCGCTCGGCCTGCTGCTGACCGAGGTCGCGATCCCGCGCGCGGTGATCGACGACATCGTCGCGGGCTTCGAACTCGACGCCGCCGACTGGCGCCCGCGCAGCGAGGCCGATCTGTTGCGCTATTGCTATCATGTCGCGGGCGCGGTGGGCGTCGCGATGGCGCTCGTCATGGGGGTCGATCCGGCGGACGAAACGACGCTCGACCGTGCGTCCGACCTCGGCTTGGCGTTCCAGCTCGCCAATATCGCGCGCGACATTGCCGAAGATGCGGCGGCCGACCGCTGCTATCTGCCGGTCGACTGGCTGGTCGAGCTGGATATTCCGCCGGGTCAGCATATGCATCCTGTCTTTCGTCCGCGTCTTGCCGTGATGGCGAAATGGCTCGCCGAAATGGCCGGGGAATATGAAGCGTCGGCGCGCTGGGGCGCGCGCAAGTTGCCGCCGCGCAGCCGCTGGGCGGTGCTTGCGGCGGCGGGCATCTATGGCGACATCGCGCGCGCGGTGCGGCGCCGCGGCGATCATGCGTGGGACCATCGCACCGCGACGACGCGCGCCGCGAAATTCGGCTGGGTGGCGCGCGCCGGCTGGTCGGTGCTGCGCCGCCCGCCGCTGCGGCGCATCGCCCGCGACGGGCTGTGGACCCGCCCGCGGATCGCCGGTGATGCGGAGGCGGCGCAATGAGCCAGCTCGAATGGCTGGCCGCCGCGCTCGTCCTGATCAACGTCGCGCTGGTCGCGATGCGCAAGGTGTGGAACTATCCTTTCGCGCTCGCTGCCGTCACCCTTTATGCCTTCGTTTTCTACGAAGCGAAGCTGTACAGCGACATGCTGCTCCAGGGATTTTTCTTCGTCCTCAATCTTTACGGCTGGCTCAGCTGGGTCCGCGCGCGCGACGACAGCGGCGTGCCCGTGGGATGGATGCCCGGCCGCGATCGCTGGCGGTGGGGCGCCGCCGTTGCGGCGGCCTGGGTCGTGTGGAGTTCGGCGATGCACCGCTATACCGACGCCGCGGCGCCGTGGATCGACGGGGGCATCGCGATGCTCAGCATCGCGGCGCAATGGCTGCTCGCGCGGCGGCGCGTCGAAAGCTGGTGGCTGTGGATTCTCGTCGATCTGATCGCGGTGCCGCTGTTCGCCTGGCGCGGCCTTTATGCGACCAGCGCGGTCTATATCGTCCTGCTGGGACTGTCGATCGACGGGCTGATCCAGTGGCGCCGCGCCGCCGCCGCGCCCGCGGCGATGCCGGCATGACGCGCCATATCTGTCTCCACGGCGCCGAATCGACCGGCAAGTCGAAGCTGGCGCCGCGCCTTGCCGCGTGTCTCGGCGGCGTAGTCGTCCCCGAATATGGCCGCACTTATTGCGAGGCGAACGGCACCGATCTCGAAGTCGGCGACCTGCTTGCCATCTTTCACGGCCATGTCGCCGCGACGAAGCTTGCCCTCGCGCAAGCCCCGGCGTGGGTGATCTCGGACACCGATCCGCTGATGACGCAGGCGTGGGCGATTATGCTGCTCGGCCGGCGCTTGCCCGAAATCGACACCTGGACCGATGTCGCCGACTTCTACCTCGTCCCGGCGCTCGACCTGCCGTGGCGCGAAGACGGCACGCGGCTGTTCGGCAGCGACCTTGCGCGGCGGCAGTTCATGGACGTTGCGATCGCCGAACTCGACCGCCGCCGTCTGCCCTGGGCCTGGGTCGAAGGCGATGGCGACGCCCGGCTGGAAAGTGCGCTCGCCGCGATCACGGCGGCGGGGCTCGATCGATAGCCCGCGCACGAAAAAGCCCGCCTTCGGCCTGAAGGCGGGCTTTTGCAGAAACGCCTTTGGCGCTTATTTCTTTTCGGGCGGCGCCACGGTGATGCGCACCCGCTCGCCCGAATTGCCGGGGAAGTTGGTGAACATCGCTTCGACCAGATTGGGAACGATCTGCGTCAGGTCATTATCGCGCGACTGCGCCTGCGCATGGCCTTCGAACAGCCGATAGCCGTCGGCGGCGCGGCTGATCTGCAGGTTGAGGTCGCTGGTGTAGACGGTGAAGCTTTCGACGTCGTTATAGCCCCAGCTCGGGCCGAAGCCGCCCCACATGAAGGGGTCGCGCCAGCCGTAGATATAGCGGCGTCCGCGGGGGCCGCGCACGATCACGGGCGGCGAATAGAAGCCGCGGCCGTAATAGCCACCGTACCAGGGATTGCCGAAGCCGGGCGAGGAGACGACGCGTTCGCGCCCCTTGTCGATGCCATAATCCATACGCACGACCATGTCGGCCTTTTCGCCGGGAGCAGCGGGACGATAGCCATAGCGCGTCAGTTCACCCGCGACGAGCGTTGCATATTGGTTGAACTCGATCCCGCCCTGCAGCGCCGGGTCATTCGCCTCGATCGCGAAGCTCTGCCCCTGCGGTGCGGGAAGCTGGGTCTGGAAGCGCGCGACATCGGCGCGGAAGGGCGTGGCGGCACAGCCGGCCATCACCAGCGCCGCGCCGGTCATGGCGGCGAGTCCCAGACGCCGAAAGATTGTCTTGCTCATCATCATGCTCCGTGATTCGGTGCGCGCACAGCACGCACCGTTTATAGCATGACTACGCCGGTGCGGCTGAACCTTGGTTTAACCCGCTTCGTCGCAGCTCCGTTCCATGCAGACAATGACTTAGCGGCAAAGCCCCAAGACCTTGTATGTGGTGTCGAGCGTCGGCTTTGCAAGCGCGCGCGCCTTGTCGGCGCCCTTGTCGAGGATCGCGTCGAGCGCCGTCTGGTCGTCCTTGAGCGCGACGAAGCGCGCGTTGATCGGCGCCAGCCGCTCGACCAGCAACTCGCCGAGCGCCGGCTTGAACGCGCCGAAGCCCTGCCCGCCGAACTGTTGCAGCACCGCGTCGGTGCTCGAGTCGGCAAGCGTGGCGTAAATCCCGACCAGATTGCGCGCCTCGGGCCGCCCTTCCAGCCCGGCGGCCTCGGACGGCAGCGGTTCGGGATCGGTCTTCGCCTTCTTCACCTTCTGCATCATCGTGTCGGCATCGTCGGTCAGGTTGATTCGGCTCATGTCCGACGGATCGGATTTGGACATCTTGGCCGACCCGTCGCGCAGGCTCATGATCCGTGCCGCGTCGGGCGGGATGATCGGTTCGGGCAGGGTGAAGACCGGGTCTTCCGCGCTCGCATAGTCATTGTTGAACTTCTGCGCGATGTCGCGCGCCAGCTCCAGATGCTGCTTCTGGTCCTCGCCGACGGGAACGTGCGTCGCCTGATAGAGCAGCACGTCGGCCGCCTGCAGCACCGGATAGGTGTAGAGTGCCGCCGAGGCGCCCTCGCGATTCTTGCCCGACTTGTCCTTGAACTGCGTCATCCGGTTCAGCCAGCCGATCCGCGCGGTGCCGTTGAGCAGCCATTGCAGCTCGGCATGCGCGGGGACGCGCGCCTGGTTGAACAGGGTCGAACGGTCGGGGTCGATGCCGCAGGCGACGAGCGCCGCAGTCATCGCGCGGGTGTTTGCGGTCAGATCGGCCGGGACGTGCGGCATCGAGATTGCGTGCAGGTCGGCCAGAAAGAACAGGCAGTCGCCGCCTTCGCTCGCCACCTGATCCTGCATCCGCACCCAGTTGCGGATCGCGCCCAGATAATTGCCGAGGTGCAAATTTCCGGTGGGCTGAATGCCCGAAACGATCCGCATGTCTTACTCCTGTGTTGGCGCGGGCTTGCCGCGGCGCCGCGTCAGCATGGCGACCAGATCCTTGTCAAGCGCACCGACAAGGAAAGCCACGGCGAAAAAGGTCGCGCCGCCCGCCAGCACGAGCGCGGCGAGCGCGCCGACCCGTTCGGCGACATTGCCGCCATAATAGGGGGCGACGACGGGCATCAGCCAGACGAGCAGCGCCGACATCGCTGCGACCGCGACGATCTGCCGCGCGATCCGGCTTGCCAGCCGGGCGGTAAAATGAAACCAGCCGCGGCGGTGGAGCACGGCGTAGAGCAGCAGGCAGTTGAAGCTTGCCGACGCTGCGGTCGCCCCGGCGAGCCCGACGATGCCATAGCGTTCGACGACATAGAGGTTGATCGCAATATTGAGGGTGAGCGCGGCGAGCGCGGTCCACACCGGCGTCCGCGTGTCTTCGCGCGCGAAGAAGCCGGGGTTCAATATCTTGACGATCACATAGGCCGGCAGCCCCGCGACCAGTGCCACGACGATATGGGCCATGATTGCGCCGTCGGCCGCGGTGAATTTGCCGCCGACGAAAAAGGCGGTGACGAAGGCGGGCGCGCAAATGGCAAGCGCCGCGGCGGCGGGCAGGGTAAGCAGCGTCGCCATTTCAAAGGCATTGCTCTGCAACCGCTGCGCCTCGGCGGCGTCGCCGCTGTGAATATGGCGCGACAGCATCGGCAGGATCGCGGTGCCGAGCGCGATGCCGACGATGCCGAGCGGCAACTGGTTGAGCCGGTCGGCGAGCTTGAGCAACGTCAGCGACCCCTGCGGCAGCGAGGTGGCGAAGAAGGTGTCGACGAACTGGCTGATCTGATAGATGCCCGCGCCGAATGTGGCGGGCAGGATCAGCATGCCCAGCCGCCGGACCTCGGGCGTCAGCCGCGGTAGCCGCAGATGCAGGCGCAGCCCGGCGCGGCGCACCGCCCACCACAGATAGGCAAGCTGGGCGACCCCCGCGAGGCTGACCGCCACCGCGAGCGCGATCGCGACGATCCGGTCGTCGTGGCTGTCGCCGCGCAGCCACCAGCCGGTGATAATCCCGCCGATCAGCACGATGTTGAGGAGCACGGGCGCAAAGGCGCCGGGCGCAAAGCGCGACCGCGCGTTCAGCAGGCCCGACAGCATCGCGACGAGGCTGATCAGCGCCAGATAGGGAAAGGTGACGCGGCTGAGGAAGACCGCCAGCTCGAATTTGCCCGGAACGCTGCTGAAATCGCGCGCGAGGATCCACACGATTCCCGGCATCGCTGCCATCATGACGCCCGAAAAGACGAGCAGCGTCCACAGGAAGACGGACAGAACATCGTCGGCGAAGCGCGCCGCCGCCGCTTCGCCGTCGCCTTCGCTGCCGTGCAGCGCGCGGCTGTACATCGGCACGAAGGCGACCGAGAAGGCGCCTTCGGCAAACAGCCGCCGAAAGGTGTTGGGCAGAGTGAAGGCGAGCTGAAAGGCGTCGGCCGCCAGCCCGGCTCCGAGCACGCGCGCGAGCAGCATGTCGCGCGCGAAGCCGAAGATCCGGCTGAGCAGCGTCAGCCCGCCGATCGTCCCGACGCTCTTGACCAGGCTGCTCATCGGATCAGCCGGCCGCCGCGGTCGGGATCAGGCCTGGCCGACCGGCGCGGCGTCGCCCGCCTGTTCGGCCTGCGCCTGCACCTGCTGCATGAACAGGCCGTGGAAATCGATCGGGTCGAGCAGCAGCGGCTGGAAACCGCCGTCGCGCACGACGTCGGCAACGACGCGGCGTGCGAAGGGGAAGAGGATGCGCGGCGCTTCGGCGAGGAAGAAGGGCTGAAGCTGATCGTCGGGGACGTTGCGCACGCCGAACAGGCCCGCATATTTGAGCTCGATGACAAAGGCCGTGCCTTCGTCATGCTTGGCGGTGACGTCGATCTTCAGCGTCACTTCGAACAGATTGTCACCGACGCCGTCGGCGGCGATGTTGAACTGGACGTCCATCTGCGGCGCCGACTGCCACTGGAAAACCGCCGGAGCATTGGGGTTTTCGAACGACAGATCCTTCACATATTGCGAAATCAGGCCGATCGCGGGGCTGGTGTCTTCGCCATTCGCCTGCGGTGCGGGATTGATGTCGATGCTGGTCTCGTCGGCCATGTCAGATGCGCTTTCGTTGAAACGATGGATGAACTGTGGGTCACCGTCCGCAGGCCGTGCAAGGCCCGCGTCAAATGGTTGCGGCGGCGCTTAGCAGCGGCGGCGCGCCAGCACAATGGCTGCAAGAGCCGCGGCCCGGCGCCCGGCGAAGGGACGAATCGTTGACCCGCCGCGATGGTGCGGTCATGGAGATTTGAAACATGTGCCGGCATCGCCTATGTAAAGGCGACGTCTTTACCCTTTGTCCGTATCGGATTTGCTTGTGACCGCTTTCTCGATCATCCTGCTCGCCATGATTGCCGCCTTCCTCGGCATGCGGCTCTATTCGGTGCTCGGCAAGCGGACGGGGCATGAGCAGGAACCCGTGATGCCGCGCCGCGACGACCGCGCCGCGCCGGCGCCGGTGCGGCTCGACGAAGCCGATGCGGCGGGCTCGTCGCGCGATCAGGCGCCGGTGAACAGCGGACTGGTCTATGAACCCTCTGCCGAGGCCGGTCTGCGCCAGTTGCTGGCCAGCGACCGCCACTTCGATGCCGGCCGCTTCATGGACGGCGCGCAGGCGGCCTATCGCATGATCCTCGAGGCCTTCTGGAAAGGCGACCGCGACACGCTGCGCGACCTGTGCGATGACGACAGCTACGAAGGCTTCATCGCGGCGATCGAGGATCGCGAAGCGCGCGGCGAAAAGCTGGAAAATCGCCTGATCGGGATCGATTCGGCCAAGATCACCGCGGTCGAACTCGGCCGCAATGAAGCGCGCATCACCGTGCGCTACCAGGCGGATATCAGCGCGGTGACGCGCGATGCCGACGGCAAGCTGATCGCCGGATCGATGACCGACGGGGTGCAGACCGACGATCTGTGGACCTTCCGCCGCAAGGTCGGCAGCAGCGATCCCAACTGGCTGCTCGACGAAGCCGACGTCGCCTGAGCGGCAGCAGGATGTTCCGGGGGGACGCCGTGCCGGACCGCAGGCCGCGCCTTCGCTGCGCCGGCCTGGCGCTTCTCTTGACCGTTCCGCTGCTGTCGGGCTGTGCCTCGGTGATCCCGGCGGCGGCCGGACCGCGCCCCGCCCCGGCGACCAACCCGGCAACGACACCGACGCCGGCCCCCACGACCGCCGCCCCGCGCCCTTATCAGCCGCGCCCCTCTGTGGCGCCGGGTGCCGCCGCGAAGCCGATTCCCGCAACCCCCAACCCGCCGCTCGCCGCGCCGCCGGTTCCTGCGACCGCGACCAGCGCGGTCGAAAGCGGCGTCGTTGCCGGTCCCGAATATAATGCGCTGGGCGTTGCGCCCGAACAGGCGACCGCCGCGCTGATCGCCTTCCGGCTGAGCTGCCCTTCGGTGCAGCGCCGTACCGATGCGAGCGGGCTCACGCAGCCGGGCGAATGGGCCGAGGCGTGCAGCGCCGCAAGCGGCTGGGCCGACCGCGATGCCGGCAATTTCTTCAGCCGCTATTTCGGCACGGTGCAGGTCGGTGCAGGCGCCGCCTTCGTCACCGGCTATTACGAACCCGAAATCGCCGCCTCGCGGACGCGGCGGCCGGGCTATGACGTGCCGATCTACCGGCGCCCTGCCGATCTGGTCGATGTCGATCTCGGCCTGTTTTCCAAGGATTTGCAGGGCAAGAAGATCCGCGGCCGCGTCGATGGCAGCAATTTCATCCCCTATTATGATCGCCTCGCGATCGAACGCGGCGCGCTTGCCGGGCGCGGCCTCGAAATCGCCTGGGCGGCCGATGCGGCCGAATTCTTTTTCCTGCAGGTGCAGGGGTCGGGGCGGCTGCGCCTGCCTGACGGCGGCGTCATGCGGATCGGTTACGACAGCCAGAACGGCCGCGATTATGTCGGCATCGGCAAGCTGCTGCTCGACCGCGGCGCGCTCCAGCCGGGGCAGGCCTCGATGCAGGGCATCCTCGATTATCTGCGCGCCGACCCGGTTCGCGGCGCCGCCGTGATGAACGAAAATCCGAGTTGGGTCTTCTTCCGCGAACTGACCGGGCCAGGGCCGCTCGGCGCGCTCGGCGTGCCGGTCACGGGCCGCGCGAGCGTCGCCGCCGATCCCAAATATGTGCCGCTCGGCGCCCTGGTCTTCCTCTCGCTCGACCGCGCCGAGCCCAATGGGCTGTGGGTGGCGCAGGACACCGGCGGCGCGATCAAGGGCGCGAACCGGTTCGACAGCTTCTGGGGCGCCGGCGACAAGGCGCGTGCGATCGCGGGTGGCATGGCGGCGCGCGGTTCGGCGCTGATCCTGCTGCCGCGCGCTGCGGTCGCGCGGCTCGCCGCCGCCGCGCGCTGACCGGCGATGGCGCGGCGCCTCGCTCCCGAAGAAAATGCGCTGTGGAAACGGGTCGCGGCCACGGTGAAGCCGCTCCATCGCGCACCGTCGCCGCTCGAACCGGCGGCGCCGCCGACGGTGCGGCCACCCAAGCCGGAGCCGCGCGGCCTCGCCGTTGCCGCCGCGGCGCGGGCCCGGCCCGCTGCGCTCCCCCCGCCGCGCCGTACCCATGGGCAGGCGACGCTCGACAGCCATTGGGACCGGCGGCTGCGCAAGGGGCACGTCCGCCCCGACCTCAGCATCGATCTCCACGGTCACAGCCTTGCCTCGGCGCAGGCGCTGCTCGACGATGCGATCGGGCGGGCGCTGCTGCGCGGCGCGCGCGTGCTGCTCGTCGTCGCGGGGCGCCTGCGGCCGGGCGCCGACCGCTTGCCGCAGCCGCACGAGCCGCGCCCGCGCGGCGCAATCCGCGCTTCGCTTGCCGACTGGCTTGCGGTGTCGCCCCATGCCGACCGCATCGTCGCGCTGCGCCCCGCGCACATCAGCCATGGCGGCGCGGGCGCGGTCTATGTCATCCTGCGGCGCAGCCGCGAGGATTAGGCGTCAGCGAAAGGCGCGGTCCAATATGCCGCGATAGATGGCGGTCAGCGTGTGCAGGTCTTCGACCGCGACCGCCTCGTCGAGCTTGTGCATCGTCGCATTGGTCAGCCCGAATTCGACCACCGGGCACAGCGCGTGGAGGAAGCGCGCGTCAGAGGTGCCGCCGGTCGTCGACATGTCGGCTTCGATGCCCGTCTCGGCCCGGATCGCCTCGGCGACGAGCGACGACAGCGCGCCCGGCGGGGTCAGAAAGGCCTCGCCCGAAATCTTGCCGATCACCTTGGCCGCGGGCTCGACATCCTGCGCGATGCGCTCGACCATCGCGACCAGATCGGCGCCCTTCTGCTGGTCGTTGAAGCGGATCGACAGCCGCGCGCGCGCCGATGCCGGAATCACGTTGGTCGCGCCATTGCCGACCTCGAGGTCGGTGAACTCGATGTTCGACGGCTGGAACCAGGCGGTCCCCTCGTCGAGCGTCACCGTGTCGATCGCCGCCAGGATGCGCACCAGCTTGGGAATCGGATTGTCGGCCAGGTGCGGATAGGCGACATGGCCCTGCGTCCCCGGCACGTCGATCCAGATATTGACCGATCCGCGCCGGCCGATCTTCACCATGTCGCCGAGCCGGTTCACCGATGTCGGTTCGCCGACGACGATCATGTCGGGCTTCACCCCGCGCGCATCCATATGCTCCATCAGCGCGCGGGTGCCGAAGATCGCCGGGCCTTCCTCGTCGCCGGTGATGATCAGGCTGATCGTCCCCGCGTCGGCGGGGGTTGCCGCCGCCGCGGCGACGAAGGCGGCGATCGAACCCTTCATGTCGACCGCGCCGCGGCCGTAGAGCAGATCGCCGCGAATTTCGGGTGCGAAAGCATCGCCGGTCCAGCCGACGCCCGGGGGTACGACGTCGAGATGCCCGGCAAAGCCGAAATGCACCGGGCCGCTGCCCGCCCGTACCGCGAGCAGATTTTCGACCGGCCCGTCGGGTTCGATCCCGTCGATGAACCGCTCGACCGTGAACCTGAGCGGGGCGAGCGCCGCCTCCAGCGCGTCGAAGACGGCGCCGGTCGCGGGCGTGACGCTCGGCGCGGCGATCAGCGCCCGGGCAAGGTCGACGGGGTCGATGGTCATGGTCATGAACGTCCTTTATCCGTTCGTGTCGAGCGAAGTCGAGACACCATTCGTCCGTGCGCTGCGCCGAGGGGCATCTCGACTTCGTTCGATGCGAACGGCAAAAGGGGGATCGGAGGACCGCCATGCCCAAGCTCGATCTCGACACCATCCCGCAGACGAACGCCACCGGCTATCCCGCCCCCTATGACGCGCCGGTGCAGGGTCGCTGGTACCGCCGCCTCGCGCCGGCCACCGGCCTTGCCGATTTCGCCGCGAGCCATGTCGTGCTGAAACCCGGCGCCTGGTCGTCGCAGCGCCACTGGCACGACGGCGAGG
>ERZ778017.2326-NODE-2326-length-15627-cov-4.847740_pt1 | contig 15627 bp, 12 predicted proteins | sample MGYA00375747_ERZ778017 | MGnify/ENA primary metagenome ERZ778017 (study PRJEB29350, sample SAMN05509838) | bioreactor metagenome | biome: bioreactor; material: wastewater | place: South Africa: University of Cape Town | collected 2014-03-17 ...
GATGTCGATGAGTCGATAGCGTTCCTGGCGTTGTCCGGCATTAAGGGAGTTGGATATTGGACGCTCTTTAAGCTTCGACAAAAGTCCCCGTCCTTTGCGGCTATCTTGAATGAAGGGAGCGAAGCACGGGTGCGTGCTTTGCTCCGGGCCGCCGGCGCTCAGCTGGACGGAGCTGGCCAAGTCAAGTGGCACTTGGCTCGGGCAGCTATACTCAAACGTGCGCGTGAGGTGCACGATAAGCTGAAATGTATGGGCGCGCAGATTATCCATCGTGGCCTGCCGGGCTACCCGCTAGCGCTGCACGATCTTCCCGATGCGCCGTACTGGCTTTTTGTGCAGGGCAATGTGAAAGTGCTGCACAAACCGGCCCTTACCATTGTTGGGACAAGGAACCCAACCAGCGATGGCTTATGGCTTACGCAGTTTGTGGGCGGCTGTTTGCATCAGCTGAAATGCCCGACGGTCAGCGGTCTCGCCGCCGGAATTGATCAGGTCATTCACCGGGCGTCACTCCGTGCGGGCGTTCCAACTGTCGCTGTTCTAGGCAACGGTATCTTTAACGACTATCCGAAAGGCAGCGAGCAGCTTCGCGCGGAGATCGTCGCGAAGGGAGGAGCCGTCGTGTCGGAATACCTGCCCAATCAAGGTTCCAGCGCAGAGAATTTTGTTCGACGAAACCGGCTACAGGCAGCTTTGGGCTGTGCACTGGTGCCGACCGAGTGGGCCGTGAAAAGCGGTACGGCGCGCACCGTCAAATACTCGGCCGATCTCGGCAGACCTATCGCATGCTTGCGGATGCCCGATTGGGATGAAGCGAGAGTTCCATTCGAGGCCGTATCCAGTGAGTCCAAAGCCCTGTTCACAATGCCGGGTGACGAGCAGAAATTTCGTCAGTTTCTTCGCAAAGCGCTTCGCTCCGGCAAATCCCGCACGGGCTCGCAACCCGACCTGTTCAACGGCAAATAGCTCATGTCAAAATTGAAGGCAGTGATATTCGGCCTTCGCGACGTGATTCTGCGTTCCGGCAAAGTCGACGTCGAGCTGTGGCAGGAGTTAGGCAGCCTTCTTCATCTAATCCAGTCACGCGGCATCACGCCTGTCTTCCTTGGAAACCGTCCATGGTCGTTTGTCGACGCGGATGGCAAGCGGATAGATCCCGAAGAAGAGATCACCAAGCGCTGGGGAAAGTTTCCGTGGTACGTCGCTATTCGAGACGGTACTCCGCTGAAGCCCACCCGAGAGGCGACCGCCCATATCCTTGAGGCGCATGGGTGGCGCCCCGAGGAGGTGATCTACGTGGGTAATACCATCGACGATATGCGAACCGCTGTTAATGGTGGTCTGCTGTTTCTGAACGCGAAATGGCATGGCGAGGCGACCGATTATGGATTTGACTTTGCGACTCCGAAGGCGATCGGTCGTTTCATCGACATCTTCTGCACTCGCGACAGTCTCTGGTACTTCAAGATCGAAGATGGGCCCCTGCGTGTTTATTCGATGGGGCTCTATTCCACTTACGACGACGAGGCACGACGCTATACTGAGGACGCTCGCAGTGCCGCGAAGTTCGGCGGGGGTACCGTATCCTTCTGGAAGCAATATCTGGTTGCGACGCTGTACCTGTCGGGCCTTTGCCGGGAGTTCAACTATATCGCGCCATATCCCGGTCATGCGTCGGCCGCGAAAAGGGCCGTAACGCACGACGACATGATTATCCTCGGTAAATGCTTTCGCAAATCCTACCTGTCCGACCTGATCGTCCGCCATGTGACCGCGACAAAATCACAGACAGCGCGTCGGGAAGGTAAACCGTTGGATGCGAAAAACCAGCTTGAGACGATCCATCTGACGCGTCTTCCACTTCGCGATGACGGTGGCAAACGCTACAAAACCAGCCCCCTATCGTCGGGCAAAACCGTTCTCGTTCTGGATGACATCTGCACGGAAGGCTATTCGCTCGACGCAGCGAGGAACTTCATCCAGCAGACCGGCGCGAAGGCGATTCTCGTTTCATGGCTGAAGACCCCGAACAGAGCTTATTCCAGGATCGATATCGCGCAGCGATTTGATCCCTTCGGACCCCGCACGTTTGCTGCTTTACCGGCGGCCAAGAGATATCTTTTCAGTGATCATGTTGCAGACCGAAAAGCGCCTCAAGTGATTGGTGCCTGCCTCGAGGCCTACAAGAGTTGGGATTGGCCTTCGGAGAAGCGAGTGCCCCGGGATGGTTCGGGCGTTCGTCGTGACGATCACTGACCTCATTTTGAGGCGACGCGACAGCTGACGCTAGTCATGAATCCGTTGAGCCTGACCTTTGGTTTGACCCTTGGCCGAAGGAGTGACGGGCTCTGTCCATCGATTAAGACAGCGGCTTCGCCAGAGCGGAAGCGAAGGTTCCCCTCGTGGTTTGCGAGTCCCCGGAAGAGGTCCTTAAAACCATTGCCCCGGAGCGGGTCGGAAAAGCGGCTGCAACCATCCTGGAGGGCCATCGGCAGAGCCTCCCTGTCGGTAGCGAGATGCTGAAGCTTCGGATTGGTCCGTAGGGTCGCAAGTGCGCCGACGCCAGCATCCGCGACGACGAATTCAAACAGGCCGGGCGTACCTCGATAGACCACGACTCCGGTTTCAGGAGCTTGCGAATGTTCGTATACGTTCGACGCCAATTCATCGACTGCGGCGGAGAGTTGGGCGGCGATGCGGTCTGTGAAGCCGGCCGCGATGGCGGCGCGCTTGGTCTGCAATGAAAGGCGCGTCCATTCGGTACCGATCATCGGATCAGCCGAAAGCTTAAGTATGCCTGCGTGATCATCCGTCACAACCAGACGATTGTGCGTACCGGATATCGAGCGCATGTAGATGGTGTTAAGTTCGGGACGGATTGTCGGAATGGCTCCTTGAGCGGCGAGCAGGGCGAATTCGATTTGCGGCCCAAGATCTCCAGCCTCGAATTTGAGGGGCGACGGCGTGTCCGCCAACATTCTGCACGAGAAGGCATAGTCGTCGACCGCGGCGAAATTTAATGCCGGGTCATTCATGGCGGAGCCCGGCATCACATTCATGCGGCAGTCCGCATGCTAAAATAGGCACTGCTTTCGGTTGCGTTATGGGCCAAAAGCTCGTCGAGTGGTGCGCTCGCGGGCGTTCGGAACGCCGGCCACGCGAGTCGGTTGTTGCTGATGCGCGTAGCGCGACGCCGGTTGACGGTCTTCATGAAAGTTGACGTGTCGATCCAGGTGACCTCAGCAAAGGCGCTCTTCAGCGGCGCGACCACACGCATATCGCCAAAGACGACAAGGCGAAGCGGGCGGCTGATGCTCGCGGCGAGGGCGCTCAGCCAGGCGATGTGTTGCTCTCTGCGCTCGCCATGTGCCGCTCCCGTCGTGAATTCGTAGGCTAGGTGCGTGACCGCGTTATTGCGCTGGAGAACCTCGGCCCAACGCTCAAAATCATGCGGAGTACGACCATTGACATGGAGCGCTGCGGGCAGGCCGCCTTCCATCATTTCGGCGCAGCACAGGAGAATGCGCTTCATGGCAAACAGGTCGCTGGTGCGGGGCCAATTTAGACTGAGCGTGTAGTTCGGCGTCGTTGCGAGGCCGATTCTCATTTCAACGAGGTGGGCGATCATGCGTTGACGGGCGGCGAGACCAATACGCCACCAACGCTCGATGACAGGATCCTTATCGACGCCCGTCACCACGAGAATTGCGCTGTCAGCGATCATGAACGCGTGGTTGAGCTCTGCGCGCGACCGGAAAAGCGGCACGCCGGTCCGTTTGTCGAAAAGTTGAGAGAGCTTGATGGCGACGCATTCGGCTTCGAAAGGCTCGACACGCAGGGAGCCGTGATAGATCTGCGTCGCAATCTGCGGCAGCTGCGGCGGAGCAGGCGTAGCTTCCAAGGCGACGCCCGTCAGTGCGAACCCACCGATTTCCTGAATCTGGCGACGGAACTGCCGGTTGCGCCGACAGACCCAAGTACATATATCGGGATTGCCGCAGCAATGGATAGAGCAGTCGAGCAAGCCGTTTGCCGTGTTGGTGCCGCCGCAGCGATGCTGATCAACGCAGCTGGCACATCCGGGCGCGCGAAAGAAGCGATTTTCATTGTGATGCAGATTGCGAGCTTTCCAGCGGGGCTGGGGTGCTACGGCAGGTATCATTCGATGATCTCGATGTCGGCAACGCGCGCACTCTCGTGGACTTCATCAACGCGCCCGCCAACGATGCCGTACTGATCGAGCATCTCACGCAAGGCCTTGGAGGGATTGTCGAGTTTGCCGACGATGCGGTCATCAACGACTGCGACAACATCGTCGGCATGGTATTCGAGGTTGACCTCATCACCCGGATTGAGTGAGAGGCCGGATTCGAGCTTCAGCAGTTCGAATTGGGTCGCGCGCCCAATGCAGCGCGTGAACAGGTCGCCATGCGCGAGGGCCGCCCGATCCTTGTCGCGCGAAATACGGATTGTCTTGCCGATCGTTTGTAGAAATTCGACGCCCATGATCAAGCATCCTTTCAAATAACGAGGCGGTAGCGCTTTGAGCGCCCGTGTGGGATTTCGATCAACGCGCCAAGCTCCACCAGCTTGGCTAGTCGATTGTTCCAGGCCGTTTGCACGATGGGCGCATGGCCCGACGTCGCGTCGGTAAGTTCCTTGAGTTCTTTGGCATCCGTCTCACCGCGCTCGGCGACGAGGTCGAAGGTTGTCTGGAGATGGGCTTCGAGATCGCCGATGAGTTCAAAATGCTCGAGCTTTTCGTCGTCATCGCGCGTGCAGCACAAAATTGCTGATTGTGCGTCCTTGAGCGTTAAGGCCAAATCCTCCCGTACATCAGCATTGGCGTTGACGACGATGGGAAACAGGTTAGAGCGCTGGGCGCGTAGGAGCGCGCGAATTGAAACAAAGCTTTCGCGAGCGAAGCTCGGAGTGATGACGTCGACCTTTCCCATGTCCCAGTGCCAGGCAGTTGGGCCGGTTGGCGCAGTACGGGCAAGGGCGGCCAGCTTGGCGAACAGGGCTTGGCCGGGTAAGGCGCCCCCTAGTACAGGCGAGCCGGCGAGTTCAGCGATGTCGGTCTTCATCGTCATCATCCTCATTAACATCAGTGATGATGATGAAGACTCGCCTGTTCGTCAAGAGCACCCGGACCGACCTAGGGTGGATTCAGAGCGCAATGCTGTGCAAATCCTGTGGAAAAACTATGCTGACCCCCGTCATTGCATAGGCAAGTTTCGCGCACGCCGCTTCCGAATCGCCGCATAGGGATGGAAAAATATTGAGAAAGTTCCTTCTTTGTTCTTGCATTCTCGTGTTGGAGGAAGCCAATGGACCGCATGAATTTCAGCGCCCCTGACAGCATAGCGAATGCCATTTCGCCCCTCCTAGAACTTGGGGCTTATGAGGCGCTGTGGGATCAGGAGGGCGCTTCATTCAAAACGCTATCGGAAAAATTCGAGAAAGAGCCAGGCGCTTTGCCGTCCGATTTCGTCTCTCGTGCGAAGGCCGAGGAGTACGCGGACTACGTCGTCCACCGATTCAAAGAGAGGGGCGTGACGCACTACGGCGTCAGAGTTCATAGCGCTGGGGAATATCCTCAGAAGCTTCGGGACGCTGACCATCCCGTGGAGCTGCTTTACTATCGGGGCTATTGGGATCTTGTTTATTCGCGCTGTGTAGCCATTGTGGGCACCCGAAATCCGAGCCCCGAAGGTTTGTCGCGCACACGTAGTCTGGTGCGGAAACTTGTTGCTGACGGGTTCACCATCGTATCGGGTTTGGCGGCTGGCGTTGATACGCAGGCGCATGAAACGGCGCTCGATGAAGGGGGGCGCACTATAGCGGTGATTGGTACGCCGCTTTCTTTCGCATATCCGCGTACGAATGCTGCTTTGCAGGAACGCATCGGAAAGGACTTTCTCGTAATAAGCCAAGTGCCGGTGCGGCGCTGGGAGAAGCAGGATCATCGCTGGAACCGCGCTTTCTTTCCTGCTCGCAACATCACGATGTCGGCACTCACCGAAGCAACGGTGATTGTCGAAGCGGGAGAAACATCCGGCACGCTTATTCAGGCTCGCGCCGCTTTGAAGCAAGGGCGCAAGCTGTTCATCTTGGACAGCAATTTCAATCGAGAAGAGATTTCCTGGCCGAAAAAATTCGAGAATCTGGGCGCCATTCGGGTGCGGACATATAACGATGTCAAACGGCACCTTTCCGAAGCGTCTCACTAAGATCGATGATCTCACGCGTCCGGATCATAGCTTTCTTACGCCCGACGAGACGTGCTTCTTCTTCGGGGAGTATTCTGCGCGCGCGGGATATGACGCTGGCCCCACCAATCAGCTCATTTTCAATTTCAAAAAGAAACTAGAACGCAAAGGGAAGCCAGATTGGAAATATAAGGACCGCAGTATTCGCGAGGCGGCGTCTTGTTTTTCGGCCGCTCTTAATCCTGAATACGTGAAGATCGCTACTCTTGTTCCGATGCCGCCGTCTAAAGCGAAGGACGATACGCATCACGACGACCGACTGCTGCGCATGGTGAAGTATATGACTTTCGACGTAAAGATTGATGTGCGGCAATTGCTGCTTCAGAAAGGCAATCGGGACAAAGGAGCCCACGACGGCGATCGTCCTGGACCCGACGCATTAGCCCAAATCTACTATGTCGATGAGAAACAGTCGAAGCCTGCGCCTCGGTCGATCGCGCTTTTTGATGATCTGCTCGTTACCGGCGCGAGTTTCATTGCTGCCAAACGGGTTCTGCAGAAACGGTTTCCTGGGATTGCTGTTACTGGGTTGTTTCTCGCCCGACGAGCACTGCCCGACCCGGCGGCATTTTTCGATCTGATCGAGGATTTCTGAGGAATGTTAAGCGCAATGGATGTCGTGCGTCGCAGTATCGGAGCGGGCTCTTGGTGGCGTCCCTGTGCCGTGCGACAAGCGCCATCTTTACGCGATCAACGGCGGGTGCTTCGCCGTTTAGGTTGGCCCAGGAGCCGAGTGGCCGGATTTCTGAACCGCTTCATTGTCCGAACGCAGAATTCTTCCATTCCAGCTAATGGATCCTCGTGGTTGTCCGCGCGGCGAGCAAGTTCCCGCAGAACCGTGAGGTTCACCCTCGGACCGAACTCACTGATATCCGTCAACGCTGGGTTCGGCAAAACGTAGTTCTGGTGAATGTGGTCGCTTACCCAGGACGATAAGCTGGTGTAGCTCGGATTTCCGGGATTCTTGATCACGTCCGTTGTAAGTCCAGCGACCACGTCCGCGATCTGCAGTGCGGGGTGGGTTGCAGACGACTGGAAGGCTAGAGGTTTTGCAAGGTTGCCTTGAAGAAAAACACTTCTAAGACCGTCTGTGGCCGGTATCTTCTCCTCACGGCCGATCCATGTTTCAAAAAACGGCGCTACGGCCCTTAAGGGTTTAGATTCATCGCACACGATCTCCATTTGTGGGTGCCGATGCCCCCAGCCTTGAAACACGAGTGAAAAAAGCGCGGTGCTGGTAAGGTCGAGGGTCCATTTCGAGGCGCCGTCCTCGTCCAGAAGAAGATGTTGTGTGCGTTCCGATATCTTGTCGGCGTAGCCGCGCGAAAACCGGACGACGCAGTTCAATACGGCCGAGGCCGCGTGGTTGTCGCCTCCGGCACTAAATATCGTCGGAGCGGATTTCGGATCAAACGAGCGCATAAAGGCCTGAAGCTCTTGAGCAAGCTGCGTAGGAGATCCGGCAGAGGACCGGATCGCTTCGTAAAATCCATTCATGACGAATCGGTGCAGGTTCAGTCGGTAGAAAAGCGCGTTGTTTTCTTGCAGCACTGGCTCGAGCAGATATTCGTAGGTCTTTCCGCCGAGATTCAGAAGTTTGTCGAAAGCGATGACGATCGCACGACCACGAATCTTCTCTGCAATTTCAAGCGCGATGCTAGGCCAATTTGAGCGCTTGCGTAAAAGCGAGGATTTGAGTTCAGAGGCTTGGATTCGGTGCTTATTCCGAATCCGGTCAATAAGCGTCTGAGCCTCCTCGTTTGTGAGATCGATCGCCGCATACGCGAATACTGGTTGGTCGTGATCGAGGAGGTGTGGTCCGGTAAAGCCACCCTCGTCGCAAGAGATAAGCTGCGGTTCTAAATTGTCCATAGTCAGCAGGTTGAACGCTTGACGCTTTCGCGGAGCTTGCCGGGCGGGGAACCGTTAGCGAGATTGTCAATCTCGACTTCCTAAGTTTTCCGTATTTTGCTGATCTCCGAGTATGCGTCGCGAAAGGGTGTTCATTTCCTCAATAACGTGTGGGGAAAAATCCTCGGGAGCGAGGCCATGAACAATTGTCGTTCGGAGTTGCCGGAGGCGCTCAAGAAAACGTCCCTCCTCGACCGACAGCACTCCTTCGGAGAGCAATTCGCGGACGAGAATTGTCGGTTGAACTCCGATCTGCCCTCGCCGTCCGAGCCAAAGAGCCGCTCGCCTAAGACTTGCCTCCAAGCCGGCCCAAGCCATCACTAGAGCGGATCGTTGCGATTCAAGTTGAAGCAATCGCTCTGATTCTTGAATCATCTCTGCGATCTGCCGGATCGACGGTTCTCTGATGTCCGAAAGGGAGCCGCGCGGAATTTCCCTTTTTTCTTTTTGCTGTAAACGAATGCGCTTGAGAAGCGTATCTATGAATTCGGCAATGACGCCGGAAAGAAAAACAAGTTCCTTTGGATTTATTTCATCATCTGAGTGGGCTGGGAGGTAGCCGATTTTACGCACGAAGTCCCGGAAGTCGCTGGTTGTCGGCTGATGAGGCGGTTGAAAATCGGTTAGGGCAATTGCCGGAGGCAGTGGTTCAAACTTGGGGAGAAAATTAAGATCTATGTCCAGAAGTTGAGACTTAGGACCGTGTCTCCAAAAAACTAGCTGGAGCGATCCGTATTTTAGAATGAGAGGGTTCGTTTTACTGGACTGCTGGTCTGGGTCGCCGATCTGCCCGACTACGTCTGCTGGACTCATGCCCAGTGCAACTGGCCCAAGCATGCCGGTCTTAAGAAACTGTGCTAACGAGGCCATGACTATTCCCTGTAACGCTCCAATGCGTCGATTAGAAATTTGAACTCCACCATTCGTCCGTTAGCTAGTGTGGATGGTTCACCGTCAAACGAGACCATGAAGATGATCGCATTTCGAAGACTTCGGATCCACCGGCTCCGGACCAGCGGATCTTGCAAGCAGTCGTGCACTACCGAGTTGAGAGCAGCGTTGATTGCATCACGGTTTCTCGCAGTCACAGCGAAAACAGATCTGAATCCAACGCCGCCTTTGTGATCGGGAAATACTGCTAGCTCCACCGCTCCCATGTGGATGTGGCATCCCTTCACTACCCAGTCATTTGTGACAATTGACGCTTGCCCCATATTGGCCCTCACGTCCAGCTGGATATCAAAGTGATTATATTCTGTTTTTGGGCCTGGAGCGGAATGTTCTTGTGAGAATGTAGTGGTTGGTTAGATGTATCCCCGCAATTTATGATGGTAATGGTTGACTCAGGCCATCCCTTTTAATGCGTTGTAAAAAACGATCGAGGTGACGGAAGACTGCTATTTGGCTTTCCGAAAATAGTGTTTCTTATCTGTGTACAACTAATTCCCGTGGAGGCCCAATTCGAACAAATGCACCACAATAAATGCGAGGAGTCTCGCTCATGAGTGTGCAAGGTTCAAATAGCTCGTCCGAGCTATTCCGGCATGTTACCGCCGAGAAAGCGGCATTCTACCGGTGCATAATGGACGTCTTTGCAACGGCCAAGCGACAGTACCGTCTTCAACTGAGACCTGATGAGGTGCTTGCTGAGGCCAAGTGGTTGGATGCTCCTCCTAGCATAGAGGAAGTCAACGCCGCGCTTGTGCAGCTCCAGGCTTGGGGAAATCTCGAAGCGCAGCCTGATACGGCGCGAGTCTCCAATCTCAGCGATTTTTACCGCGCCCGCTTCCTCTATAGGCTCTCTCAAGGCGGTGAGGCTGTAGAATCGGCGCTCACGGTTTTCGCGCAGACGCTTGAGCGCCGAGCCGAACTTCAAACCGTAGCGCTCGAGGATATCGCAACGTGCTTGCGAACCCTGTGCATATTGGCTGACGGCGCCGAGTTCGATGTGGCCAAGGTTCACGGGACCTTGCGGGATTTGGTCGGCGTTTTTGAGAGCTTAGCGGAAAATGCGCAGGCGTTTATGGCCGGGGTGGCGCGGAGCATCGAACTTCAGCTTGCCGAGGCATCAGCGGTCGTAAGCTACAAGCGGCGCCTCATCGATTACTTAGAGCGCTTCATGGGCGATTTGGTTCGCCGCTCTGAAACGATCGCCGAGCAGATCTTTGCTCTGGAGCCCCGTATTGATGACATGCTCCGTCAAATTTCGGCACGGGAAGCGAGCGACGCCGCGCCGGGTGACACGCACAACCATGCTGAAGCACAAAGTCGTTGCTTGGAAGCTTGGCGCGAACGCTGGCTGGGGCTACGCGGTTGGTTTTTCCACACCGACCATGCAGCCTCGCAGGCCGAACTCTTGCGGGCGCGGGCGCGGTCAGCCATTCCGCAGCTACTCAGTGCGATTGCCGCACTCAATGAGCGGCGTAGCGGTCGTAGCGACCGATCCGCGGATTTCCGCGTGCTCGCCAGCTGGTTTGCGGATTGCGGCGATGACGGGGAGGCACACCGTTTGGCGCGTGCGGCTTTTGCTCTTAATCCGGCTCGGCACTTTTCGCTCAACACCGACGCGGACTTGGATCTGCCGGCAAGCACACGCTGGGCAAATGCGCCGCCGTTGAAGATTCATCCACGTCTGCGCGAATACGGCGAGGCCGTCCCTCGTGGGCCGTTGCCTCGTGTGCGAGACCGTAGCGAGGCCCGGGCACTCTTGGCACGCGAATTGGCCGATGAATCTCTTCAGGTCGAGGCAGCGCGCAAACGTCTTGCCAATGGCAAACCTACGCGGCTTTCTGACCTCGGCGAACTCGATCCGCAGGCCTTTCGCCTTTTCCTTGAGATACTCGGAGAGGCCTTGACCGAACAAGGCGACCCCGAAAGCATCATCGAACGGCAGACGGGAGATGGCTTGCTCAGCGTACGCCTCGAACCCCTCGCCGTCGATAGTCACGCCGAGATCAAGACCCCGCACGGCATATTCGCTGGTCGTGACCATCTCATCACCATAACGACGACGTGAGAACGACGATGGGAGCCGGAATTGATGATGTCAGGGACAGCCGGAGCATCGGTCGGCGGCAGCAGGAGTTCGAGCGCGAAGAGTTTCGCACGGCTGTGCGCACGTTGCTCATGACCCCGCTGATGAGCCCTGCGCACGAAGAGTTTTCGAGCGTCCGCAGGCAAGCGGTGGCGTTGCGCGATTGGTTCGCTCGCGAAACTGGTTGGATCTTGGAGATCGAACGCGGAGGAGCACGGCTTTATAAGCGACCCGCGGATCTTACCAGTACGACACGCGGCCTTCCCAACTATGATCGTCGTCGATACGTGCTCCTCTGCCTTGCATGTGCGGTGCTGGAGCGAGCCGATCCGCAAATCACGCTACGACTTCTGGGCGAAAGACTGTTGTTGCTGGCAGCAGAACCAACGCTGACATCTCTTGGCTTTACCTTCGCGCTTACAGGCCAACACGAGCGGCGCGAACTCGTGGCGGTATGTCATACGCTGCTCGCCTTGGGAGTGCTCCAGCGGGTCGCCGGCGACGAGGACGCTTTTGTTCATGCCGGGAGCGATCAAGCCGATGCCCTCTATGACGTGCAGCGCCGCGCCCTTTCCGGCATGCTGGCGGCCGTCCGCGGTCCGTCGACATGGAGACCGGAAGAAGCACCGGTCGCACTCGGCGAGCGCTTGCAAGCGCTTACCGAGGAGCACGTAGCCGATAGCGACGAGGGCCGCCGAACAGCGCTGCGGCATCATCTTGCGCGTCGGTTGCTCGATGATCCAGTCGTTTATATCGCTATGCTCGATCCAGAATCTCGTTCCTATTTCGTCAATCAACGTGGCGCCATGGCGCTTCGCTTGTGCGATGCTGCCGGGCTCGTTGCCGAGCAACGCGCTGAAGGTCTTGCGCTGGCAGATGAATCCGGTGCACTGACGGACGTGGCTATGCCTGCAGAGGGAACGGATGCCCATGCCACGCTGTTGGTCGCCGAATATCTTGCATCCGGCTTCAGACAGCAGCAAGCGGATTTAGCCAATGCGGCTCAGACGGTTGCTGGTACTGGCAAAGCTGAGATTGTCGCTTTCTTGCGTGGCGCTAAGGACCACTACGGTCGGTACTGGCGAAGATCAGCGCGCGAACTGGACGCAGAGCGTGAGCTTGCAGAAGTTGCAATCGAACGGTTGGAGAAACTGCATCTGATTGTCCGTGATGCTCATGCCGTCTATCCATTGCCGGCGCTCGCTCGCTTTGCTCTCGGTGACACTGAAATCTTGAATGGACGCGGCGCGACGGACGATGCTCTCTTCGAACCAGCATGACAGAAAACCTAACATCGCTTCCCACGCGGCCACCGCTGCCTACTCCGACAAGGGAACGATGGCAGCCCCTGCGCCTCGGACTCGTGGAGCTATTTCGCTACGATAGCGAGGAATTCTGGTTCCGTGACGGCCATCTCCTTCTGCGCGGCAATAACGGCACTGGGAAGTCCAAGGTGCTGTCGCTGACGCTGCCTTTCCTTCTCGACGCACAACTCAAGCCCTCGCGCGTCGAACCAGATGGTGACAGTAGCAAGAAGATGGCCTGGAACTTGCTCATGAGCAGCCATAACAGGCGTAATGGATATGCCTGGATCGAGTTCGGCCGCGTCGCTGAAGACGGCACAGCGCGCTATCTCTCGCTTGGGGCCGGGCTCTCAGCAGCTGCCGCACGTTCGCAAGTGGATAGCTGGTACTTCATACTTGACGATGCCGTCGAGATATCACGGATCAATCAGGATCTTTGGTTGACGAGTGATCAACGCGTCGTGCTGACCAAGGATCGGCTCCGCGACGCCCTCAAAGGTCGGGGCCACGTCTTCGATACCGCCACCAGTTACCGTCGCGCTGTTGACGAACGGTTGTTTCGCCTGGGTACCAAGCGTTACGACGCATTGATGGACACCTTGATCCAGCTCCGGCAACCGCAACTGTCGAGAAAGCCCGACGAGACCGCTCTTTCAAATGCACTGACCGAGGCATTGCCGCCCCTTGCACCGGAATTGCTCGGCGATGTCGCCGAGGCGCTTGGCCAATTAGAGGAAGATCGGCGTCAACTTGAAGAGTATCACTCGTTAGCCAAAGCTATCGAGCGCTTCGAGCAACGCTACCGCATCTACGCTGGAACGCAGACTCGTCGGCAGGCTCGAGCGCTTCGTCATACCCAAACGGAGTTCGACACTGCGAGCCGGGCGCGGAGCGAAGCGCAGGCGCGGCTCCAGAAATCCGAAGCCGATGCGGCAGACGCGAAATCCAGTTGCGATGACGCGGAACTTGTCCTCAAGCGCGAACAAGCTCGACTGGAGACTCTTCGCGAAGGGCCAGCGATGCAGGACGCAAATCGACTAGCAACCGCCGAAAAGGATGCAACGGCGCGCCAGCGTGCTTTCGAGAGTGCGAGCGTAAGTGTTGAAGAGACGGCACGCCGATTAGCGCGTAGCACTCAAGAGACGGAAGATGCAAGGGGACGCGTAGGGCTCATCGAACGTCAGATGGTCGGCCACCGGAGGGAAAGTGCATCCCATGCAGATATCGCGGGAATCGCGAGCACCTATAGCGCCAACCCTCTCGCAACGCTCGAACCCGCGGCGGTCGCCGAGCTGACGCCACGTGCCTTTGAAAGTGCGTCTTCCGACCTCCAGGCCCCTGTCGCTGCTCGGCGCGATGAGATCGCGGTGCTGCGACGACGTCATGGAGAGGTGAAGGCTGCCGAAGATCTTCATTCTCGACGTCAGCAAACGCGCGATGAACGATCAGATGACGCAGAAGCCGCAGCCCAACGCCGCAAGCAGGCGGATTTGGACGTTGAGAGTGAGGGGCAGAACCTGATTGCAGTTTGGGATCGGCACTTTAGTGGCCTAACACAACTCACAGTTAGCTCCGACGCCAGCAATGCTGCGCTCGAAGCCCTCGCCGACTGGGTTCATACATTGCAAGGTGAAAACCCAGCCCGGCTGGCCCTTGAGGCGGCACAGCAGGACACCAATCTACGCCACGCCCGCATTCGTGTGGATCTCGAGGGCAACCGTCAGACGTTAAATATCGAGCGCGCGACTCTTGAAGAGGAGCGCCAACGCCTGGAGGACGGCTCGGATGCAACGCCGCCCCCGCCCTATACACGCGACGCCGGCGCTCGCAATTCACGCGAAGGTGCGCCGCTCTGGCAGTTGGTGGACTTCCAGGAGCAGGTCGCAGATCGCGAGCGCTCCGGAGTCGAGGCTGCTCTCGAAGTCGCTGGCCTGCTCGACGCCTGGGTTTCGCCGGATGGGCGTCTGCAGTCCCGTGATGGCAGCGTGGTCCTCCAAGACGTACAGGCTCTCGAGAGGCGACAGGTTTCCCTCTCCCTCCTCAATTGGCTGAAACCCGCTGTGCCCGCTGATTGCAAGGTTCCAGCTCACACAGTGGAGCGCCTGCTTTCTAGCATCGCCTGCAGTGAGGATGACCCTATCGACGTCGAAACCTGGGTCGCGCCCGACGGCCGCTTTCGTCTCGGCGCTTTGGGCGGCGCCTGGAGAAAGCCTGAAGCGGTCTATATTGGCTATGCGGCCCGCGCCGCCTCCCGTGCGCGACGCCTAGCGGCGATTGCGACGCGCCTGACCGAACTTGGAGACGAACTTGCGGCAATAGAGGTGTTAGCTGAACAGCTTACCTCGGATCAAGATACCGCTGCAGATGAATGGCGACTAGCCCCCATCGATATACCGCTGCGCAACGCCCATGTTATTGCGAGCGCGCGGGCGCGCGAGGCTCAGATCGCACTCGACCGGTTGTCCGAGGCCGATATTGCGTACCAAGATGCCGAAAACGCACTTCGCATGCTTCGACAGCAACTTGCCATCGATGCCCTCGATCTGCGTTTGCCTGAAACAGTGGGTGCGTTGTCTGCCATCGAGACGGCCCTTGAACAGTATCGGCAATCGCAGTTTCAGCTTTGTTATTCTCTTCAGAATTTGCGTTCAGCACTTCCTGATCTCATCCGACAACAAGGCCGCGAGCACGAAGCCCGTGATGACCTGGAAAAACTCGAAGTCCGACGTGCGGCGGCTCGTTTGGAGGCAGAAGAAGCGTCCGCCAGATTTAAGGTACTGCGCAAGTCCGTCGGCGCCAAGGTCGAGGAATTAAATCGCCAGCTAGCCGCTGCCCGCGCGGCCGTTGAGACGGGCGAAGAGAATTGGAAACTTGCTAGTGGGCGGCTGCGGGACGCTGGCGAAGCACGCGCGGTCGCGCGGGTTGAGGCTGCGACCGCGAACTCAACCTTCCAAGGACGCAGTGATGCGCGCGCTGGAGCGGTCTTAAAGTTCCAACGATTCGCGGCGACGGGTCTTCTCTTAGCAGCTTGGCCAAATGCCGAACTGCCGAACGTGCTCGAGCCATGGACGATTGATCCCGCGCTCGGCCTAGATCGGAAGAGCAC
>ERZ778017.2329-NODE-2329-length-15597-cov-6.198237_pt1 | contig 15597 bp, 9 predicted proteins | sample MGYA00375747_ERZ778017 | MGnify/ENA primary metagenome ERZ778017 (study PRJEB29350, sample SAMN05509838) | bioreactor metagenome | biome: bioreactor; material: wastewater | place: South Africa: University of Cape Town | collected 2014-03-17 ...
TGTGTGTGCTCACTTCGAATTTCAACGGGCCTAAAATTCACAATGACGGTGATGTCGGTATATCCAATTTCAACATTGCCGAAATATGTGGTCCTGTAGTGATCATATCTGAAATGGTTCAGTTCTACACAATTTGACCTACGTAGTGCCAGTTCATGATTCCACCGTCATATATGGTGATTCCCATCAAATATCAGAATAAGCTCTACACTATTATTGAAATGGTTGCGAAAAAATTCGCGATGAATTTAGATTTATAGAAACTTGATTAGGCACTCTTATTTATCTCGTGTAGACACTTCTCTTTTGCGAATGAGCAGGCTTTCGTTGCGAATTCTCAAACAACTGTCCAGCAGTTGTGTCGAAAAAAGGCGTAATGGTGCTGATGATGATGATGATGAACTAGAGAATTTACTTCGTACCCAGTTAACCTTGAAGGAATCAAATCAACCGCAAGAACTTTTCCATTACACCAAAACAGATACAGAATTAAAGTTTGACGAGAGGCTGGGATTGAAAGTATTGAACTTTTCACCACAGGTTTCCAAACCCAAAGCGAAGCCTAAGAGTAACCAAAGAAGGAACAAACCAAAACCTCAATGTAGTCAAATAGGTGCAGATCTACTACTGGGATATAGCAGGTTCAAGCCAGCGTCACCGAAGCTGGTTTATCAACTCGACGATGTTTTCACAGCTTTAAAGCATGGATTGGATGAAGGATTGGTAGACCTTCGATCTGAACATATTGTCTCTTTAAGAAGAGTACTACTTATATTAATGTTGATCCCCTTGAAGCAAAAACATGTAAAATTCAATGTGATTTACTGGAAAAATCTCATCATCATAGATTACGCCTGGGAATCAGAAGAAAACGACAAGTTTCCCAACGAACGACTACAACAGCTCCAATATTCTGGGTTTAGGTTTGAAGAAATTGTAACCAGCGGAGACTTCAACAGTCGATACTACACCTTTGTACAACTGGTGGTAAATGGAGTGAATCTACATTATACTGCAGAGATCGACGGTGCCATCAAAGACAACGTCAATCCCTCAGGCTACGTAGAATTGAAAACACATTTGAAACTGCTGTCGTCGTTGAATTTGCAGCAGAAGTTGTTATCTACGTGGTGTCAGAATAAACTAATTGGATGTAAGCATACCGTCATCGGATTTCGATCGGGCGGTTTCCGACTCAGTTCGTTAAAATACTACTCCAACACCGATTTAAATAATACTACAAACAATGCACCTATAGCTATAGACCGCGAGTACTCACTAAACGGGGCCAAATTGAACAAATGGTTCGAGAGCGTCATTGTTTGGATTCAACAGTTTCACAAAGGTTGCCCCGAGCCTAAGGCATTTAAATTGACTTTCCACAGAAAACCAGATTTATTTGATAGTGAACTACAATTTGAAACAACGGATGAAAAAACTTCTCAGACGATCGTAGACGAAACTGTTCCAGAATGGTTTCAGACATTCTTTAACGAATAAATGATATTTATTAGATATATGCAACCGAGTCGTTATGACAATGTATGTACAAGTGGATAAAGTGATCAAAGAAATCTATTCCTTGGTGTGTTGAGCGCAGGGCCTATTCCTTAATAGCATCCTGAATCTGTAATTTTCTGGAGTGACTATTGAAATGGGCAGCCAAGTCTGAAATGTTCATGGTTTCCAAGTTACCTTGTAATACATGTTTGTCTCTGAAGGTGACTTCTACAAATGGCTTTTCGGTGGTTTGCTTAGGTAACACCTTGAAATCGATCTTAATACCGGACGGAAGTCTCGAGAGAAACAACCGCACAGGTCTGGCAGAAGGTGCAAATGGGTCAAATCTCACTTTGACGCCTGCAAAATACTTCGTAATCATACTCATTTTCCTGCGTTACTGTCGTTTAAAAACTTTTCAACCTTCGCTATAGAGTTTTTCACTATGTGCGCTGTGTAAACTCCAGTCCGCGTTAACTATGGGCCCCACCGCTTATCGCCCCCAAATCGGACCCATAATTACGCGCAAAGTCTAATAATCACCACTGTAAAGCGAATTTCAAACAGAAACTCTCTAGAAATCCCCTTTATTCGTGGGTAACCACTATCGTATCCTTTTGGTCCACTCAGAACTCGCCCCGGCATTGTTTTTGCTACAATATCTTCTCCAAGTTGGTGCTGACCGGTAGCGCCGTCAAAATCAGCCTTCAAATACTTGAATCTTCCGAATGGAAATGGAACACCGAGTGGACAATGCTGTCTTCTGATGTGATTGAGTTGACGGAGATGCAACGCGGTAAACAAGCCGTGCTCCGTCGGACGTCTGTTATCGAAACAACAGTAGAAACTGATGGACAAAACGAAGACGACCAGTACCCCGAATCTGGGTTGGCTGCTAATTTGGTCGCATTGGGGTCGTTATTAGGCTGTATAGTAAATTTAGGAATCATTAACTCTATTGGGGCGATTCAAGCGTATGTATCTACCCACCAGTTAGTTGATTTATCGGCATCGTCGATTTCGTGGATTTTCTCCATCTATTTAGCTTTAGCATATATGGTAGGTATATTTATTGGACCACTATTTGATAAGTACGGTCCCAAGCACTTGATGACAGTTTCGTCATTGTTTTGGATAGGCGGATTTATGGGTGCTGCCTCGAGTACCAAAGTGTGGCACTTTATACTTAGTTTTATATCTCTTGGTTTGGGTAATGGTATAGGTATGACACCATGTATTAGTGTCTTGAGTCATTGGTTCTTGAAAAATAGAGGAAATTACACTGGCATCGCCACCAGTGGTGGTTCTATCGGGGGATTGGTCTTTCCACTTATGCTAAGACATACCTACGTAGCTTATGGGTACCCTTGGGCCATCAGAATTTTGGGATTTGTGTGTTTTGGATGCATGATTTTGGCAACATTGTTGGTGAGATCAAGATTCACACGCGAGAAGAAGTCCACCGTGGATAGCGACATTCCTGGTTCGAGATGGAAGAGGATTTCAACCAAGTTATCGTTTGAGAGTTTACACAAATTTAAAGATAAGACATATTTGGCGATAGTCGGTGGGGCATTCTTTGCGGAATTGTCGTTGGTGTTACTTGTAACGTACTTTGCGTCGTACGCAATCGCAAATGGTGCTTCTGAATCGACTGCGTATCTTTTGATTACGGTGTGGAACGGTGTAGGCATAGCTGGAAGATGGATTCCAGGATACTTTTCCGATAAGATCGGGCGATTTAACATGAATGTCATGATGTTGGTTTTATACACGATGTCGGTCTTGATTATATTACTTCCTTTCGGAAAGCATATTGGTGCTATGTACTCATTTGCTGCGATTGGAGGGTTCTTTTCTGGGTCCATTCTTACTCTTTTACCGTCCTGTTTGAGTCAGGTCACTCCTGTGAAGGAAATGGGGGAAAAGTACGGAATGTTGAATGGAGTGTTAAGTTTGGCGAACTTGTTTGGGGTTCCAATTGCTTCTGCCGTGATTGATAAAGGAACTCCGAAAGAGTACACCAATTTCATCGTATTCGTAGGCTGTTTGGCTGTTTTGGGCACAGCTTTCTGGACGACGTCACGAGTGGTCATTGCTGGAGTCAAGTTGAATTCCAAGGTATGATTTACCCTCTCTATAGTTAAATTTAAAGTGACTTTAAACACCAACAATATAAGTTTTGAAGAATGATGAAAATAACGATTTCTAGATTTGATTGATAACGGCCGGTTGTCGGTTCTGAGCCGAAGAGGATGCTGAAGTCATCGTGGAGTTCTTGGAAGAAGCTTTTCTTTTGTTGAGGACTTCGGTGCACTTTCTCGTCCTTCTTTTTCTCAAGTACTTTAATGACAAATAGCCTACAGGGACATATGAGACAATAACAGCCTGCAAAAAGAGTTCGTAGATATCGTGTTCAACGAATTTCAAAGCAAGAAAGATCAAGATCAACTCGGCCACCCAGCTGGAAGGATATGTCAAGAAGAAATTGCTGTACTGTAGCTTGAGTAACCATGAAGGACACCGTCTAGTTTTGGTGGTGAATGCCTTAAAGACGAAGTGAATCGACCACAGAATACACCACGATGCTATCAATACGGAATACAACGTGTGTTTGGCGATTTTGGGATATTGAAAAATTACTCCGTAGCATAGCCATACCATCTTGATTCCGACAAACAAATCAAAGTATGTATCGGTGGTAGAATTTCTTGCTGTGGCCAAAACTCGTTCGATTATGACATCTCCAACAGGCAAGATGGACACAACATGGAAGAAATCAGCAATTCCTCCTGGCAAAAACCGTCTGCCTACTAGTGGTAGCAAGATCAAGAATCTGGCAAGGCAGCAGAACCAAAGTGTAGCAGAAGCACTTTGGTAGTAAAACACAAATCGCTGACGTGGAGTTAAAGGATAAAGCTGGGGCATTTTCTCGGTAGTTTTGGATACGGTAGGACGAGGATCGGATAGTATTTGGTGGTAGGAATAGTTCAAGTAGAAAATGTGGCAGAGCTACCATTTTGAAATTTTCACTTCTAAAAATTCCATTTCGCTACCTAGTGTTTGATTTCTGTACAACTTTTCAATTGTTCAGCACCTGGGGTGATTTTATTGGCTTACGATGAAGTTCAGCGTTATATTGTTGACCCTAGCGTGTTTTTTCCCGGTAATTTTTGCTTGGACCAAGGAAGATTACGAGATCTTTAATATTAATGACAAGTTGAAGAAAGACTTAGGGGAAGAAATCACATTTTATTCGTGGTTGAACTTGACTAGAGGTCCTAAAAGTTCGTATACAGAGATCATTAAGGCATACCGTAAGAAATCGCGGTTGTTGCACCCAGATAAGTTCTCTAAATCGTCAAGAAGTATTAAGAAAAAGGCAGAAGAACGATTCCAGTTGTTGTCTGTGGTGGGAGATATTCTTAAAGACCACGATTTGAAGCAAAGGTATGACTTTTTCCTCGATAAAGGATTTCCTACTTGGAAAGGAACTGGATTTTATTACTCGAAATACAGACCAGGGTTGGTTATTACCTTCTTCTTTTTGTTCTTGTTAGTTAGTGGGCTTCATTATATTGCGTTGAAAATCAACAGATCGCAAGATGTAAAGAGAATAGAGTCAATGAAGCTGCAGATTAAAGCATATGCGTGGAACGATTCGTTGCTTCCACCAGCGGATGGTTCTGACAAGAAAGTAAGTAACGAGAATGGTAAAGTGTTCGTAGTAAAGGCTGATGGTTCAGTTTGGTTAGAAACTGAAGATGGGTTGGTTATGTTGGACGAAAACGATATCAATGTCAAGCCAGGATTCAAGGAAACGTTATTGTTCAAGTTCCCTAGCTTCTTGTGGAACAAGACCATTGGTAAATGGACCAACTGCACCATAAATACCGAGGTGACTTACGAAAATCCCGATAAACCAAAAAAGGAACAAACCGAGCAAAAGAAGCCTCAGAAGAAGAAGACTCAAAAAGGTAAGAAAATCGAATTGCCAAATGGAAAAGTGGTGTATTCGAGACCTAATAAAAATCGATAGGCGTAGTTTTCATTAAAGCTATATACTTAATTAGACAAATATTCATTTTTCGTGGTGTCTAGGTACCCTCCTAAGTTCATGAGTCGTATCCTCATCTTCATTTAAATCATCATCATTAATCTCTTCGTCATTGATATCTTCGTCCGACGAGCTGGACCCAGAAAGAGTGTCAATTGAGTCCGTGTTTGGATTGGCTTCGTAGTGGTTTTGATCACCGTCTTCAACTGAATCATCATTTGAGGTCATCATATTGCCTTTTGGAGTCATGTTTTGCACTTCTACATCACAGACATTCTCTTCCATGTTCTCGTCATCCTGATTGTTATCATTTACAAAATCATTATGGTTTGAAGCATCACCCAAAATGATGACATGTTTGTCATTGTTTTCATCATAATTATCCAAATCAAGGTAGCCAACTGTTGACGAGTCGTAGGCATATTCGCCTTCATGTTCTTGATCAGCAGCTTCTTGGTCTGCTCCCAAAACTACATTGTAAACTTGTCTTGTTTTCAATAATACGTCTCTGACAAACCATTCCCAATCATCAGATTGGATCGCATCAACAATAACTGGTGAGATAATATCCGGTTTGTAAAGCGAGGTGAACTTCACAACTTCTTCACTAATGAGGATTAAATGACCCATGTAACCCGGTCGAGGATCCGAAGCAGTTTTGTACAGTTTAACTATGAGACCAGTGAGATTATTCTTTGTTGGCTTAAAAAGATCCACGATCAAAAAGGAGTTGTACGAATTCAACTTGCCATTAAAGATTTGTTGGATCAAGTCAAACACAACATTGTGGAAAAAATTATGCCATGGGAATTTTGTGAATTTGCGGACGATATTGAGCAAAATGCCCAGGTCAACAAGTCGAATTTTGAAGTAGTCACCAACACAAGGAGACATTCGAATGGTTTGATCTCGTTCTTCACAAACAAATGGATTTTCCGGGGATATCGATGGCTCTTCGTCATCTGAATCATGCTCATTATCTATTGCTTCTATCAATTTATCAAGTGTATTGGATGGACCATTCGTTGTTCCATCTAAGGTTATATCATCTAATGAAACATCATCTAATCCATTTGTTACTTCGTGAAGAGAGCTGTCAGATTCCGTGAACGAAATCGTTTCATTAATTGCTCGTTGCAACCTTGTAGCTTGCTGTACGCGCACCTTGTCTCTTATGTGAATCAATTTTCTGATCTTCTTTGAATTTAACAAAATCATGTTTGAACAATGCAACAATTCGGCAATCAACTCAGATATCTTAAACTTGGTGAATCCCAACGTTTTTTCTTCATTTTTTCCATTTGTTGGAGCGTCCATGAGAACAGTGAACTTGTCCAAATTATTGGAAAATATCTCCAACATATCACCTAAATAAATAGGGTCTCGGGCACCTGGCGGGTTTTCATCAAAATCCTTTAGCCATTGAAACATAACAGAAGTGGTGATTTCACTAGCTCCAGTTTCTCCGTTTTGCAACAACGAGCTGTACGATCCACAATTCAAGTCATAGTCCAGATTATTTTTCCTGATCAATTCGATAATTATACCAACACAGTTGTTGATTCCATGCTTATTTGACCGGTCAGCCAATCCCACTGATTCTGGAACTTCGTATAACATGATATCGTTAATCATGGTGTTGATGATTTTTGGTGATACCAATTCTCTCGTCAACTGATTGGGCCCAATGTTTGTTTCTAACGACACGGCAAGTGCTGTATTTGCTGAAATAGTGACAAGGGCCTTGATGAAATCCGTGGCTGTTGTTTGTTTGAAGAATAATTCTGGGTTTGGGAACTCCTTTCCTGTCGCAAACTGCGAAGGATCAGGTTTTAAGATATCTATTATTTTTACAATCAAATCTTGTTGGGCCAAAGTTTCTAGAATTCCAGTGGGAGAATCTGGTTTATCAGTTTGAATCACTTGCAAGAAAAAGTCCATAATTGCGGGGATTTCAATTTTGGACAATAATGTATCCACCAAATTAGGTTGACGTCTCATGAAGTTGAGAAGTTCTACACTATTTGTTGCCATTAATTGCGCCAAAATTCCCACAATATGGACTACTGTGGGTGAAGTTTCTTGTAGTTTTGGCAAAGATAGCACGCCCCACAATTTCGACATGATAAACGGGGTTTCGATGATCCGGTTCAGAATAACCCAAAGATCAATTTGCAATATACTGGAGGCAGTCTCGATTTTCCTAATCAATGTATCGTCTTCTGATTCCACTTCTTCATCGTGTTCTTTATCTTCCTCTGCATCTTCAAGCTGGTGGACCGTCTCAATCTTCAGTTTGACCTCGGTATCTGTTGCTTTATCCGGGGAATTGGCAATCAACACCTCCAATTCTTCTTCGTCCTTTAACCTTTTTTCATAAAAAAAGTCCACACTACGTACTAAGTAGTCAATTAACCCTGCTAGTATGTGGGGTTGGATAATCAACTCGAGTAATTTAGCTCCTTGGGTGTCTTTACTGGAATAGTTAAGGTTATCAGTATTGGACGAAGTCAACGAAATCGAGTCAATGCTGGTTGAAGGATTCAACATCGTGTCTGAGTGTTGTGCCGGCAAGAATTGAAACCCCGACAACTTGTTGTTGTAGCTCTCTTTTATCGTGTTCAACTCATTCAATATCTCCTCCAGTAGTTCGGCATCATTAAGCAAGTCATCGACTTGGGCCAACGTCACATCTGAAACTGACTCAAGAAATTTTTGAAGCAGGCTGTTCCCCAGGGTGTTGTGAAACGGCCAAAATGACATCGATATCGCTCCGTTCTTTGTGTTTGGTGCCCACTTGTAGTACTACTATTTCTTAGTCAGGATCTTTCAAAATCAACTGTGCTCAAATGGAAAGTTGTCACTGTAACAACTCCGTTCAATTTCCGTCGATCTATCTGTACAGATACCAAAAACACGATTCTGTGGCCCAACTAGAACTACACGATTCTGATTAGTTTCAAATCTGATTTCCTACACTTGATTCTAGAGTATCTTTGGTTATGTACAGGTCGGGTTCCTCACGATAATTACATAAAAGCAGCCAGAAACTGGCTCGGGGGTGCGAGTTTTGTCGATGGCAGTGGAGATGGTGGCGAGGAATTGTCTGGAGGATGTTGTTTGTAAGGTAGCAAATTTTATTGCAAAAAAAAATGGCTTTTGCCCTGTCTCGTAAATTTCTTATCTATAAAGTGAGAATGTAGACCACGGCTTGGCTAGGAGATTGGTATTAGGACACTAGGAATGGTCGGTTGTGTCTAGTCGATCGTAGGCAAGTTCTCAAGAATCTCAAGTCCTTTCAAGTACTCTCTCTCGTACACTCGGTTCATCTCTTCGTAAACATCTTGTGCCATTCTTCTACAATTGGCAACGTTATGGATGATCCACTCTCTCACCGTCATGTTTTCTTCCTCTTCTGGCATGGCAGCAATGAAGTTAGTGATCTCGTTGTCGTAATCTGTGTGGAGATCGTATTTCGAGGTGGAAATCGTGTTCAAGTATGTAGCAGTGTTTTCCATTTGAAGTAATTTGTGCTTGAACATATCAAGTAGAGACTCTGTTTTTTGGGATGTAGGCTGTTCAGTGACAGGTTTCGATGATGGTTTTTGTGGTGTACTAGAGTCTAGTCCTTGGAAATTTTCTGGTCTGATTGGCGAGAACGTCGTTTCACCATTGGTTGACGACCGAGGTTGGAGGTTTGTGTTCTCGTCCGTTTCACGTCTGAGTTTGGACTCTGTCCTGCTAGTCTGTTCAATATCATTACCACGGTCTGGTAGTTCAACAGGCTCGGTGGTTGATCCGTTGGTGTTTGTATTCTTAGGTTCCTCCCACTTTTCTTCGATAGTACTAGTGCTAGTTAGATTGTTGTTGTTTGCAACAGACAATGAATCTTCGGTAATTGAAAATTGGCGATTATCATTACGTTTGTCTTCGTGTTCGTGTTGTTCTTCTTCCTTTGGCTTTCCTAACAGTTCTTCCTCACTCTGATTGTCAAATTCAATTTCGATAGTTTTGTGGTGGGACTCCACTTCACCATTAAGATCGGTTTTCTGTGTTTCGTCTTTTGCAATAAGAGTTTCTCTTAATTCAGAATGTCTTTCTTCTTCAACAATACCCGTATCATCTTCAGAAATACTACTATGTTTACCTGAAACTTCATTATTATTCTCATTTTCAACAAATGACTCGTTCTCAGAAATTTCACCTTCATTATTATTCTCATTTTCAACAAATGATTCGTTCTCAGAAATATCACCTTCATCCTCCGGTTCTGGAGATTTTGGTTTATCGTTTTCAACCACTTCTTTATCAGGTATACTTTCTGTCACATGGATTTCATTAATGTCCTTATTCACTTCAGTCGTCAGAATATCTGGCTTGTCGTGACTTTCTTCCTCTTCACTAAATTCTACTTCTTCTGGCAGTTGGGATTTCAGATAGTCCTCATTATCGAGTATTTGGAAATCTGGCTTTTCATTTTGTATCTTGCTCTTGATTCCACTCCTGTCTCTCTTTCTGCTGTCATATTCAACCCCTTCTCTACCCACGCTAGCTTCGGCTAATCCTGAATTAGAGTTTTTTCTTGAAACATTATTCTCAACTTTTTTGGATTCTTCCTTGCTTGTTCCTTCTTGAACCGTGGGTTTTTGTATATTAGATGAAGCCTTAGTATCTGATGTCTCTTGTTTGTTGGTGCTAGGTGTGACATTTTGTCCTGACAGAGTGTTGTGAGCTTCGGATTCAGATTCGACTTCATCACTAAGATTCATTGACTGCAGCAATTCCTCATTTATGTGCTTAATATCTTCGATATAATCAGCAAATGCATTCTCCGACAACTCGAAATCTGAGTCATCACTATTGTCGAATGTTTTATCACCACCTGCTTCATCAATGTCACCATAGTCAGCCTCCTCGTTAGTATTATGAACCGTAGTGGTGTTTTGGGAAACTCTAGAAGCTTCCAATTCAGATAATGATTCGGATGTTAATGGTTGTGTTTCTCTCTCCGACTCCAGAGAATATATGTTCTCCAAAACGTCCTTTTTCGGCTTTCTAGTTGATTTCCGAAGTGCTCGTTCAGTTTTCTTTGAAATGGCAGGCGACTCTTCAGAATCCAGGCTTTTAACCCTTTTATCGGTATCGGAGTCACCAGAAGTGAGAATGATTTCTTTGTCGTTGAAGGCATTATCGTCAAATGACATGTCAAAAATACTGGGTCTTTTGGGGTCGTTTCGTTGCAGGCCCATTTTCAGCAACCTGCTGGGATTCTGTCTTGTAGGTTTCTTGATTCTTATAGGAGAAATTGATGGCTTTTCGTTGTTGTCAGAGTGATCTGAATCTGATGGTTTATAAGTATCCAGTTCTGCCATAACATTGATAGTTTCCTCTAAGACTTCGACATTTTTTTCCCCATAATCGTCAATATCATGATGGGAAACATCATATGGAGGCGGAGTGGGAGTTATGGGCTTGACATTTTTGATTAGTTTAATCTTCTTGCTTCGTTTGGTTTGTGACTCGGAAACCAGATCCTCATCTGCTATACTTTTTGTGGCTGTCTTTCTCTTTTTTGAGATCTTGTTTGATTCTTGTGAACTCGAATCTTTGTTGAAAACGTGTTCCGTTGCAGTTTTGTTTGACAGTCCCGTTTCTGTGTTCTTGCCTTTTGCAATTCTTTTAGAGCTTCTAGATTTTCTCAGCAGTTCTTCTTCTGTCACACTTTCGTCAGGTTGTTGTTGAACCTCATCCTTTTGTGTAGCTTTACTGACCTCGTTGTTTTCTGTGTCATTCTTGGATAAGATATCTTCTGGTTCCTCAATGACTGTAGTTTGCTTTCTTAGTTTCCTACCACTTCTTGTTTTGGGAATGATTATTTCGCTGCTACGGTCTGAATGATCCAATAGTTGGGAATTGTTCACATCTACCTTCTTTCTCTTTGTTATAGGTTCATTCTTTATTGTCACTTCTTCTGAAACATTCAGGGTTGTTTTCGAATCGGTTTTCAAACCTCTCTTTTTTCCTCTCGTTTTTGGGACTGAATCAGTTGGAGTTTCAACACTTTTTGGGTCAGTGTCCGGTTTTTGTTTAGAACGGCTTCTACTTCTGGGTTTGATATTATCATCATTGGTATCATTTTCAATTGCATTCATTTTTGTAGTGTCATTGATCCGAGGCAGGTCTTCTGCAATCTCTTCTTTCACCTTCGTTTCCTTGTTCTCTCTTGAAACTGTTCTTCTGGTTGAAATTGGCTCATCTTTGGAAGCCCAAAATGTTGGAGAATATCTTAGTTGATCCAACATTCTGCTTCTCTTAGGCTTATTCTTGCTACTGGTAGTTTTGGAACTGGGCTCTTCCTGTGTCTCACTCTCAGTTCCTGAATCGTTAATTGTATTATCTTTATGTGAACTAAAGTCCGCTTTTGATGATACATCATGTTCTTTACTTGCTTCCTCCTCTATAGCTGGTCGTCCTGAACTATGCCGTTCTGTGTTCTCAGACTTTTTTATTTTTTCGTTTTCATCTGCTGAATGATACGAAGGGTCCAAGATATCACCAAAATCTGCAGAACTTTCAGACGTGTTTTGCTCATTATCAGGTTCCTTGCCCTTAGATGATGGTTTCTCCTTAACCGACTTGGATTTTGATTTGGCTGCTTTGTCAAGGTTTAGTTCTGCACTTGGTTGCCTACTACTTTGCTTTGGACTCTTTGCAACCTTCACCAAGTCGTCAAACAAGTTGTCATCCGGTAATTTGTTCCAGTAATCGTCATTTGGGTCGTGGTCGTTACTTTTGGATGTTTTGTTGGCTCTGGATTTTGATCTGTTTGTGGGTACAGAGCTGCCAATAGAGTCGTTAGCACCGCGTTCGCTGACTTTTCTATTAGTTTTTGTTTTTGAAATACTTGTAGTTGTATCCACATCAGCCAAAATGCTAGTGCCAGTGGTTCCCTCCGCGGTTTCTTGGAATGATTTGTTCGGAATGGTTTTCAGTTCTGTGCTAGAGTCATTCTTTGATTGTGATTCTCGCTGTAGCACATCGAGGAAGTAGCAATAGTTATTACCGTACCTTTTATGTTCATGTAATGGATCGTCTGTGGGTTCCCAGCCTTCTAGAGAACAATCGCAGTACAAGCAAACAGCAGCATCGTCAGTCAAAAGGTTGTAGATAAACCCAGCTTCAGCCAAAGTTTTACTTTTCACTGTAGAATTTGGTGTCTTATCGAGTGGAAAATCTTTGCCAAAGAAACTTAGTCGGAATTTCGTGGCAGTCTTGGTCAATGGCTTCAGAATACACTTTTCTTGATTTTGAAAATAGTGAAAAATCTCGGAAGATGTGCTGAATTGGATAGTGCTGGCGGTATATCGTAACGAGAGAAAGCATTTGGGTCGACTTTTGCAATGACTTTGAATGACACTAGCAGCATCAAGGCTGCTATTGACGGATTCGCTTCCACCACAATAGACACAAGAAACACAACTTAGGTCGGATTTCGTAGGAGTATAGTAGAATCCCCATGACAGTAGATCGTCCACTTGGTCTTTCTGGTTGTTTTGGTCCCATCTAACTTGCTTTCCACTCTTTGTCTTTACTACTGACGTGAACGTAAGCCGTCGTTGATTTTGTAGTTTCATGATTTGTAACTGTTTTTGCGGCATTTTCAAGATTTCTCTGGTTGGTTTACACAATTACCATATCAGCTACGCGTTGGAACAGTTATATATGTGCAATTCTTAATTGGGTGTGGGTTTGTGGTGGACTTTTAATTTAGATAAATAAAATTATTATTTTTCGTTTATGTTAAAATCGCGACTACAAAACCGTGAATTTACTTTCTATTCAAGCCAGCTGACGACAATTCTTAGTATATAAATGGTTAATTAAACAAAACAGCAACGATGTATCATATTGTAGCTACGTGGGTAAAATTTCAAGAATTCGTGGTTCATTTTTGTAACAAATCTGTACGGTACAAATCTGTAAAGTATCACGTTGATTCTCGTGTCTTGTGGACTTGATACGAGTTCCGTGATACGAGTTCCCTGATCGTGGACCTAGGAGTTGTGTCCAACTAACAATTGGATGGTTTTTAAAGCCTCGTATTTCAATTCGTTATCACCTTGGTTGTTGTCCAAGAAGTCCATAATTAAAAGTCTATATTGGCCAGACTTTTCGGTCTTGATAAATGTAACCATTTCCTGGCCCAAATTCTTGATCAAAAATTGGATGTCGTTTAACAAAATCACCTTTGTGGTGGTCGACTTGATGTCTGGGCTGGATAAGATTTCAAATATCCTCTTTGTTAATTTATAGTTTGAATCCTTGAACTTGCCCGAGTTTTCTAACCAGAATTCGCTGGATTTGTGGGTTGGTGACGACCAACTGATCAAGTTGGGGTTTTCTAATTCGGTGAGGTATTCATCAAGAGAGGTCAATTTCTTCGTGACCACCTCATTCAACTCGTCTGATAAATATTGTAAGTCGTTCGATAACTCTTCGTCACTTCCGTTACTAGCAAATTTTCTCTCTTTCAAGATATTGATCGTGGCAAGCGCATCGTGGAACAATAAGATCTTAATGGTCTTGAATCTTTCTGTGTCAAGCGAAACGATACTGATAAAGTTCTTCAAAATAGCCACGGATATTCTCACGATTTTCAACTTGATGGAGTCTTTTGCAATGGTTAATAAATTGCCAATTAACTCAGGATTGTTGTGGATCAAATTCTTGTTGATTGTTGCCGAGTATGACAATATCCATGTGACTAATAAAACATTGTAGCACAATTGCAATCCGATTGAATTTGGGGATTTTGAGGCATTCACAATCAATTGACCGATTGGCTTGAAATTGGAGATCAAGTTGTTCTGCTCGTAGATAAGCTTGAATTTCTTCACGATTAATAATTCTTGCAATAATTGGATCCCGATTATTTGATAATTTGCATCAGGGTTGGCAATGAACTCATTTGACAAGACGTCAAATAATCTGATTACAACTTCTTTATCAATCTTTGATGCAAGTTCTGGGACTTTACTGGCTTTTGCCAATAAAACTATCAAATTGTATGAGCTCAATGTCTTTAAAATCAAGTCCTTGTTTTCCAAATGTTTCAAAAATGGTTGATAAGGTAAGGAGTTGTCCACTTTGGAAAGATTCAAAAGCGAATCTATAAACTCTTGCCCAGGCAACTCAATTAATAAGTCATTGATCAACGCCAAAATGTTCTTCAAAACGTCATCTTTTCTGTTGACTTCCAACTTGTTCAACAAGTTCAAAATGGTGTTGGTGTATAATTGCAATTGAGACAAGATGGTGGAGTTAATGTTGTCGATTGACTGTTTTTCAAGAATCTTGATGTTTGATGCATCTTCTTCGCTCACTACTCCCGATCTCGATAAGCCTTCCCATGGAATAATTCTCTCTCTAATTGTCTTTTTCGAGTCTGATAAGAATGCACTATCGATGACGATAGGCGTCTGTTTGTTAGTATGAAACGTTGATTATGTAAACCAGGTATCTATATTCACCTTCAACTTGTCAAAGAAATCGTGGCAAGATTCAAAGTATCCATTCCAAGTTGACAAGCCTCAACTATGGGCATTCAGGAAGGTGTTACTTGGAGCTCCAGCTGCACAGTCAATGGACCAAATTTGCCAGATTCTAGCCCATTACAATCCTCTCTGTCAATATATTCGCATTGGTGCTTGAAACGTAACACATACATATTCTACAGTCATGTTTATCTAGGTTTATTGTTGTGTTCTCACATTAACTTGTAAATGTCCTAAATTACCCTTCGTGGGATTTCGTCATTTTCCACGACCTTAATTTTGATATCCATCATCAAAGCTTCGGTGATTGCGAGGTAAAGAGAGGCAAAATGTGGATATCAGTTGTCGTTAGGTGGAGCATATGGTAATGTCGATACTTTGGATTGGTATGAGTTAGAATTGAAAAAATAAAATGTTTGTTTGACTGCCGATCCCAGGAATCGAACCTGGGTCTCATCGGCCACAACGATGTGTACTGACCACTAT
>ERZ778017.2331-NODE-2331-length-15585-cov-5.511912_pt1 | contig 15585 bp, 11 predicted proteins | sample MGYA00375747_ERZ778017 | MGnify/ENA primary metagenome ERZ778017 (study PRJEB29350, sample SAMN05509838) | bioreactor metagenome | biome: bioreactor; material: wastewater | place: South Africa: University of Cape Town | collected 2014-03-17 ...
CACGTCGTTGTTCTGGTTGCCGCCCGAGAAGACGTCGTTGTGCAGGATCACGTCGCCTTCGTGGATGTCGTCGCCGAAGTGCGCGATGACCTGCTCGCAGGCGGGCTGCAACGCGAAGGCGAGCACCGGAATGTATTCGGTCTGCTCGAGCATGCGCCCTTGCGCGTCGTACAGCCCGGTGACGAAGTCGCGCGCCTCGTTGAGGATCGGCGAACGCGTCGTGCGCAGCAGCGTCAGCCCCATCTCCTCGGTGATCGACTTCAGCCGGCGGTGCAGCACCGAGGCCTGGATCGGGTCGACCTTGCCGTTCATCGCTTTGCTTCCGTCGAGAGGTCCGCGAGGAGGAATCCGCCGAGCGAATCGACTTCGAGTTCGAAGCCACCGGGCACGAAGACCGTCGTCGTGATCTTCTCGACGATCGCCGGGCCATGGATGCGGTTGCCGCACCGCAGGCGCTCGCCGTCGTAGACCGGCGTGTCGGCGAATGCGCCCCGGTCGGGCTGCCAGACCTCGCGCGTTCCCTTCAGCGCGTGCTGCGCGCTCGCGCCGTCGCGCGTCTCGTGCCGCTGCGGCGGCTTGTCGGTTTCGCCGATCGCCGCCAGGCGCAGGCTGACCAGTTCGACCTGCGTGCCTTCCTCGCGAAGCGCGTATCCATAGAGCTGGTCGTGCCGATCGTGGAAGGCTTCGCGTACCGCGGCCCAGTCGCCCGCGCGAACCGCCGCGAGCGGAATCACTACCGACACTTCGTGATACTGGCCGAGATAGCGCAGGTCCAGCGAGAGCACGAAGCGGCGCCGCTCGGCGGCGATGCCTTCGATCGAGAGCGCCGACGCCGCCTCGTCGAGCATCGCGTCGACCAGCGCGACGAGCGGCGCCGGATCGGTTTCGTCGGCGAGCGGCACCGCGTGGCTGCGAACGAAGTCGTGCTTCAGGTCGCTGCGCAGCATCCCCGAAGCGCAGAAGATCGATGCCTCGCGCGGCACCAGGATTCGGCCGATGCCCAGCTCGCGCGCGATCATCGCGGCGTGGATCGCGCCGGCGCCGCCCGCGCAGACGAGGGGGAACTCGCGAGGATCGCGGCCCTTCTGCACCGAGATCTCGCGGATCGCCGAAGCCATGTTCACGTTCATCACGTGGTACATCCCGGCCGCGGCTCGTATCGCGTCCATGCCGAGCGGCCGGGCGATCTCGCGTTCGATCGCGTCGCATGCAGCGCGTGCGTCGAGTCGAAGGCGCCCTCCGGCGAAGAAGTCCGGCGACAGGTAGCCGAGCAGCAGGTTGGCGTCGCTGCAGGTGGCTTGCGTGCCGCCGCGGCCGTAGCAGGCGGGCCCCGGATCGGCGCCGGCGCTCGCCGGACCCATGCGGAGCAGGCCGTGATCGATCCACCCGATCGAGCCGCCGCCCGCGCCGATCGTCGCGATGTCCATCGACGGCAGCGCGAGCGCGAAGCGGCTCACCGTCGCGCTCGTCGTGATCGAAGGCGCGCCATCGACCACCAGCGCGGCATCGAAGCTCGTGCCGCCCATGTCGATCGTGATGAAACGGTCGCCGCCGTGCGGCTCGATCGCCGCGAGCCCGGCAGTGGGAGCGGCGGCCGGGCCCGACAGCAGCGTGGAGGCGGCAAGCTCGGTGACCGCCTGCGCCGAAGTGACGCCTCCGTTGGACTGCATCACGCGCAGCACGCCGGCGAAGCCCGCATCGGCGAGCCGGCGCTGAAGGCTGTCGAGGTAGCGGCGCAGGATCGGCCCGACCGCAGCGTTGAGCACCGTCGTGCTCGTGCGCTCGTAGAAGCGCAGCTGCGGCAGCACGCGGGCGGAAACCGACAGGTAGGCCGAGGGCAGGCGCCTGGCGACGCACTCCGCGGCCGCCTCCTCGTGCCCGGCGTTGGCGTAGGCGTGCAGGAAGCAGATCGCCACCGCCTCGACCTGCTGCGCCGCGAAATGTTCGATGGCGCGCTCGACGTCGTCGAGCGACAGCGGCTCGATTTCGCTGCCGTCGACGGCGATGCGCCCGCGCACGGGCAGGCGCAGGCGGCGCGGCACCAGCGGCGTCGGCGCCGTGAACTTGTTGTCGTAGAACGCCTCGCGCATGCCGCGACGCATCTGCAGTGCGTCACGAAAGCCGCGGGTCGTCAGCAGGCCCGTCTTCGCGGTGCGCCCGGTGAGCACGGCGTTCGTCGTCACCGTCGTTCCGTGCACGACGAGGTCGACCTCGCCGAGGAAACGATCGAGCCGGCGGCCCTCGGCTGCGGCCAGCTCGGCCAGGCCCTGCAGGACGGCGCGCGACGGGTCGTCGGGCGTGGACAGGACCTTGTGCGCGCGCGTCTCGCCGGTTGCGCCGAGAAGCAGGTAGTCGGTGAAGGTGCCGCCGACGTCGATGCCGATCCGATAGCCCATGCGAATTCCGTCGATGCTTCCGGGTATGGTACCGAGACTGCGTATTTGGTACCAGCTCTTTTCGGGTGGCATTTCTTTTCGGGGCATTCTTTTTCGGCCGGCATTTCTCTTTGCGGAAGCGCGCCGCTATCCTGCGTGCCGTGCCCGATTCCCGCCGCGTTCCCCCGATCACTCCGAGGCAGGAGCGCCTGCTCGACGCTCTCGAGAACCTGTTTCTCGACGAAGGCTTTCGCGAGGTGACGGTCGCCGCGCTGGCGAAACGCCTGCGTTGCTCGCGCCGCAGCTTCTACGAACTGGCCCCGAGCAAGGAGGCGTTGTTCCTGCGCGTCTTCGACCGCTACCTGAAGCGCCTGCGCGAGGCGGGGCGGCGCGGTGCGCAAGGCCTTGCGGCGGAAGAGGCGATCGCCGCGTACCTCGCTCCCGCGCTCGAGGCGGCGCGCAAGCTCTCGACCCGGCTGATGAGCGACGTGCAGTCGTATCCGCCGGCCCGCGCGATGTGGGAGCGGCACACGCGCGAGCGGATGGCGGGCCTGCAGGCGCTGATCGACGACTGCGTACGCACGAACGTCTTCCGCGGCATCGATCCGTACCTGGTGGCCGAAGTGATGACCGCGTCGCTGCGGCGGATCGGCGAGCCGGATTTCCTGACGAAGGCGGGGCTCAGCTACCGCGACGCGGTGCAGGAGCTGTACGGGCTGCTGCTGCGCGGGCTGAAGGTGCACTGAGGGCGCACTGAGGGCGCACTGAGGGCGCGCTGAAACGCGGTTCGTGCAATCATCGGCCATTGGATCCACGGACGAGGCACGGGAAGGCGGCGATGGACGCGGGACTCTTCGATTCGATGCTGGCCGAGCGCGCTGCACGGCGCCCGTTCGCGGTGGTCACGCGCCTGCGCGACGGCGCGCAGGCGCTGGTCTGCGAAGATTCGGTGCGCGGCGACCTCGTCCTCGACGACGCGCAGCTCGACGAAACGCGCCGCCGCACGCTGGCCGATCGCAGCGGCGCGCTCGAAGGGGCCGGGGAAAGGGCCGACGAAGCGCTGTTCGTGCGCTGCCATGCGCGCCCGCCGCGGCTGGTCGTCGTCGGCGCCGTGCACATCACGCAGGCACTCGCGCCGATGGCCGCGATGGCCGGCTTCGAGGTGCACGTGATCGACCCGCGCCGCGCCTTCGCCGCCGCCGAGCGCCTGCCCGGCGTCAGCGTGAGCACGGAGTGGCCCGACGAAGCGATCCGGCGCATCGGCATCGATGCGCGCACGGCGGTCGTCACGCTGTCGCACGATCCGAAGCTCGACGATCCGGCGCTGATCGCTGCGCTGCGCAGCCGCGCCTTCTACATCGGGGCGCTGGGCAGCACGCGCACGCACGCCCGGCGCGTGGCGCGCCTGAGCGAAGCCGGGCTCGGCGATGCGATCGGGCGCATCCACGCGCCGGTCGGGCTGGACCTCGGCGGCCGTGCGCCGGTGGAGATCGCGGTGGCGATCGTCGCGCAGCTCATTCGCGCGCGCTATGCGAAGCCGGCACAGGAGCCGGCGCAGGAGCCGGCTTCCGCGGCAGGCTCGGCGCGAGCAGCATAGGCGCGCAGCGCACGAGCCACGCCGAGAAGGCGAGCGCCCACAGCAGCGCCGACAGCGCCACCGGTGCATTGCCCAGCGCGTGCACGCTCGCCGCCAGGCGAAGCAGGGCTGCGGCGAGCATCGACGCGCCGGCGCCGACGATCAGCGGCGAGACGTCGAGCGGTCGACCGGTGTGCCGCAGCACGACGCGCGTCATCAATCCGATCATCATCATGCCGAGGCTGCCTACGGTGAAGGCATGCACCCAGGCGTCGGCCGGGACGAGTCCGCCGAGCGCGGCGGCGGCGCGCAGCGCGAAGGCCGCGACGAGCCAGGCGAAGCCCAGGTTCATCGCGAGCACGATCCGGTCGTCGGCCGCGCGCCAGCCGCGCCAGCGCGCCACGCGCCAGCCGTGCACGAGCGCGCAGGCGAGGGCGGCGATGCCGATCCACGGGTCGGACGCACCGCCGAGGTCGAGCGCAGCCAGCGCGACGACGAGTGCGACCGCCACGCCCTCGAGGGCGGGCAGGAACGGCGCCTGGTCGCCCCGGTGGCGTTCGCGCAGCACGTTGCCGGTGAACACCGGCGTGAACAGGCCGCCGACGAGCACGTAGAGCACGACGATCGCGTAGACCGCCGCCTGCGACGCGACGCGCATTGCGCCGGCGCCGGAAGGATCGTCTACGCCGTGCGATGCGAGCTGCACCGTGAACAGTGCGGCCAGCACGGGCAACAGCAGCAGGTAGCGCCGGTTCTTCGCCCGCAGCAGTTGCGGCGCCACGATGGCGAAGAGCGCGGGAACGAACAGCAGCTCGACGAGCGCGATCCGGGCGATTCCGGATGCCGAAGCAAGCCAGACACCGGCGCGCCCTGCGGTCCATAGCGCGGCGAGCAGCGCGAGCGGCCGGCCACGCACCTCGTCGGTGCCCGCCCAGCTCGGCAGCCCGGTGAGTACGACGCCGGCGACGATCGCGACGGCGAAGCCGAAGAGCATCTCGCGCGCGTGCCAGGATCGCGCCGCGAAGGCGGGCCAGGGCGCCGCGTCGGGGGCCGCCAGCGCGAAGGCCCACGCGAACATCAGCGCGGCGCCGTAGCCGACGCCGAGCAGGAAGAAGGGACGAAAGCCGCTCGCCCAGAGCGGCGCCGTGATGCCTGTCCGAGGGGCGGGCAATCGCGCGGTGGCGCGCCGGGCGCCGCACGCGGCGCCCGGCGAGGCCGATCAGTCGCGCACCAGCGAGAACTTGCCGCCCTTGACCGTCAGCAGCACGCGCCCGCGCTTGTCGTAGCCGGAGTGATCCTGCGGCGACATGTTGACGACGCCCTGCGCGGTGACGAGATCGTGCGTGTTCTCGAGCGCATCGCGCAGCGCGGAACGGAACTCGGCCGTGCCCGGCCTGGCCTTCTTCGCCGCCTCGGGAATCGCGTGCTGCAGCAGCATGCCCGCGTCGTGCACGCCGGCGCCGAAGATCGGCGGGCGCTGGCCGAACTGCTTCTCGTACTGCGTGACGTACTCGAGCGCGACCTTCTTCGTCGGCACGTTGTCGGGGATTTCGTCGACCACGAGCAGCAGCGGGCCGACGATCAGCGCGCCCTCGACCTTCTTGCCGCCGATCTGGATGAACGCGCCCGAGGCCGAGCCGTGCGTATGGAAGATCGGCCCCTTGTAACCCGAGTCGACGAGCTGCATGTGCGGCAGCGCGGCGCCCGCGGCCACGCCGGCGACCATCACCGCGTCGGGCTGCGCGGCGATCAGCTTGAGCACCTGGCCGGTCACGCTGGTGTCCTGGCGCGAGTAGCTCTCGTGGGCGACGATCTTCAGCCCCGCCTTCTCGGCCATCGGCGCGAAGACCTTGTACCAGTTTTCGCCGTACGGGTCGTTGTAGCCGATGAAGCCCACCGTCTTGACGCCGCGCGCCTTCATCGCCTCGACGAGCCCGTCGGCGATCACGTCATCGTTCGGGTGCGTCTTGTAGGCCCAGCGCTTGTTGTCGTCCATCGGCAGCACCACCGCGCTCGTGCCCACCGGGGCGAGCATCGGCGTCTTCGCCTCGGCGATGAACTGCAGCACGGCCATCGCGTTGGGCGAGCCCGAAGGGCCGATGATCGCGTCGACCTTGTCTTCGCTGAGCAGCTTCTTCGTGAGCTGCACGGTCTGCGTCGAATCGCTGGCGTCGTCGTACGAGACGTACTCGACGCCGAGGTCGCCGATCTTGCGCGGCAGCAGCGCCACCGTGTTCTTCTGCGGGATGCCGACGAAGGCCGTCGCCCCGGTTCCCGACGTGATCACGCCGATCTTCACCTGCGCCTGCACGGGCACGGACGCCGCCAGCAGCGCGCCCGCGAGCAACCAACCCGGATAGCGAAACTTCATCGTTGCCTCCTTCCCTCGATCGAACTTCGACTTGAAAAACCGTCCGGCCGGTTGCCGTCCGGCACCAGGGGCTCGCGCAGCCGCCCCGATCAATCGATACCGCCCAGATACGCCTCGAGCACCGCCGGGTCGTTCTGCACCTGCTCGGGCAGGCCCTCGGCGATCTTCTCGCCGAACTCCATCACGACGACGCGATCGGCCAGGCCCATGACGAACTCCATGTCGTGCTCGACGAGCAGCACGCCCATCCCGTCGGCGCGCAGTCGCCCGAGCAGTTCGGCGAGCGCCTGCTTCTCACGATAGCGCAGGCCGGCCGCCGGTTCGTCGAGCAGCAGCAGGCACGGATCGGCGGCGAGCGCGCGCGCGATCTCGACGAGGCGCTGCTGGCCGAGCGCGAGGCTGCCCGCGGCCTCGAACATCCGCTCGCCCAGCCCGACGCGCTCGATCTGGCGCGCGGCCTCGACCAGCAGGCGCCGTTCCTCGTCGCGCTCGGCGTGCAGCAACGCCGCAACGACCCCGCGCGTGCCGCGCAGGTGCGCGCCGATCGCGACGTTCTCGAGCACGCTCATCGCCGGCAGCAGGCGCACATGCTGGAAGGTGCGGCTCATGCCCAGGCGCGCGATGCGGCGCGCGCGCATCGCCTCGGTGCGCCGTCCGAGGAAGCGCACCTCGCCTTCGGTGGGGGCGATCACGCCCGACAGGCAATCGAAGAGCGTCGACTTGCCCGCGCCGTTCGGCCCGATCAGCGCGAGCACCTCGCCGGCGCGCACCTCGAGCGCGACGCGGTGGTTGGCGACGAGCCCGCCGTAGCGCTTGGTGAGGTCGCGCACTTCGAGCAGCGCCGTGCCGCGCGCCGGCAGCGCGCGCCGCGGCAGCGGCTCGCCCTGCGGCGCTTCGCGCGCGGCGGCGCGCGTTCGCGGCGCAAACAGGCGCGCGACGATCGGCCACAGGCCGTCGGGCGCGCGATGCAGCACCAGCACCATCAGCATGCCGAACACGATCACCTCGAAGTTGCCGGTCTGCCCGAGCAGCGCCGGCAGCAGGTCCTGCAGCCACTGCTTCAGGATCGTTATGACGCCGGCGCCGACGACCGCTCCCCAGACGTGCGAGGCGCCGCCGATCACCGCCATGAACAGGTACTCGATGCCGAAGCCCAGGCTGAACGGCGTCGGGTTCACGAAGCGCTGCATGTGCGCGTACATCCAGCCCGACAGCGCGGCGAACAGCGCGGCGATCAGGAAGGCGACGATCTTCGCGCGCGCGGTGTCGATGCCCATCGATTCGGCCATCGTCGCGCCGCCCTTCATCGCGCGGATCGCGCGGCCTTCGCGCGAGTCGAGCAGGTTGCTCGTGATCCAGATCGCGGCGAGCAGGATCGCCCAGATCAGATAGTAGAAGCCGCGCGCGTCGCGCAGCTGCACGCCGAAGACCTCGAGCGCCGGTATGCCGGTGATGCCGGTGTGGCCGCCGAGAACCTGGAGGTTGCCGAACAGGAAGTACAGGCTGACACCCCAGGCGATCGTGCCCAGCGGCAGGTAGTGTCCGGACAGCCGCAGCGTGAGCGCGCCCAGCATCCACGCGACGGCGAGCGTGAGCGCCAGGCCGAGCGCCAGGCCCGCCCATGGCGAACCCGCGGCCCATGCGAGCCACGCCGGGGGCGAGGCGGTGGTCGTCAGCCAGGCGCTCGCGTAGGCGCCGATGCCGACGAAGGCCGCCTGGCCGAAGGAGGTGAGGCCGGCCACGCCGGTGAGCAGCACCAGTCCGAGCGCGACCAGCGCGTACAACCCGATGTAGTCGAGCAGCGTGACGTGGAAGTCGGCGAGCACGAGCGGCGCCAGCGCGAGCAGCGCGACGAAGACGGCGAGCACGGCCGCGCGCAACGGCAGCGGGCGCGCGCGCGCCGAGCGCGTTTCGATCGCCGGCGCCGTCACTCTTCGTCTCCGGTGGCGCGCGAAGTGAGCGAGCGCCACAGCAGCACCGGGATGATGACGGTGAAGACGATCACCTCCTTGTAGGCCGACGCCCAGAACGACGAGAAGGATTCGAGCAGTCCGACGAGCAGCGCACCGGCGGCCGCCAGCGGATAGCTCGCCAGCCCGCCGACGATCGCCGCGACGAAGCCCTTCAGGCCGAACAGGAAGCCGGTGTCGTAGTAGATCGTCGTGATCGGCGCGACGAGCACGCCGGAGAGCCCGCCGATCAGCGCGGCGAGCGCGAACGAGAGCTTGCCGGCGAGCACGGTGGAGATGCCCATCAGCCGCGCGCCCGCGCGGTTGATCGCCGTGGCGCGCAGCGCCTTGCCGTACAGCGTGCGCTCGAAGAACAGGTAGAGCACCGCGATCAGCGCGATCGAGGCGCCGATCACCCACAGCGTCTGCCCGTTCACGCCGATCGGCCCCAGCTCGAAGCGCGCGTCGGAGAACGACGGCGTGCGCGTGCCTTCGGCGCCGAAGAAGAGCAGACCCAGGCCGACCAGCGCGAGGTGCACGGCGACGGCGACGATCAGCAGCACGAGCACCGAAGCGTGCGCGATCGGCTGGAACGCCAGGCGATAGATCATCGGCCCGAGCGGGACGATCAGCACGAGCGCGAGCGCGACCTGCAGCGGCAGCGCGAGTCGCGCCGGGTCGAAGGCGTGGAGCACGAGCGCGGCGAGCGCCGGATACGCGAGGTTCCAGCCGACGATAGCCGCGACGCTCGCGTGTGCGGCGCCTTCGCGCGCGCGCCGCCACGCGGCCACGCCGTCGACGATGGCCACCGCGATGCCGGCGCCGATCAGCAGCCACAACGTGCCGGGGGTGCGCCCGGCCTGGAAGCTCGCCAGCGTGAGCGCGCCCATCGAGACGAACTCGCCCTGCGGGATGTAGATGACGCGCGTGACCGCGAACAGCAGCACGAGCGCGAGCGCGAGCAGCGCGTAGATCGCGCCGTTGGTGATACCGTCCTGCGACAGCAGCAGCGCGATCTGCAGATTCATGCAGTGACGATCCGGAGGAGCATGCGATGAAGGCGGTGCGGATTCACGCGTGGGGCGAAGCACCGGTGATGGAAACCGTGCCCGCTCCGGCGCAGCGCGAAGGTCACAGCATCGTTCGCATCGAGGCGGCCAGCGTCGGCCATCTCGACCGCACGATCTGGCGCGGCGACTTCCTGCATCCGCCGCCGCTGCCGTACGTGCCCGGCGTCGAGGGCAGCGGCGTCGTCGAGCAGAGCGGGGTCCTTCCGGCCGGCACGCGCGTCTGGTTTCGCGGCGGCGGCCTCGGAACGCGGGAGGACGGCACGTGGCGGGAGCGCTGCCCGGTGCCCGATGCGATCCTCGCGTCGCTGCCCGACGGCGTCCCCTTCGACGTGGGTGCGAGCTTCTTCTCGCCGTGCACGTCGGCCTGGGTCGCGCTGCACGAAGTGGGCGGCGTGCGCGCCGGCGAGCGCGTGCTCGTCAGCGGCGCCACCGGCGCGGTCGGCGGCATCGCCTGCCAGCTCGCGCTGGGCGCCGGTGCGCGTGTCTTCGGCGCGGTGGGCAGCGCCGGGCGCATCGCGCAACTCGCCGATGGCATCGAGCCGATCGTCGTCGACCGCCGGGCGCCTTGCACGCCGAAGGACGTGCAGGCGGAGCTGCTGATCGACACGGTGGGCGGTGCCACGCTCGCCGCGTTGCTGCCCTCGGTCGTCGCCGGCGGGCGCGCGGTGCTCGTCGGTTACCTCGGCGGCGCGCAACTCGCGCTCGACCTCACGCAGTTCATCCAGCGCGACGTTTCGCTGCTTCCGCTGAACATGCTGCGCCGCGAGGCCGCAGGGCGCGCCGCGGCGCCCGCCTTGCTCGCGCGCATCGCCGACGGATCGCTTCGCCTCGAGCGCCGGGTGTTCGATTTCGGGCAGGCGGCCGAAGCGCTCGAATGGCTCGGCTCGCCCGATCATCGCGGGCGAGCCGTGCTGCGCTGGGGCGGCTGATCGCGCGGGGAGCCGGGGCACGGTTTCGCGCGCTTCAACGCCCCGCCGGCTGGGCGCCGATCAGCGCGATGATGCGGCGGTACTTCTCGATGTCGCGGCGCACGAGCTGTTCGAGTTCCTCGGGGCTGCCGGTTGTGGCATCGAGACCCGCGCGCGACAGGTGCTCGATGACTTCGGGTTCCTTCAGCGCCTTGCCGATCTCCCGATTCAGTCGGTCGACGACGGCCGGCGGCGTTCCGGCCGGCGCGAGAATCGCGTACCAGTTGACGATCGCGAACTCCGGATAGCCGCTCTCGGCGATCGTCGGCACGTCGGGAGCGATCGCCGAGCGTTTCGGGCTCGTCACGGCGAGCGCAGCGAGCTTGCCGGCCTGCGCATGGCGGATGCCGTTGCCGGCGACGATGAACGACAGGTCGACCTGCCCGCCGAGGTTGTCGGCGAGTGCCTGGCCGCCTCCCTTGTACGGGACGTCGACGACGTCGATGCCTGCCAGGCGCTGGAACCACTGGAAGCCGAGATAGTGCGGGCTGGTCGTGCCGAGCGAGGCAAACGTGATCTTTCCGGGCCGTGCCTTCGCCGCCGCGACCAGCTCGCCGATCGAGCGCACGCCGAGCGAGGGATGCGCGACGAGCATCAGCGGCGAGGTCGTCAGCTGCGACACGAACGCGAAGTCCTTCACCGAGTCGTAGGGCATCGGCTGGCCCGACACCGCGTTGATCGCGTGAATGTCGGTCGTGAGAAGCAGCGTGTAGCCGTCGGGCTGCGCACGGGCCACCGCCTGCGTGGCGATCACCGAGTTGCCGCCGGGCCGGTTCTCGACGACCACTGTCTGTCCGAGCGCGGGCGTCAACCGTTCGGCGAGGATGCGGGCCGCCGTATCGGTGCCGCCGCCCGGACCGAAGGGGACGACGATCCGGACCGGATGCGCCGGCCACGTCTGGGCAGCGGCCGCGCCCGCGCCGAGCGCGGGGGCGAGCAGTGCGAGAGCGAATGCGAGGAGCCGCTTCATCTTCGAGCCTCCGACAGGGCGGTTGTCCGTCAACCCGTACGTCCGAAATCCGGGCTGCGCCGCTCGCCGAATGCGGCGATGCCCTCGCGGGCCGCAGCCGTGCACGCGCTCGCGCCGAAGGCCGCGTAGCCGACCTCGAGCGCCTGCGCCAGCGTGGGCGCCGCCGCCGCCTCGCGCACCGCCTTCTCGATCAGGCCGATCGTCGTGGCGCTCAGCGCCATGCCGTTCGAGGCGCGCTCGACGCGCTCGTCGAAGCCCGGCACGTCGACCGGCGCGTCGCCGATCGCCTGCACGCGGCCCGACAGCGCGTGCACGCGCTCGATCGCGCAGGCGATCAGCTCGCGGTAGTCGCCGGCGAGCGCGTCGACGATGCCCAGCTCGTGCGCGCGCTCGGCGCCGAGCCGTTCGCCCTTGCGCAGCATCGCGTGGAACACCGGCGCCGCGGCCGGCCAGCGGCGGTAGGGAACGACCATCGCGCCGATGCCCGGAACGATGCCCAGCGTGACCTCCGGCAGCTGCATCGACGCGCCGCGCACCGCGACGAGCGCGTGACAGCGCATCGCCAGTTCGAAGCCGCCGCCCAGCGCCATCCCGTTCAGCGCGGCGACCACCGGCTTGCGCATCGCGTCCAGATGCACGAGCAGCCGCGAGCAGTCGCGCGCGTACTGCGCGGCGGCCTGCGCGTCGCCGAGCATCGACGGGAAGCGCCCGATGTCGGCGCCGGCGCAGAACGCGCGCGTGCCGTAGCCCACGAGCACGAAGCCGGCCACCGCCGGGTCGTCCTCGTGCCGGCGGATCACGCCGAGGATCTCGTCGGTCATCTCGTCGTGCAGCGCGTTCAGCGCCTCGGGGCGGCGCAGCGTGATCACTTTCACGTCGGCCACGTCGTCGACCAGCACGTGGCGCTCGAAGCGCTGGTACTCGCCCAGCGCGCGCCGCGGCTGCGGCATGCCGGGCCGCTCGGCGACGAAGCGCCCGAGCACGCGCGCGGTTTCGGCCTCGCCCAGCCCGCGCATCAGCGCGAGCGGGCCTTCGCGAAAGCCGAGCGCGATCCGGCAGCCGAGGTCGAGGTCGGCGGGCTCGCCGATGCCGCGATCGAGGATGTCGACCGACTGCGAGAACAGCACGCCGAGCAGGCGGTCGCGCACCGCGGCAGCGGTTCCGGCTTCGACCGGCACCGACTTGCCCGGCGCGACGGTGAGCCAGCGCTCGACCGAGCCGAAGATCGACGCCGGGCGATAGTGCTCGCCTTCCTCGTCGGCCTGCAGCGTGTTCGTCTCGACGATGATCGGGTTGCCGTGCGCCAGGTTCAGCACGAAGAACGGGCCCGCGTGCACGTAGTCGGAGGCCACGGTGTCGACCTGCGCCGCGCTCGCGCGATCGAGCAGCAGCGCCGATTCGTTGCACCAGTTGTCGAAGATGCGGTCGAGCATGAAGCAGGGCGCATCGGCGGTGACCAGCGGCAGCTTGCCGGTCTCGCAGAAGAAGCGGCGCAGGTGTTCGACCAGGTCCTTGTCCGCGCGCTCCCAGTCGATCACCTCGACCGCCGGATTGCGCCAGGCCGGCGCGAAGAAGTGCGTGACCGTTGCGCGGCGCGGGTTGCGCAGCTCCGAGAAGATGCGCGCCGCGGGCAGCGAGCTCGTGTTCGACGTGATGATCGCGTCGTTCTCGACGCGCTTCTCGACGTCGGCGAAGATGCGCCGCTTCAGCGCCAGGTTCTCGGTGGCGGCCTCGAGCACCCAGTCGCAGCCGGCGATCGCGTCGTAGTCGGTCGTGCCTTCCACGTCGCGCAGTACCCCTTCGGCCTCGTGCAGCTTCATCTTGCCGCGCGCGACGGCCTTCTCCGCGTAGCCGCGAAAGCGCCCGAGCGCCGCGTCGAGCGCCGGCTGCGCGAGGTCGACGAGCGTGAGCTTCAGCCCGGGCAGCGCGCTCTTCAAGTAGTAGCCGATGTCGGGGCCGATCGAACCGGCGCCGATGATGCCGATGTGTCGCGGCATCGCGCGCGCGGGTTCGGCCAGCAGCGGGTTCGAGAATCGATGCTTCATGCCGGGATTTCCTTCCTTTCGTTCGTGCGGTTGGCCAGCCCGAGGTACGACTCGACGACGCGCGGGTTTCCGCTCAGCTCCGTCGAGGTGCCCGCGAGCACGATGTCGCCGGTCTCGAGCACGTAGCCGTGGTCGGCCACCTGCAGCGCCGCGCGCGCATTCTGCTCGACGAGCAGGATCGAGACGCCGGTCTTTCGCAGGTCGGCGACGATGTGCATGATCTCGCGCACGATGCGCGGCGCCAGGCCCAGGCTCGGCTCGTCGAGCATCAGCAGCCGGGGCTTGCCCATCAGCGCGCGGCCCAGCGCGAGCATCTGCCGTTCGCCGCCCGACAACGTGGCGGCGAGCTGCGTGCGCCGCTCGTGCAGCCGCGGAAAGCGCGCATAGACCTCGGCGAAATCCGAGTCCGCGCCGCGCTCGCCGTTGCGCACGCGCTGGAAGGCGCCCAGGCGCAGGTTGTCCTCCACCGACATCTCGCCGAACAGCTCGCGGCGTTCGGGCACCAGGCACACGCCGCGGGCGACACGGGATTCGATCTCGGTCGTGCCGAGGTCGCTGCCGGCATAGCGCACCTGGCCGGTGGACGGCAGCAGGCCCATGATCGCGCCGAGCAGCGTCGACTTGCCCGCCCCGTTCGGCCCGATGACGGTAACGATCGACCCTTCGTCCACGCGCAGCGAGACGCCGTGCAGCGCTTCGACCTTTCCGTAGCACACCCTCAGCGCGTCGACTTCGAGCAGCGGCGCGGTCACTCGATTCCTCCCAGGTAAGCCTCGAGCACGGCAGCGTCGGACTGGATCGCCTGCGGCGCGCCTTCGGCCAGCTTCTCGCCGAAATCCATCACGACGAGCCGGTCGACCAGGCCCATCACGAAATCCATGTCGTGCTCGACGAGCAGCACGCTGATGTGCTCGTCGCGCAGGCGGCGCAGCAGCGCGGCCAGCGCCTGCTTCTCGCCGAAGCGCAGGCCTGCCGCCGGCTCGTCGAGCAGCAGCAGGATCGGGTCGGCGGCGAGTGCGCGTGCGATCTCGACGATGCGCTGCTGGCCCAGCGCGAGGCTGCCGGCCGGCTCGTGCAGGTGTTCGCCCAGCCCGACGCGCTGCAACTGGCGCGCCGCTTCGGCGAGCAGTCGCTCGTCCTCGACGCGTTCGACGTGCGCCATCGCGGCGAGCGTGCCGCTGCGCCCGCGCAGGTGCGCGCCGATGGCGACGTTCTCGAGCACCGACATCGACGAGACCAGGTTCACGTGCTGGAAGGTGCGCACGAGGCCGCGCTGCGCGATTCCGCGTTGCCCGAGCGTGTCGATGCGCTCGCCGAGGAAGCTGATGCGGCCGCTCTCCGGCGGAAGCACCCCGGTGATCAGGTTGAACATCGTCGTCTTGCCGGCGCCGTTCGGGCCGATCAGTCCGAGGATCTCGCCGCTGCGCAGGGTGAACGACATGCGGTTGACGGCGACGAGGCCGCCGAAGCGCACGCGCACCGCGTCGATCTCGAGCAGCGGCCTGCCGGGTTGCGGCTGCTCGCGCCGCGGCAGCGGCTCGGCCTGCAGTGAAGGCGTCCTGCGCTTCGGCGCCGGCAGCAGGCGGGCGAGCGCAGGCGCGATGCCGTTGCGCGTGCGCTGCAGCAGCACGAGCATCAGCACGCCGAAGACGACGATCTCGTAGTTGCCGGTGCGCTGAATGGCCGCGGGGAGCAGGTCCTTGAGCCACTCCCGCAGCATCGTCAGCACCGAGGAGCCGATCACGGCGCCCCACACGTGGCTCGCGCCGCCGATCACCGCCATGAAGAGGTAGTCGATGCCGGCGTTGACGCCGAAGGCGTGCGGGCTGACGAAGCGCAGGAAATGCGCGTGCAGCCAGCCGGAGATGCCCGCGAGCAGGGCGGCGTACAGGAAGACCAGCACCTTCAGCCGCGCGGTATCGACGCCGAAGCTCTCGGCCATCACGCCGCGAAAGCGCAGCGCGCGCAGCGCACGCCCAGCGCGCGAGTCGAGCAGGTTCATCGCGGCCACGAGCGCGACGATCGTCACCGTCCAGATCAGGTAGTAGATGCGCGGCGCCGTGTCGAGCCTCCAGCCGGCCAGCGTGATCGGCGGAAGGTCGTCGATGCCGCTGTACTCGCCGAGTCCGGGCAGGTTGCCGAACACGTAGTAGAGCGCGATGCCCCAGGCGATGGTGGCGATCGACAGATAGTGTCCGGACAGGCGCAGCGTGATCGCGCCGAGCACGAGGCCGAAGACGCCCACCAGGGCCAGCGCCGCG
>ERZ778017.2334-NODE-2334-length-15579-cov-153.097848_pt1 | contig 15579 bp, 10 predicted proteins | sample MGYA00375747_ERZ778017 | MGnify/ENA primary metagenome ERZ778017 (study PRJEB29350, sample SAMN05509838) | bioreactor metagenome | biome: bioreactor; material: wastewater | place: South Africa: University of Cape Town | collected 2014-03-17 ...
GCGAAGGCGGCCGCACCGTCGGCGCCGGCGTCGTGGCCAAGATCGAAGAGTAAGGCCGGTTGGATCCGGAAAAGGCGGGCGGCCACGGACCTGCCCGCCTTTGAATAGCCAGCTTTAAGGAATACAGGCCAATAGCTCAATTGGTAGAGCGTCGGTCTCCAAAACCGAAGGTTGGGGGTTCGAGACCCTCTTGGCCTGCCACAGGATAAGCCGCAAGGCACACAGCGTTCATGGCTGACAAAATCAAGCTGCTGGTAGCGGTATTGCTGGTCATCGCAGGGGTGGCCGGCTTTTATTTTTTTGCGGATGCGCCAACGGTGGTGCGCGTCCTGTCGGTGATCGGCGGCGTGGTGCTGGCCGGTGTGGTGGCGGGACTATCGGCTCCCGGCAAGCGGTTTTACCGGTTTGCGCTCGATTCGCGTGACGAGGCCAAGAAAGTCGTCTGGCCGACGCGCAAGGAGACCGTCCAGATGACGGGGGTGGTCATGGCTTTCGTGGTCATGATGGCGTTGTTCCTGTGGGCGGTGGACGGAATTTTGTTGTGGCTGGTCAAGCTGGCCATGGGACAGGGGAGTTGAGTATGCGTTGGTACGTGGTTCATGCCTACTCCGGCTTCGAGAAGAGCGTTTCGCGCAACCTGGTTGAGCGCATCGAGCGTGCCGGCATGAAGGATCGCTTCGGCGAAATCCTGGTGCCGGTCGAGGAAGTGATCGAAATGAAAGCGGGGCAGAAGAAAACTGCCGAACGCAAGTTTTTCCCCGGTTATGTCCTGGTGCAGATGGAGATGGACGACGACACCTGGCATCTGGTGAAGAGCACGCCGAAGGTCACGGGATTCGTCGGCGGCACGGCGACCAAGCCGGCGCCCATCTCGGAGAAGGAAGTGCAGGCCATTCTCGACCAGATGCGCGAAGGCGTGGAGAAACCCAAACCCAAAGTGCTGTTCGAGGTGGGTGAAGTGGTGCGGGTCGTCGATGGCCCGTTCACCGACTTCAACGGCAATGTGGAAGAAGTGAATTACGACAAGAACAAGTTACGTGTGTCGGTGATGATTTTCGGCAGGGCAACGCCCGTCGAACTGGGCTTCGGCCAGGTTGAGAAGGGCTGAGCCGGGCTGGAATCTGCCCGGTTGAAGCGAGTCTGGCGTTTGCCGGAAAAGCAGTATCCGGTTTTCCGGAGAGGAGCGCGAGTAGGGCAACCCAAAGCGCGTTGGTACTCACTAATCAGGAGCCATCATGGCAAAGAAGATAGTCGGCTATATCAAGCTGCAAGTGCCGGCGGGGAAAGCTAACCCGTCGCCCCCCATCGGTCCCGCGCTGGGTCAGCGCGGCCTCAACATCATGGAATTCTGCAAGGCGTTCAACGCCAAGACCCAGGGCATGGAGCCCGGTCTGCCGATTCCGGTCGTGATCACTGCCTTTGCGGACAAGAGCTTCACCTTCGTGATGAAGACGCCGCCCGCAACGGTGCTGATCAAGAAGGCGATCAAGCTCGACAAGGGCAGTGCCAAACCTCATCTGGACAAGGTGGGCACCATCACCCGTGCCCAGCTTGAAGAAATCGCCAGGACCAAGGAGCCCGACCTGACCGCGGCCGACATGGACGCCGCCGTGCGCACCATCGCCGGCACGGCCCGTTCCATGGGCATCATCGTGGAGGGAGTCTGAGATGGCCAATGTATCCAAGCGCTTGCGCGCACTCAAGGAAAAAATCGACCGTAACCGCAATTACCCGGTGGCGGATGCGCTGCAGCTGGTCAAGGAAAGCGCGACGGCCAAGTTTGACGAGTCGATCGATATCGCCGTCAACCTCGGCGTGGACGCGCGCAAATCCGACCAGATGGTGCGCGGCGCCGTGGTGCTGCCAAAAGGCATCGGCAAGACCATTCGCGTGGCGGTATTCGCCCAGGGCGACAATGTGCAGAAGGCGCGTGACGCCGGGGCCGACATCGTCGGTTTCGACGATCTGGCGGCTGAAATCAAGGCGGGGAAGATGGATTTCGACGTGGTGATCGCCACCCCCGACGCGATGCGCGTGGTCGGCCAGTTGGGCCAGATTCTCGGCCCGCGCGGTCTGATGCCGAACCCCAAGGTCGGCACGGTCTCGCCCGATGTGGCGGGGGCGGTGAAGAACGCCAAGGCCGGCCAGGTGCAATACCGTACCGACAAGGGCGGCATCGTGCATTGCACCATCGGCCGTGCTTCGTTCAGCGTCGAAGACCTGAAGGAGAATCTGGCGGCCTTGCTGGACGCGCTCCAGCGCGCCAAGCCGGCCAGTTCCAAGGGTATTTATTTCAAGCGCCTGTCGGTGTCGAGCACCATGGGCGTGGGCGTGCGTGTCGACCAGGCCAGCGTGGGCGCGTGAATATTGAATTCAGGTGCGCGGCAACGCGTGCCTGAACAGGTACTTTGGGCCGTCGGCCAGTCGTTTGGCTGACGGGTTGTCAAAGACCGTAGGGGTGGCAGGAATCAGAGGCCGGGCATCAGCAAAGACCGGTGATTCAGAGCTGCCGCTTAATCGAAGGGCTGCTGGAGCGGGGCGACGGGATCTTCTGATCCCTGATCCCCGATTCCTGATCCCGGAACCCTACGCAGATGGCGTTCCCCAGCAGGATTTTCCTGTCAAGGCGCCAGCCGGAGCGCCCCGTGGATGCAAGCGGGCAACGCTCCGTAACTGAGAAGGAGGTAAGACCTTGAGTCTGAATCTTGAAGAGAAGAAAGCCGTCGTTGCCGAAGTGACCGCGCAGGTTGCGGCCGCCCAGACGGTTGTCGTGGCCGAATACCGTGGCATCACGGTGGAGCATATGACCCAGTTGCGCGTGCAGGCGCGCAAGGAAGGGGTCTATCTGCGCGTGTTGAAGAACACGCTGGTACGTCGCGCGATTGCGGATACGCCGTTTGCAGGCATTGCCGACCAACTGGTCGGCCCGCTTGCCTATGGCATTTCCAGTGATCCGGTGGCGGCCGCCAAGGTGATGCACGAATTTTCCAAGACCAACGACAAGTTCGTCGTCAAGGCCGGTGCCATGCCCAACTTCGTCATGTCCGCCAAGGACGTGGGGAATCTGGCTAGCATGCCCAGCCGCGAAGAACTGCTGTCCAAGCTCTTGGGCACCATGCAGGCCCCGATCGCGCAATTCGTTCGTACCCTCAACGAAGTGCCGACGAAGTTCGTTCGCGGACTGGCTGCGGTGCGCGACAAGCAGGCTGCCTGAGCAGTCTGCCGACATCCGCCTATACACGACATTGATTTTAATCTGAAGCATAATTGACAGGAGTAATACAAATGGCTGTTGCAAAAGCTGACATTCTGGATGCCATCGCAGGCATGACCGTCCTTGAGTTGTCCGAACTCATCAAGGAAATGGAAGAGAAATTCGGCGTTTCCGCCGCTGCCGCCGCTGTGGCCGTGGCCGCGCCGGCTGCTGCCGGTGGCGCCGCCGCCGCCGAGGAGCAGACCGAATTCACCGTGATGCTGAACTCCGCTGGCGAGAAGAAAGTGGAAGTCATCAAGGTGGTGCGCGCCGCGACCGGTCTGGGCCTGAAAGAAGCCAAGGACCTGGTCGACGGTGCCCCCAAGGCCGTCAAGGAAGGCGTCTCCAAGGCCGACGCCGACGCGCTGAAAAAACAGCTGGAAGAAGCGGGCGCGGGCGTCGAAGTCAAATAAACGTTCCTCCGGGCGACGCGTGCAAGCGGGTCGCCCTTTCCGGAGACGCATTGATTTCGCCACATTCCTGCTACCGTGGTGTGCTGCGGGGAAACCCGCGGCAGACGCAAGCAACACTTACCCGGAACCCGGAATCGGCTTCCGGGTCATTTGTTTTTTGCGTGTGCCCTACCAGGCGTCCGTACGTAACCCGCGTACCCGCCCACCCCTGATCGTCAAGGAGATTTCATGGCTTATACCTTTACCGAGAAAAAGCGTCTGCGCAAGAGCTTTGCCAGCCGGACCAATACCCTTCCGGTGCCTTTTCTTCTGGCGACCCAGCTTGAATCCTATCGCGCTTTCCTGCAGGAAGGCCGTTCCCGCGACGAGCGTCTGAACGAAGGGCTGCAAGCCGCGTTCACCTCCATTTTTCCGATCGTCAGCCATAGCGGCAACGCGCGGCTGGAATATGTCAGCTACCTGCTGGGCGAGCCCGTGTTCGACATCAAGGAATGCCAGCAGCGCGGGCTGACCTATTGCGCGCCGCTGCGCGCCAAGGTGCGCCTGGTCATCATGGACAAGGAAGCCTCCAAGCCGACCATCAAGGAAGTCAAGGAGCAGGAGGTCTACATGGGCGAGATTCCGCTCATGACGCCAACCGGTTCCTTCGTGATCAACGGCACCGAGCGGGTGATCGTGTCGCAGCTGCACCGTTCGCCCGGCGTGTTCTTCGAGCACGACCGCGGCAAGACCCACAGCTCGGGCAAGCTGCTGTTCTCGGCGCGTGTGATTCCCTATCGCGGTTCGTGGCTGGATTTCGAATTTGACGCCAAGGACATCCTGTTTTTCCGGGTTGACCGCCGCCGCAAGATGCCGGTCACCATCCTGCTGAAGGCGCTCGGCTATACGCCGGAAAGTATCCTGGACAACTTTTTCAGCAAGGATACCTTCTATATCAATACCCAGGGCATTCAGTTCGAACTGGTTCCCGAACGTCTGCGCGGCGAGATTGCGCGCTTCGACATTTGTGGCAAGGACGATCACGTGATCGTCGCCAAGGACAAGCGCATCACCGCGAAACACATCCGCGAGCTTGACGCCGCCGGTGTCAAGAAATGGGCGGTGCCCGCCGAATTCGTGGTGGGGCGTGTGCTGTCGCACGATGTGGTCGACAAGAAGACCGGCGAACTGGTGGCGCGCGCCAACGACGAGATCACGGAAGACCTCCTCGCCAAGCTGGCCGAGGCGGGCGTCGACAAGTTCAACACGCTTTACACCAATGACCTCGATCATGGCGCCTTCATCTCGCAGACCCTGCGCACCGACGACACCCTCGACGAGTATGCGGCCAAGGTCGCGATTTATCGCATGATGCGTCCGGGCGAGCCGCCTACGGAAGACGCGGTGAATGCGTTGTTCGGCAATCTGTTCTTCAGCGAAGAGCGTTACGACCTCTCGGCGGTCGGCCGCATGAAATTCAACCGCCGCATCGGCCGCGACGAACTGACCGGCACCGGCACCCTGTCGACCGAGGACATCGTCGCCGTGATCAAGATCCTGGTCGAACTGCGCAACGGCCGCGGCGAGATCGACGACATCGACCACCTGGGCAACCGTCGCGTGCGTTCGGTGGGCGAGCTGGCCGAGAACCAGTTCCGCGCCGGTCTGGTGCGCGTCGAACGCGCGGTGCGCGAGCGCCTGTCGCAAGCCGAGTCCGACAACCTGATGCCGCACGACCTGATCAACGCCAAGCCGGTGTCGGCGGCGATCAAGGAATTCTTCGGTTCGTCGCAGCTGTCGCAGTTCATGGACCAGACCAATCCGCTGTCCGAGATCACCCACAAGCGCCGCGTCTCCGCGCTCGGCCCCGGCGGCCTGACGCGCGAGCGCGCCGGCTTCGAGGTGCGCGACGTGCACCCGACCCACTATGGCCGGGTGTGCCCGATCGAAACACCGGAAGGTCCGAACATCGGCCTGATCAACTCGCTGGCATTGTTCGCCCGCACCAACTGGTATGGTTTTATCGAGACGCCTTATCGCAAGATCGTCAACAACAAGGTGACGGACGAGATCGAATATCTGTCGGCGATCGAGGAAAGCAAGTACGTGATCGCGCAGGCCAATGCCGAACTCGATGCCAGGAATATGTTCAAGGACGATCTGGTGTCCTGTCGCTACAAGAACGAATTCACGCTGTCGACTCCTGATCGCATTGAATACATGGACGTGGCGCCGGCCCAGATCGTGTCGGTGGCGGCGTCGCTGATTCCCTTCCTTGAACATGACGACGCCAACCGCGCGCTGATGGGCTCCAACATGCAGCGTCAGGCCGTGCCGTGTCTGCGCCCCGAGAAGCCTTTCGTCGGCACCGGCATCGAGCGCACTGCCGCGGTCGATTCCGGCACGGTGGTCACGGCGCACCGCGGCGGCATCGTCGATTACATCGACGCCGGCCGCATCGTGATCCGCGTGCACGACGAAGAGGCGCGTGCCGGCGAAGTCGGCGTCGACATCTATTCGCTGATCAAATATACGCGTTCCAACCAGAACACCAACATCAACCAGCGTCCGCTGGTGAAGGTGGGCGACGTCATTGCGCGCGGCGACGTCATCGCGGACGGCGCCTCGACCGACATGGGCGAACTGGCGCTGGGCCAGAACATGCTGGTCGCCTTCATGCCGTGGAACGGCTACAACTTCGAGGATTCGATCCTGATCAACGAGAAGGTCGTTGCCGAAGACCGCTACACCTCGATCCACATCGAGGAACTGTCGGTGGTGGCGCGCGACACCAAACTCGGGCCGGAGGAAATCACCCGTGACATCTCCAATCTGGCCGAACGTCAGCTGGGTCGCCTGGACGACTCCGGCATCATCGCCATCGGTGCGGAAGTCGAGGCGGGCGACGTGCTGGTCGGCAAGGTCACGCCCAAGGGCGAGACCCAGCTGACGCCGGAAGAGAAGCTGCTGCGCGCCATCTTTGGCGAGAAGGCGAGCGACGTGAAGGACACTTCCCTGAAAGTGCCGTCGGGCATGTCGGGTGTGGTCATCGACGTGCAGGTGTTTACCCGCGAAGGCATTGAGCGCGATAAACGCGCGCAGTCGATCATCGATACCCAGCTGGCCGAATACAAGAAGGATCTGACCGACCGCATGCGGATCGTCGAAGACGATACCTTCGCGCGTCTGGAAAAGCTGCTGCACCTGAAGGTCGCCAACGGCGGCCCGAAGAAACTCGCCAAGGGCAGCAAGGTCACCAACGACTATCTGGAATCGCTCAACCGCCACGACTGGTTCGACATCCGTCTGGCCGACGATGACGCCAGCCGCCAGGTCGAATCGCTGAAGGACAGCCTCACGCAGAAGCGCATCGAGTTCGATGCCATGTTCGAGGAGAAGAAAAAGAAACTCACCGCCGGCGACGAACTGCCGCCCGGCGTGCAGAAGATGGTCAAGGTCTACCTGGCGGTCAAGCGCCGTCTGCAGCCCGGCGACAAGATGGCCGGCCGCCACGGCAACAAGGGCGTGGTGTCGAAGATCGTCCCGGTCGAGGACATGCCCTTCATGGCCGACGGCCGCCCGGTCGACATCGTGCTGAACCCGCTTGGCGTGCCGTCGCGGATGAACGTCGGGCAGATTCTGGAAACGCATCTCGGCTGGGCCTCCAAGGGTCTGGGCGAGAAGATCGGCCAGATGCTCGCTGCCCAGACGAAGTCGGTGGCGAAAGACCTGCGCCATTTCTTCAAGGAAATCTATAACCAGTCGGGCAAATCGGAAGACATCGACAGCTTCACCGACGAGGAAGTGATCGAGCTGGGCCGCAACCTGCAGAAAGGCGTGCCGTTTGCCTCGCCGGTGTTCGACGGTGCCTCGGAAGAGGAAATCCGCCGCATGCTGACGCTGGCCGGTTTGCCCGAAGGCGGCCAGGTCACGCTGTACGACGGCCGCACCGGTGAAGCCTTCGACCGCCAGGTGACGGTCGGCTACAAGCACGTACTGAAACTGCACCACCTGGTCGATGACAAGATGCACGCGCGTTCCACCGGCCCTTACAGCCTCGTTACCCAGCAGCCGCTGGGCGGCAAGGCGCAGTTCGGCGGCCAGCGCTTCGGCGAAATGGAAGTCTGGGCGCTGGAAGCCTACGGCGCGGCCTACACCCTGCAGGAAATGCTGACGGTGAAGTCCGACGACGTGCAGGGCCGCAACCAGATGTACAAGAACATCGTCGACGGCAACCACGAAATGTCCGCGGGCATGCCGGAGTCCTTCAACGTGCTGGTGAAGGAAATCCGCTCGCTCGCCATCGACATCGATCTGGAAGAGGTCAAGTGAGTTACGGGATTCGGGATACGGGATTCGGAATCTGCAAAGGCAGGCCCCGTCTCCCGACCCGGATCCGGCAAGCCTGATCTTGTTCGAACTGCGGACCTCGACCCAAGAATTTGCTCCGACCGGAGATTCAAATGAAAGACCTGCTCAATCTGTTCAACCAGCAGCGCGCGACGCCGGATTTCGACGCGATCAAGATCGCGCTCGCCTCGCCGGAACTGATCCGCTCGTGGTCGTACGGCGAAGTGAAGAAGCCGGAAACGATCAACTACCGCACCTTCAAGCCGGAGCGTGACGGCCTGTTCTGCGCGGCCATCTTCGGTCCGGTGAAGGACTACGAGTGCCTGTGCGGCAAGTACAAGCGCATGAAGCACCGCGGCGTGGTCTGCGAGAAGTGCGGCACGGAAGTGACGCTGGCCAAGGTGCGTCGCGAGCGCATGGGCCACATCGAGCTGGCCAGCCCGACCGCGCACATCTGGTTCCTGAAGTCGCTGCCCTCGCGCATCGGCCTGATGCTGGACATGACGCTGCGCGACATCGAGCGCATCCTGTACTTCGAGGCCTTCGTGGTGATCGACCCGGGCATGACCGCGCTGGAGCGCGGCCAGCTGCTCAGCGAGGACCAGTACCTGGAGGCAACCGAGGAGCACGGAGACGAGTTCGACGCGCGGATGGGCGCCGAGGCGGTGTTCCACCTGCTGAAGTCGCTCGACCTGCCGGGCGAAGTCATCCGCCTGAAGGAAGAGATCGCCTCCACCAATTCCGAGACCAAGCTCAAGCGCCTTACCAAGCGCGTCAAGCTGATCGAAGCGTTCCTGGAATCCGGCAACAAGCCGGAGTGGATGGTGCTGACCGTGCTGCCGGTGCTGCCGCCGGACCTGCGCCCGCTGGTGCCGCTGGATGGCGGCCGCTTCGCCACCTCCGACCTGAACGACCTGTACCGCCGCGTCATCAACCGCAACAACCGCCTGAAGCGGCTGCTCGAGCTCAATGCGCCCGACATCATCGTGCGCAACGAGAAGCGCATGCTGCAGGAGTCGGTCGATGCGCTGCTCGACAATGGCCGCCGCGGCCGTGCCATCACCGGCACCAACAAGCGCGCGCTGAAGTCGCTGGCCGACATGATCAAGGGCAAGCAGGGCCGCTTCCGCCAGAACCTGCTGGGCAAGCGCGTCGACTACTCGGGCCGTTCGGTCATCACCGTGGGTCCGTACCTGAAGCTGCACCAGTGCGGCCTGCCGAAGAAGATGGCGCTGGAGCTGTTCAAGCCCTTTATTTTCAACCGCCTCGAAGTGCTGGGGCTGGCGACCACGATCAAGGCCGCCAAGAAGATGGTGGAAGACGAAGAGCCGATCGTGTGGGATCTGCTGGAAGAGGTCATCCGCGAACACCCGGTGATGCTGAACCGTGCGCCGACGCTGCACCGTCTGGGTATCCAGGCGTTCGAGCCGGTGCTGATCGAAGGCAAGGCGATCCAGCTGCACCCGCTGGTGTGCGCGGCCTTCAACGCCGACTTCGACGGCGACCAGATGGCCGTGCACGTGCCGCTGTCGCTGGAGGCGCAGGCCGAAGCCCGCACCCTGATGCTGGCATCGAACAACGTGCTGTCGCCCGCCAATGGCGAACCCATCATCGTGCCGTCGCAGGATATCGTGCTGGGTCTGTATTACATGACGCGCGAAATGGTCAACGCCAAGGGCGAAGGCATGCTGTTTGCCGACGTCACCGAGGCGCGCCGCGCCTATGACAACCGCGAGGCGGCGCTGCATGCCCGCGTCACCGTGCGCATCAAGGAAGTCACACTTGACGAGAACAAAAACCGTGTCGAGACCGTCAAGCGGGTGGAAACCACGCTCGGCCGTGCGCTGCTGTCCGAGATCCTGCCGCCGGGGCTGCCGTTCAGCTTCGTCGACAAGGCGCTGAAGAAGAAGGAAATCTCCAGACTGATCAACGCCAGCTTCCGCCGCTGCGGCCTGCGCGAAACGGTGATTTTCGCCGACAGGCTGATGTACACCGGCTTCACCTTCGCGACCCGCGCGGGGATGTCGATCGCCATCAAGGACATGCTGATCCCGAGTGAGAAGGGTCAGATCCTGGGTGCCGCCGAAGCCGAGGTGAAGGAAATCGAATCGCAGTACACCTCGGGCCTGGTGACCCAGGGCGAACGCTACAACAAGGTGGTCGATATCTGGGGCCGTGCCGGTGACGCCGTGGCCAAGGCCATGATGACGCAGCTGGGCAGCGAAAAAGTCACCGATCGCCACGACAAGGAGGTCACCCAGGAGTCGTTCAACGCGATCTACATGATGGCCGACTCGGGCGCGCGCGGTTCCGCCGCGCAGATTCGCCAGCTGGCCGGCATGCGCGGCCTGATGGCGAAACCGGACGGCTCGATCATCGAGACGCCGATCACGGCGAATTTCCGTGAAGGCCTGAACATGCTGCAGTACTTCATCTCGACCCACGGCGCCCGCAAGGGTCTGGCCGATACCGCGTTGAAGACCGCGAACTCGGGCTACCTGACGCGCCGTCTGGTCGACGTGACGCAGGATCTGGTGGTGGTCGAGGACGACTGCGGTACCCGGAACGGTCTGGTGGTGAAAGCCCTGGTCGAGGGCGGCGAAGTGGTCGAGGCGTTGCGCGAGCGGATTCTCGGTCGCGTGGCCGCCAGCGACGTCATCCATCCCGAAACCCAGGAAACCGTGTTCGAAGCCGGCACGCTGCTGGTTGAAGACGTGGTCGACACCATCGAATCGCTCGGCATCGACGAGGTCAAGGTGCGTACGCCGCTGACCTGTGAAACCCGCTATGGCCTGTGTGCCAAGTGCTACGGCCGCGATCTGGGTCGCGGCTATCTGGTCAATGCCGGCGAGGCGGTCGGCGTGATTGCCGCCCAGTCGATCGGCGAACCGGGCACCCAGCTCACCATGCGGACTTTCCACATCGGCGGCGCGGCCTCGCGTGCCGCCGCTGCCAGCCAGCTGGAAGCGAAATCCAATGGAGCGGTGCAGTACACCGCCACCATGCGCTACGTCACCAACGCGCGCAAGGAACTGGTCGCGATCTCGCGCAGCGGTGAAATCATCATTGCCGACGACAGCGGTCGCGAGCGCGAGCGCCACAAGGTGCCGTACGGCGCTACGCTGATGGTCACCGACGGCGCCAGGATCAAGGCGGGCGCCGTACTGGCCACCTGGGATCCGCATACCCGTCCGATCATCACCGAGTACGCCGGCCGCATCCGCTTCGAACACATCGAGGAGGGCGTGACCGTGGCCAAGCAGCTCGACGACGTCACCGGCCTGTCCACGCTGGTGGTGATCGATCCGAAGCGCAAGGCCAGCGGCGCCGGCAAAGGTCTGCGTCCGCAGGTCAAGCTGCTGGACGAGGCCGGCAACGAGATCAAGATCGCGGGCACCGACACCCTGGTCAACATCACCTTCCAGATTGGCTCCATCATCACGGTGAAGGACGGTCAGGACGTGGCGGTGGGCGACGTGCTCGCGCGTATTCCGCAGGAAACCTCGAAGACGCGCGACATTACCGGCGGTCTGCCGCGCGTGGCCGAACTGTTCGAAGCGCGTTCGCCGAAAGACGCCGGCGTGCTGGCGGAAGTCACCGGCACCGTCTCCTTCGGCAAGGACACCAAGGGCAAGCAGCGTCTGGTCATCACCGACATGGACGGCGTGGCGCACGAGTACCTGATCACGAAGGAGAAGCATGTGACCGCGCACGACGGGCAGATCGTCCAGAAGGGCGAAATGATCGTCGACGGTCCGGTCGATCCGCACGACATCCTGCGCCTGCAGGGGGTGGAAGCGCTGGCACGTTACATCACCGACGAAGTGCAGGACGTCTATCGTCTGCAGGGCGTGAAAATCAACGACAAGCACATCGAGGTCATCGTGCGGCAGATGCTGCGTCGGGTCACCGTTGCGGATCCCGGCGCAACCGGGCTCATCCCCGGCGAGCAGGTCGAGCGCTCGGAAGTGCTGCAGATCAACGACGAGATGGTCGCGGCCGGCAAGGAGCCCGCAACGTATGATCCCATTCTGCTTGGTATCACCAAGGCCTCGCTGTCGACCGATTCCTTCATCTCGGCGGCGTCCTTCCAGGAAACCACGCGCGTCCTGACCGAAGCCGCCATCATGGGCAAGAAGGACGAACTGCGCGGCCTGAAGGAAAACGTGATTGTCGGACGCCTGATCCCCGCCGGCAGTGGTCTGGCCTACCACAATACCCGTCGCCGCCAGGCGGCCGGGGAAGATCTGGGGGCTGCCCACCTGATCGAGGGCGAAACCAGCGCTGACGCAAGTCAGGAAGTGGCTTGACAGGGGGGTGACGCTCCCTTAAAATCACGCGTCTTTTTCCGGCCATACATGCGTGTGGATGCGCCGGGAAACGCAGCACTGCAGCCCGGGACGGCGCCGCGTTCAAAAAATGCGGTTGGCGCCGTCCCGCTTGTTTTGCGACAACCCATATGCTCACCTTAATTTTTCGGAATTTTTGACATGCCAACGATTAACCAGCTGATCCGCAAGCCGCGCCAGGCCCCGGTGGAACAAAGCAAGGTTCCGGCCTTGAAGGCCTGCCCGCAACGTCGCGGCGTGTGCACCCGCGTGTACACCACGACGCCCAAGAAGCCGAACTCCGCCTTGCGCAAGGTCTGCAAGGTCAAGCTCACCAGCGGCTTCGAGGTCATCAGCTATATCGGCGGCGAAGGCCACAACCTGCAGGAGCACTCGGTGGTGCTGGTGCGCGGCGGCCGGGTCAAGGATTTGCCGGGTGTGCGTTACCACACCGTGCGCGGCAGCCTGGATACCGCCGGCGTCAAGGATCGTAAGCAGTCGCGCTCGAAGTACGGTGCCAAGCGCCCGAAAAAAGCCTAATCAGAGAGAGACAGGAAAATGCCCCGTCGTCGCGAAGTCCCCAAGCGTGAAATTCTGCCTGACCCGAAATTCGGCAATCAGGAGGTTTCGAAATTCATGAACGTCGTCATGTCCAGCGGCAAGAAGTCGGTCGCCGAGCGCATCGTTTACGGTGCCTTCGAGCAGATCACCACCAAGTCCGGCAAGGACCCGCTCGAAGTCTTCAGCACCGCGCTGAACAACGCCCGTCCCCTGGTCGAGGTGAAGAGCCGCCGCGTCGGCGGCGCCAATTACCAGGTTCCGGTCGAGGTGCGATCGAGCCGTCGTACCGCATTGGCGATGCGCTGGCTGAAGGACGCTGCGCGCAAGCGCGGCGAGAAGTCCATGGGCGCCCGTCTGGCGGGTGAACTGCTGGACGCGGCCGAGGGTCGTGGCGGCGCGGTGAAGAAGCGCGAGGAAGTGCACCGTATGGCCGAGGCCAACAAGGCCTTCTCGCATTTCCGTTTCTGAGCGTTACCTTTTAAACACTACCAGACACAGTCAGGACCATAACGTGGCACGCACGACCCCTATCGAACGCTATCGCAACATCGGTATTTCCGCGCATATCGATGCCGGCAAGACGACCACCACTGAGCGTATCCTTTTTTATACCGGCGTGAGCCACAAGCTCGGCGAAGTGCATGACGGCGCGGCAACGACCGACTGGATGGAGCAGGAGCAGGAGCGTGGCATCACCATCACTTCCTCGGCGGTGACCTGTTTCTGGAAGGGCATGGATATGTCCTTTCCCGAGCACCGTATCAATATCATCGATACGCCGGGGCACGTCGACTTCACCATCGAGGTCGAGCGTTCGATGCGCGTGCTGGATGGCGCGTGCATGGTGTACTGCGCGGTGGGTGGGGTACAGCCGCAGTCGGAAACGGTATGGCGCCAGGCTAACAAATATGGCGTGCCGCGGCTGGCATTCGTGAACAAGATGGACCGTTCCGGCGCCAATTTCTTCAAGGTCGTCGAGCAGATGCGCACGCGGCTGCGGGCCAATCCGGTGCCGGTGGTGATACCGATTGGCGCGGAAGATGATTTTGTCGGCGTTGTGGACCTTCTGGAAATGAAGGCGATCAACTGGGATGAAGCCAGCCAGGGCATGAAGTTCGATTACCGGGAGGTTCCCGCCGAACTCGTCGACGAAGCCATGAAATGGCGTTCGAGCATGGTCGAGGCCGCCGCCGAGGCTTCGGAAGAGTTGATGAACAAGTATCTCGAAGAGGGCGCGCTGAGCAAGGAGGAAATCGTGCTTGGCTTGCGGATGCGCACGCTTGCCTGTGAAATCCAGCCGATGCTGTGCGGCACCGCGTTCAAGAACAAGGGTGTGCAGCGCATGCTGGATGCGGTCATCCAGTATCTGCCGTCACCGATCGATATTCCGCCGGTTGACGGCGTGGATGACCATGACAAGGAAGTGGTGCGCAAGGCGGACGACGAGGAAAAGTTTTCCGCGCTGGCATTCAAGCTGATGAGCGACCCGTTCGTCGGGCAGTTGACCTTTGTCCGCGTCTATTCGGGAACGCTGCAGGCGGGCTCTACCGTCCTGAACTCGGTCAAGGGAAAGAAGGAGCGCATCGGGCGCATCCTGCAGATGCGCGCCAACGACCGTGAGGAAATCAAGGAACTGCGCGCGGGCGACATCGGGGCGGTGGTCGGTCTGAAGGACGTGACGACGGGTGATACGCTGTGCGATGTCTCGGCGCCGGTGATCCTCGAGCGCATGGTGTTTCCCGAGCCCGTCATTCACGTGGCCGTCGAACCGAAGACCAAGGCCGACCAGGAAAAAATGGGTATCGCACTCGGTCGTCTGGCCTCGGAAGATCCGTCGTTCCGCGTCCGCACGGACGAGGAATCCGGTCAGACCATCATGTCCGGGATGGGCGAGCTTCATCTCGACATCCTGGTGGATCGCATGCGGCGTGAATTCAACGTGGAAGCCAACGTCGGCGCGCCGCAGGTGGCCTACCGCGAGGCGATCAGAAAAGAAGTCGAGCAGGAGGGCAAGCACGCCAAGCAGTCGGGCGGCAAGGGCCAATATGGCCATGTCTGGATCAAGATGGGCCCGAACGAAGCGGGCAAGGGCTTTGAATTCGTCGATGCCATCAAGGGCGGCACGGTGCCGCGCGAATACATTCCCGCAGTCGAAAAAGGCCTGATCGAGGCGATGAATAACGGCGTGCTCGCGGGCTTTCCCGTGGTGGACGTCAAGGTCACCCTGTTCGACGGTTCGTACCACGATGTCGATTCGTCCGAGCTGGCGTTCAAGCTGGCAGCCATCCTGGCATTCAAGGACGGCATGCGCAAAGCCAGCCCCGCGCTGCTGGAGCCGATGATGGCAGTCGAGGTCGAGACGCCCGAGGACTACATGGGCGATGTGATGGGCGACCTGAATCGTCGTCGCGGCATCATTCAGGGCATGGATGATGTGGCGGGCGTCAAGGCGATCAAGGCCGAGGTGCCGCTGGCTGAAATGTTCGGCTATGCGACGGATCTGCGTTCGATGTCGCAGGGGCGCGCAACCTATACGATGGAATTCAAGCACTACTCTGAAGCCCCGAAGAGCGTCGCGGAAGCGGTGATCGCCAAGAAGTGACCGGGCCGGAAATAATTTTATTTAACAAGGTATCTGATAATGGCTAAGGAAAAATTCGAGCGGACCAAGCCGCACGTAAACGTTGGCACGATT
>ERZ778017.2338-NODE-2338-length-15549-cov-4.283206_pt1 | contig 15549 bp, 11 predicted proteins | sample MGYA00375747_ERZ778017 | MGnify/ENA primary metagenome ERZ778017 (study PRJEB29350, sample SAMN05509838) | bioreactor metagenome | biome: bioreactor; material: wastewater | place: South Africa: University of Cape Town | collected 2014-03-17 ...
CGTCACAAGATAATCGGTACAGAGGCTTGCAGCACTTCCTGGTGTCATAATTCCCTTGTTCTAGAGTCCGGTTCGAATTCATATGGATCGTATTTCCCTAGACAATCACACCCCAATAACTACATCGGTGGGGCAGCGTCGCTATCGGACCATCAATGAACCACAATTTCACATTTCAGCATCTGCGATGACTTATGGCATCATTCTTGTATACCCAGGGATTAAAGTGGGGGTTTGCTACCTGTACTTGGTTCTTGATCACTCAGTACACAGCACGAGATAAAGCACAATGGACTCATGGCTCCACGGTACGTCAAATAAGCACACAGCGGAGTACGCGGCGGGGCACCCTATATACATTTCAGTCCTCTGCGAAAAGCAAACCGTCAACTAGATATGCTTTCCAGTCGTACGGCTAGCATCACTACCCCAGGTCTAGGGAGATAAATGGTGTTTATAGCGGGGTTGTTGCGGATAGTTGACAAGGCAAACTGCAACCAAGCCATGGTTGTCCCCCATCACAATGGCACACGCAGAGGCCTACTTCAGCGCTACCGATTTTGTCTTACCTCCGCTTAAGTCAGACGCCCATCAGATAATATTATGGCCCCATAAATTCAGGTTCAAATTTCACGTGGAACACGACAAACCCTCGAAGTTTGCCAGTGGTATTGGAAGTGACGGCCATGATGATTTCAACAAGACGAACTCCCACGTCCAGAAATTGCCTCCGATGTCTCGCAGCCCCATCTAACAACTTCGCACCAAACGTTGGCTGTATGCCATAATACGCCACGGAGCCACCGACCTATCAAAGTTGAACCATTGTGCTTACGTTTTCGTAGTTTCATATGCATTTTTAAATATCATAGGCCCCAACGATGTGATCTGGCACTGAAAGAGGGTGGTGGACTTATAAAACCCGTCAGCCTCGAGTAGTTGAAGTTTTTTTCTTTTGCACTAAATCTGTAAACATGTCCACCGCTGAATATACTATCGAAGATGTCAATAAACACAACTCCCAAGGTGATTTATGGGTAGTCTACAACGGCGAGGTGTACGACGTGTCTAAATTCGTAGATGAACACCCAGGTGGTGAAGAAGTCCTTGCTGACTTGGGTGGTCAAGATATCACCACCGAATTCGACGATATCGGTCACTCCGACGAGGCCCACGAAATCATGCCTCGTTTGAAGGTCGGTGTATTGAAAGGTGGTGTCGTTAAAGAAGTCCACACTGCTCAATCTAGAGTTTCTGAAGATTCGTCTTCCAACTCCCTTCTTCTCGCCATAATTGTTGCTATTATTGCTGCTGGTGGTTACTACTACGTCAACTTCATCTAATTTTACGGGGTACTGTTGCGTAGGGTTTCAACTCCGTAATTTCAAGAATTCTTTTTTACGTTCATATATTTATACATATTAAAATGATATATACTGAAATCAAAATCTGTAATGCTGTTCTTGTGGCGCACGTTCCAATCTGTGTATGGACATTTAAAGATGTTCGAAGTGTGGAAATCGTGCAAGGTCGGCCATGCTCCCACTTGATCCACGAATTCTAGCAGTGTCAACCAAATGCTCTCTCTTTATTCACAAACCGGGACAGTAGTTCTAGTCTTGTCAGTGATCTTAACGTCCAGGTTCGTAAAGTCACTGTTCTTGTGATTCGTACGCCAATGTCTAAAGTAGTTTAGTAATTCGTTTTTTCCCTTTTGGCAAGAAACATTAACGAGTTGATGACAATCGGGGCACTCAAGAGCATGGTGTCTCGAGGACCCTACTTGATACTCGCCAAAGTTAAGTCCGTCCGGAACCAAGTAGCTGTTGGAGTATATTCCGTGCTCTGTAGCCAAGTGGCTCATGTAGCCAGAGTTGCGGAGGCCATAAAACTTCACATTCTGACAGTATGGGCACAATCCACTTTTGCTATTCGGAATTTCCTTGCCACGATCATCTAGTTCGTATCTTACCCATTGTGGTTTGTAGGGATGAAAATGATCAAACCCTTGACATTCAATGTATTTAATGTTTGTGATCGAAAACTTAATCTCTGTAAGATCGCGAGAATACTTGGTCCGCTTCTCGCTGTTGGATATATGACGAATTGGACAAACCATGTCATTTCCATGAATCGCTGGACCTTTGAAAGCTGTGTTAATTAACGAACGTTCATCCAATAGGTGACAATTTGCACCCAAAAAGTCTGCACTATAATTGATTTTGCAACTCATGCAATTGGCGGTGGTCAATTGAACAGAAACAATATCGGCAAATAATGGGTTAACTTTGAAACGGCCACAACGTTTGATTTTAACATCGTTTGGCAAGACCGATCTAATTCTCTTCCCACCATACTTCTTTTTGGCACTTTCCGTCTTCAAATGAGAAGATTTGGTATGCGAGGCCGTTTTCTCGGAAATTGTATCAGCAAACATCTGATTGAATGCTTTCAATTCTAATATATCCTTCGAGGACACCAAGTCACAAATATCCGATCCAACACTTGTCATCGGCGTTTTACCATCAAAAAGGTTGTTGATGTTAAAAAGCTTCGAGTGAATGCTGCTTGCAACACTTGTGTCTGTACTGGAAACTTTTGTGTCAATTGTATCTGTGTCAACTGTCTTTTTGTCGATTGTATTTGCGTCAACTGTGTTTGTGTCAATTGTATTTGTGTCAACTGGGTTTGTGTCAAATATACTCACTTCGGAGTCTAACGTACTGTCGCTGATGTAGTTATCGCTTAGCGCTACAGAATCGCTATCCGTATTAACCAGAATAATTTCCCCTTCATTGGTCAGCTCGTCCTTGGGTTTGCCTGTTGCTTTTGTTGCAGAAATGTCTTTAATTGAGCGTAAAAATTCACCAGACTCATCCCATAAAGAGACATCGAAAAAACTAGCAAAGTCGAAGTCTTGGGTAGAATCTGTGTCACTCGGATTTTTACTATTGCTGTTAATGGCAATTGGTGAAGAGCTGGTTCCATCAATGTTTTCCGTTGAAACATTGTGTGATGTCTTAGAAGAGCTCTCTGTAAATATCTCATTTAAACCTGAGTCAAGGGTGTTTGATGGACTGGTTTTGTGAGTGATATCCGCATGGAAACAGTTGAGAGAAGTTAAGTCAAAGTCCAAAAGGTCAAATGATTCGAAACAATTTTTTTCGTTAGCCAAAGATTGCACTTGACTTGCAAGAGAAGTCGGTGGAGCGGGTGTTGATAATTCGTGATTTGAGTTTTCAATAGCAACAGGGGATGCAAGAGGAGTTTTGTCATTGATTACTAGCTTTCCCTCACGAAAGTATTCTTCATACCTCGTCCAATTCTGCTCAAACCCATTGGAGCTAGGCGACATTGGATATATATCTTCATAATTAATCACATTGGAGTCTAGATAATCGTATCCAAACCCAAAGTTATCAAAGTTAAATAAACTCATGATAAAGTATAGAAGTAGCTTTAGACCATATCCACAAACTCGTTTTCTGTCTTTTATACTCGCTGGTATAGTTTCCTTATTTTGCAGCCAGATCGATTTTTCGCAGCCATTTTGCAACCAACACGAATGCCGATAAATTCTAATCAAGCACAATAATCAGGCAATCCTATCATTCTACAGTCCGAAACGTCCATGCTTACTCATAGTTTTTATATATTTACCATATGGTAAAGTTGGTTGCATTTATTGCCATTTTATTTGGATCAATCTGCAATCAGCGTAAGCGAGGCAACATTTTACGCAGGCATTACCATATTCTGGTTCTGTGTACGTCAACAGCCCTCAGGGCCAGAATTCAAGATGATCTGGTTCTTTTATAGTGTATATCGTATTTAGGTTAGGAAAGTACAATGTGAATGAAATTGTGCTCTGGGTGTCGCCGAATCTAAAAAGAAACATCACTACATACTTAGTAAATTTCAACACTGACTAATGTAAATTACCTAAATAAACAATACGCATAGTAAATATCTCATTAACACATTTCGACACAAAATCTTCATTTTGAAAATTGGTTATATTAAAATCTGCTTCCAAACAGACGTGATCGAAAATGACAATATCAAGTTGTTGTTGACTCTATCGAAAGAGAACTTGAAATAAACTGTTGTCGCTACTATGTTCAACAATGCTTTCAGTAATTCTGCCGCCTCTATTAATTAGCAAGTGCGGAATATGACCGGTTGTCTTAGAACAACGTAACCCTTAATCTATGACTAATTGCCAACTTTGGAATGACAACACACAAACAGCTCACCAAATTCAAAATGAACAAATTCAAGTTGTAGTTTGAATAGTGGGTAGATATCAAAAACAAACAAATTGGCACAAGCATCAAAAACTTCTTTGCTGGGGTGTATTGGTCCCCATCATCGATTTGTTCCCACATGGTCAAATTGTCAAATGCCCCAGCATTGAACTCGAATGGGGTGCCTTTGATTTGATGGAACATGATATACGAGCAGATATTATACGTCAAGTTAGTCAACGTCCATTTCCAGTCATTATCGACGACGCTGATGAAATTGAATGTGAGTTTTAAAAACACAATGAGAATGATGTGAATGATCCATGCCCCTTTGAAGTGGACCCAATTGGCATACACTGATGGGTTTAATGACTGGTCGATTTTTGTCTCCAAAGTGTCAGGCTCCAAGTGTTGGATTATCGACGACGATCTTCTTTTACGAGTGGCAACGTTTGCTGCGTGATGCGATGATGTGGGCGAAAGGTAAGTGTTATTGTTCAACGAGTTGGATCTGATTCGCCCTGGGCTGACGTTGCCTGTACTGCTATGTTTGGGAGACCCAGACACGCTGGAGTAGTTCTGGTTGGCATTGGCAGGTATGTTGCTATTTATATCATGCGAGTCAAACTTGGAGTTGGATAATGGGGGAGTGTTGACTGTTGCCATTGTGGAGTGGTTAATTGGTATGGAACAGAAAGAAAACTAAAGGACAACAACGATGGTGACGGCGTCCCAAAATAACAGATATAAGCTCGAGAAATATGAAATTTCCACAGTCAGTTGCCGTGAAACCAGTGGGGACACTTGGCGTAAAGACACGAAGTGCAAATGTGGTGTGTTACAAGTAACAAAAATGTGACCCAGTAGTTAGTCACCAAATCAGGGCAAATGTCGAGAAAATGAATACAGTGGTTAAGTTTCGCTAATGAGGAAAATCCTTCACTTAAATATGATACCGACGGCAAAAATCGCAAACTTAGTCCGTAACCGTAACGCTGTTGGGAGAACCTGTTTACTATGGTAAATAATAGTATGAGTTTTTGGAGTCACCATTATATAGGAAGAAAAAATTTATGATTCAGATCTCGTTTACCCGGACTATCCGTGGAGGTACGGCGGTGCTGCGGTAAACTGCGCGGTGGTGTCGTGACTGCCGTCGCGTGGTGATGGACGCCAGCACCGCAAAAGTCGCCCGAACTGCAAAAGTCACCCGAACCGCAGAATCACCTCTGCACCGCCTGAGCGTCGTACGGAGCTGTGCATCGGCACCACTACAGCAAATAGAATATTAAGCTTTGCCCCCAACTGCAGTAACTAAGTGAATGTTGGTGGCTACTGTACAGCACCTGTTGGGGCCACCGTCGTTTCTAGACTGTTCTGTTGACCTGCTTCTCGGTACTGGGGTTGATCTTCGGCTTAGGGCCCTGCGCTGGTACGAGGCAAAATCTCGGTGGCCGCAGCCACGTACAGCTCAGTACGGTTCATTATACGAGAATCGTTTCTAATTTTGTCATGTGATAATCACTAATGCAAATGCTTCTTTATTGCCTAGGGCCAGTGGCACTTTCCTGACCTGGCATCTACGACTACAACGGTCTTGTTCAATGCTCAAGCTACACCGTGTTTTGTCTTCTTCTCATTATCTATTCCTTGACTTTCATTGACTGTTTAAATTGTTTGTAACTTGTTTTTACCATGGACATTCTTCAGTAAAGTACTAGTCGTTATTTGAGATGATTTTCGTGTGAATGGACCGGATTTCATTGTCCAGCTACCGCGTGGTAAACAACCATGGCCAGAACGAGCATCTTATCCTACTTAACCTCTACTTATTCATCTGCCACGTAGATTCCTCCCGAATGCCACCCACTGCTTGCAATTTGCACCCACTTCCCACTTTTCGTGGGATTAATAACTTTCTTCGGTGTGTATACCTGTATTCCATCGTAAGTTCCTAAATTTCTGACAGTAGGATCGTGCTCCAATACCGTTGTTTTATCCCCCAACCCTAAACACCCACATTGCTCCGATTCTCTACCCCAGCTGTACACCTCTCCCTGGCTAGTAAGAGCCAAAAAATGATAATCGCCAATTTCGACCGATTTGATATTTTCATGCTGAATCGCTTCGACAATCGACATCTCATTGGCACCGTTTCCAATGAGGATCTCATCGTTATCAGTGAAAACCACCCAGCTCTTAAAACAACAGTTCAACCGCGTAAATCTTCGAGGGGTTCCGTCTTGTACTTGCTGGTCCCTCAACCACTCATTGAAATTACCGACCTCTTCTGCAACAAATACGTCGCCAATCAAATTGGCTCGATAAACCTTACCGTCCGACTTTCTCGTGAAAATGACGAAATTGTCCCCAATGGTAAAATCTTCGATATCTCCCCTGGTACCAGAAATTGCCTGATAGTTCGTTTCCGACGTCCGGTCTTCGGTTTCGAACTGCTGCTGCGTGAGTGGTTGTCGTCTATTCCAAACAATCAACCCAATCTCGTTCACGTACATCGCGGAAATGTTCCACCCAGCAAAAATCTTGATTATTGGTGGTACTGGCTCGAGTTTCCCAAATCTCAATTTGACTCCAACCTTGGACTGGACGCCGGTATCCCACGTATAAATATTGTTACAGTCATCTAACGCTACAATATGTTGCCGACCACTCGATATCGAAATCAACTTTTTGTCGTAATCGTTAGGGGGTAATTTAAGCTCGGTTACAAAATTGGTTTCTTTGACGGAATGCTTATCACCTGTACTTCCCGGGGTCAATCCAGGAAGTTCGGGTAATTGCTCAGGTGGCCTGGTAAGAATCGGCTGGATTTGCATTCTTCTTCCACTTGGCAAATTAGGCTGGACCTCGCGATCATATCTATTACCCACTGCTGTTGATGGCATGGGAAATAATGCCTGTCTTCCAGCCAACGGTCTCGGATTGGAGCTTAGTGTATTCCATGCAAGTGCCGATGGGGGAGGAGAATAGTCCGATGTCGATGGGCCCGGGGCATCGCAACTGGGGTTGCCACCCACGGTTCTGCGCCAGTCGTGGCCAGTATGGTACAACTTGCCCGAATTAATCAAGATAACAAACGAGAATCCCGTAGCGCTGATATCGGTAATAATGTGGTTATTGAACGATTCGATGTTTCCCGGCGTGTGAACACCTCGTTTGAACGTCACCGTATGGTTGGGAACAGAGTCCAAGAGGTACCCCAACCGGCCCAGGGTATTGGACCCCCAAGTGTAAACTTTCTGACGGCGGTCGGTGCGCAACCGAAACAATTGGGCCCACGTCTACCCCACCAGACGCCCTAGATTGGGCAGCAAGTGATTGTCGTTGTTTGTGAACTTTTTATTGTAGAGGATCTTATATAGGGTGGCGCTCAACGAAGAGTTGTAGAAACGGGAGTAGACGTCGCGATTGACGATGGAGAGGTTGAATATGTCCCGTGGCGATAAGTACTGCGGGATGACGGTGACCAAAATGTCGTCACCTAGGTCGGTCAAAGACATGGTCGGAAGAGTACGTGGTGGTGTAGTTCGTAAAGCTATAGTCAGATCAAGATGCAAACTCTGTGGGCGCTACCATGGGAAATCGGACCCGGTTGCAAGGAGCAGCGAGCGACGAGCGGTGACGTGGGTGGTGCTTCAGCCGTGGGCGTGGGGACGGTGGAGGGTCCGAGTCGGTGCCGAGACAATTTTAAACGTGATAAGGCCAGGAGGTTCGTGATCAGCACGAATATGCGTGGAAGGGTGCGACTCGGAGACGGAGAAAAGCATGGAAAAGAAACAGGGGGAGCACCTGTTTCGGAGACGTCAGTGCGCAAGACACCTGACGTGGACAATTACTAGGAGCATGTAGAGCCCTAAGCTGTAGGAGCATGTAGAGCTCTCAAGCTGTAGGAGCATGTCCGAGCGCAGGGCCGCAAGCTGTGCTTCAGGGCAAGTACAGCAGCAGAAGGATGCAGATGCTCCTGGTGCACTACAAGAGGGGAGACGGTGGTAACGTGCCACCGGTGACGGTGGTGGAATAGGACGTGACCGTAGTAAAATACCGCGGTAGGTGTCGGCGTCGTAGCACGGCGCGGCGGTGGAAATTCCATGACACGTTTATCGCTGGCCAATGAAAAGCGCATCAAGTAAGCATTTCGGTCCCGAGCCCGAAAAACCCCACAGATTATATTAATACCGAAAAAAAGATAAATCTTGTTTTTTACCAATTTACTTTCTTATACGAGTATTCATTTTACTACACAATCGCTAGGTAATTTTCACTAGCACACACAAAGTCACCCACAGAATAACACCCAGAATACATTTGCACTATGTTGAGATTATTTAGGACTACTGGTGGTATCCGCAATGGACTCTCCGCTGCTCGGTACGGGATGAGGTTGTTTTCGTTCCAGACAATTCCCACACCCAACCCAAATGCCCTTAAATTTGTTTCGCCAGAATGCAATATTGGTCCCATTGAAAATAAGACATTTGAATTCAATTCCACCTTCCAGGCCCAGCATTCGCCATTGGCATTAAAAATTTTCAATTTGCCAGGAGTCACATCGGTGATGATCGGATGGGACTTTTTGACCGTCAACAAACAGGACTATATCCACTGGTCGAAATTGCGTCCGGAAGTGGTTGAGATTGTCAACAAATTCTTGACGGAAAAGTTGGAACCGGTCATTGCTGCCGAATTGGTGGAGAAGGCAGACGAATACGACCCGGACGACACCGAGTTGATTGGTATGATCAAGGAGTTGATTGAAACAAGAATCAGACCAGCCATTCAAGACGACGGTGGTGATATCGAATTCAGAGGCTTTGATGAAGTCTCCGGTACAGTTTACTTGAAGTTGCAAGGGGCCTGTAAATCATGTAGCTCGAGTGAAGTCACGTTGAAACACGGAATAGAATCCATGTTGATGCACTACATCGAGGAAGTACAGCACGTCGAGCAAATCTTGGACCCAGAAGAACAAATTGCTATTGCCGAGTTCGACAAGTTGGAACAGAAATTAAAGGCAAAGGCATCGCAATCGAGTCCTCCAACATTATAGGCTTGCATTCATTTATGGTTTACGGAGTTTGGTTTACATCATTGTACATTAGTTATTTACACGTTCATACGATCTAATAAAGGAGGAATAGTAGGTATCGTGATGCTGTAGCAATGCTTGTGGTTTCCTTCAATCTGACATTAATGTCGTCTTCATTCAAATGCCATATTATTCATTTCTGTTCAATTCTTGTAATATCTTATTCTTCAATTCCAACACTTTAACCTCTTCATCGACCCGGAAATTGAGTTCTTTCAACAACCCATTATCAATGCAATCTTTACCTAAGCGAAGTCGCACTTTCTCAAACAATTCGTTGGTCCAGGCACGGCTGAATTCACTCCAGTTCTTCGAAACATGATTAAATCCAACAACCCATCCTAGTAAGGCCAAGGCAACTGCTGCGTTGGTGGAAAAGTCGAAATGTTGCCATGATAAAAACGAAATGACTGATATTGGTAATTGGTAGTATATGAACCCTTGTAAAAGAAGAGAATTGACCTTAGGTTGAACTTCTGCAGACAATTGGTTATTTATGACATCGATTTTCAAGTTCAACAACGGATTGTCCAACGGAATATCCGAATACTTTGCAAATTCATTTTGCTGTAAATCCAGGACAATGTACCCTCTCAAATAATTGTACTCTTCGATTGATTTGTTCATGAATTTTTGATTGAAGAAGTCTTTTAAATCGTATTCGACATTATCGTTTTTGAAATAGAGTTTCCACCAAACGAGTTTGGTCTTGAAAAATTTGGTGGTGTTAGGAATAAAATCGTACTGTAATTCTTCATGAACTGAATTAGAAAATTTGATCACCTCTTCCTTGGTGAACTTCCCGTTGTATTGCTGAATCGAATCAGATGTGACATTTGTCGTTTCAATTGATGATTTGATGCTGTCAAAAATCCATTTGCTCAAATTATCAGATCTAGAATAAAAACCCACGGCTTTGACGACCTCAAAGATGTTGGAATTACGAATAGAATCAACATACTCACTCGACGCCTTGGTATCGTATTTTAGGAACTTACAAATACCGTCATATGCTAGTTGGGAATTTATCTTGATAACATGGTGAGTTAATTTGGACTCATTTGGCACGAATGTAATCGGGGTATCTTCTGTTGATGGTGGTGAATATTCCTGATTGTCAATGATAGTAAACAATAATTTTGATGCTACTGGCCGAGGAAGTCTACTCGAGTCGTTGATATTGCTTTTGAGGTCATCTGCAATATTCATCAAGAAATGGAACTCGTCAAAGTTGGTTTGGTTTACATCGTTGATCTCGGTGATTTCAATGTAATTGGAGATTTCTGGTAATGCTCCATTCATGGTCTCCATGTAATTTGGACGGTATACTGGGGAAAGAATTGGTGACGGAATTCTGTAAGTGTTTTCATCATCGTACAACTGGTCTTGTACTGGCTCTACAGAAGGTTTGGACTTGGATTTGAAAAGTTTAAATACTGACTTTTCTTGAGATTCTCCTTGTTCATGAATATCAATTTCTGGTACAGCCTCGCCATAAACAAAAGTATTATTACCAGAAGTGTCTCTATTTTCAATTTTTTCAAACCAAACGTTATTTCCAGCAGCCAATGGATCAGCCAATAAGGAAGGAATTAGTTTATGATTCGTGCTGTTGAGTATACCGATTTTAACAGTATTTTCCTTCCGTAAAACCTCCTGATGTTGATAAAGGTCGATGTATTGATCTATTCGCTTGCAAGTCTCGTGGTCTTTGCTGAATTGTTGCTGATATAATTTTAGGCTGTTGATATGAGATATTGTCAATCGGTCTTGGTCTAACAGGGTGGAAACGTTTCGAACAAGAGCCCGTCCCAACACCCATCTGGCACCAAACCCGGAACGGTTACGTGATATCGACCTAACGACCCCTCGAATTATGTGCATCGGTACTGTTGACGGTGTTGATTTGCGTCTACCAAATTGCTTAACGGTGAAAATTCCCAGTCTGTTGCGGCGTGGGGGTTATTTTGTGTTGCGGCACGGGTTTTTAAAAATCACCACATTTGCAAAGAGAGTCATGTAAGCATGCCGTCCAGCAGAGGTAAAGGGGTGTAGCCAGTGCAGTTTCTGTGGTTAGAGCAAGTTTGGAAGGTGAGAAGAGGTTTGTTTGGTTTATTTGTTTTTTCAGGATTGCAGCAAAACGTATGGAGGAAATGGCCGGAGGTGTGACGTTCCGACCGAGTGGATCAAATTGTACAAACAAATGAAATTGTTGCTGACTTGACACTATGCGAGGGTAGTATGGGCCTGTTCTCGGGTTTCTAGGAAAGACGAGGTCTCTGGTGGCAATTGGCGTTTCCATAGAATTTCGCAGCCAAATTTTAAGTTCCACGAAGCCAGACAAACACACCAATACCATCACCTCCACCACCATACCAAATCGGCCCACATGACTAGACAACAGAACAGTATCATTCTATACAGTTAAATCACCACACCACGGACTTTTCAGGACTAAATATCACCATTGTCGATACCAACGCCGGTCCGGTAATGATGGTGGCCTCCGGCCGGTACCGCGGGCGGTGACTTCGGTCCTACCACCACTACCACCAGCCGTTCCGCGACGGCTGGTCTCGCCAGGGCGAGCCTAAACCCGAAAATCACCGGCGGTTAATTGTTAACGTTGTAAAGATTTAGTTGTAGCACCACCAACATGAGCGTGGCATCTAGAAATGACTATCTCAGTCAGACATGGCGAGTGTTGTGCAAGTACTACAAGTTCATCGGACCCGGTATTTTGGTTTCTGTGAGTTATATGGACCCCGGGAACTATTCCACCTCAGTAAGCTCTGGGGCCATGTACGAATACAAGCTACTATTTGTGATTTTCATGTCGAATATCTTTGCCGTGATTCTCCAGTGCCTCTGTATCAAGTTGGGAACGGTCACTGGGCTTGATTTGGCAGAAATGTGCCGGCTAAATTTACCATACTATATCAACCTACCACTTTATATCTGTGCTGAACTCGCGATTATTGCTACTGACTTGGCGGAAGTGGTGGGTACCGCCATTGCGTTGGAAATCTTGTTTGGCATCCCGTTGGTTTACGGGGTGTTGGTGACGATTTTGGATGTGCTCGTGGTGCTCTGTGCCTATGATAAAGAAGGCTCGATGAAACAAACAAGAATCTTTGAAACTATGGTATCGGTGCTTGTTTTGGGCACATGTATGTGTTTTATTCTCGAGTTGTTTGAGTGCGATTTCCCTCCGGGGTCGCTTTTGCTGATTGCAAAGGGCTTCTTGCCGTTAAACAAACAGGTTTTCAAAGAGAAAGACGCAATCTTCTTGTCTTGTGGGATCATTGGTGCCACGGTGATGCCCCATTCTCTCTATTTGGGGTCGGCATTAGTACAACCAAGATTGAAAGAATTTGACTTGAACCATGGCTTCGTCAATCAAGACCAGTTGCTCGACCATTCGTCTGATGACGAGGTATTGCCAGAAACTACAAACAAGTTGAGTTTTATTTCCGATGGTTCTGCGTTATCCCGCAAGTACAAGCCGTCGTACCAGGCCATCAAGTATTGCTTATCGTACTCTTATATCGAGTTGATCATCTCGCTCTTTGTTTTGGCAGTGTTTGTCAATTCGTCTATCTTGATTGTAGCCGGGTGCACTTTGTTCAACAAGCCAGATGCCGAGGATGCTGACTTGCTCTCGATTTACGAGATGCTTTCCCATTACATCTCGCCATTTGCCGGGCTTCTTTTCGCCATGTCGATGTTGTTTTCTGGCCAAAGTGCTGGGATTGTGTGTACCATGGCTGGTCAAATCATTAGTGAGGGATTCATCAATTGGTCGTTCCAACCTTGGATAAGAAGATTGTTTACAAGAACCCTCGCCATCATTCCTGTTCTCGTGGTGATTATGGCATTGGGAAGAGAAGGAGTGTCTAAAGTGATGAACTCATCGCAGGTGATTTTGAGTTTTATCCTTCCAATCGTGTCGGCTCCGTTAATCTACTTCACTTGCCAGAAGAATTTCATGACCGTCTACGATACTTCTCCAATCAACGAGAACACCAGCTTGCTACAAAACGACAATACAAACTCATTGACCAAGTACACGTTCGAAAACGGGTCCTTCTTTAGAATATCTGCCATTCTCACTTGGTCAATAATTTCATTTCTCAATATTTATTTACTTTATGCATTTGCTAACGGAGCAAGTATTTGAATCATTATTTATATTTGTTGTTCAGATAACAATAAACGACTTTTTACAGCCAAATAGTGGCCCTTCATATATATTACAACTATCGAAATCCATTGCTCTATACCTTGTTTTTCTTCTTGTATGGTCCTCTGATACTTGGTAATCTTGTTGAAGTAGTATGTTGCGGTGCCGGGTTGTAGTTGGCAACTTTATTCATGGGGATTCCTGGTAATGTACCATTAAACTCAGTCGTCAACACAGGCAATCTCTTGCTGAATTCAAACGAAAAGTCTCCCGGATTGACCTTGTATAATTGGATTGCGATCTGAATCAATTTGCAAATTCTGTTGTAAACACTTTTCTCCTGGTCGTTGGGCAATGCTATGATTTTAGATTCGCTACGCAAGTATCTCTCTTGACGTAACCGGTTCAACTTGATCAAATTCACAGAAATTAATCTTTGTAACGACTTTGGTGATTCGGTTATTTTGTCCTTTTCCAGTATTAATGATTTTAAGCTATCAACCTCCGCTGGGTCCCAATTTACAAGATTGGCTACATCGATCTCCATTGATGCTTCGTCCACTTCGTCATCGTTATCCTCTTCTTCGGCTTTTACGTCGACTTCAAGTTTGCTTTCTTGTTTTGCATTCGAGTCGACACTTTCGGCTTCAGCGCTTGGTGAAAGTGTATTTTGCTTGATTTCTGCGGTTGGAGTCTCGACTTTTTCTTTAGGTTGATTTTTAGACTCAAGGTACTTCTTCTTGATTGTTTCTATCTCGTTAAATCCCAAATGTTGCAACCATATCCTGCTCTTGAAAGCATCTGTTACAACTGAATCACCCAGGTCAACGTTAGGAGCAAATGATCTCACGGTATCACCAGGGATTTCTATTGTTGGTGTTGACAAGCTAGCATCAATATTTCTGTTTTGCAATACCAATAACTTTGGTTTGTTATTAGGATTTGTGTCTTGCGAAACAGTAGGAGTCGCTAGTTGGTTTGCTGTGAGGCTGGCGGGTTTTAAAGTACTGGTCTTATAGTTTAACCAAGTGGGTACAGGGATGGTATACCAAATAGGATGGAAGAAATCTTGTAATAATGCTGTTGGGTTTTGATCCATAGGAGTTGGAATTTTGTTACTTGGAGCGGAAATGGTGTCCAAAGTTGAGTTATTATGGGAAGTATTTTTGTTTAATGGCACCACTTTGGCAATCGAGTACGGATCACTGACAACAGTAGCGGTGGTGTCCAAGCTCGATTTCTTTATCAATGATGAAAACAATGGTTGACGTACTTGTTTTGTAGGCGTTGGGGTCACAGACAGATATACATTAGAATAGTTGGACACCGATGGTGGTTCTGGTTCCTCTGTTTTAGACACAAAAGTAACAATTTCATCATTTGCGGCAGAATACGAGTATGATATCTTGGTAAAATCTTGATCTAATTGTGTGTGTAATTCGGAGGGATACTCATCTTTGGCGTTTTCTTCGAGTAATGAAACATTAATTCTTGACAATTCCTGAAGCAACAACTCGGTGGAAAACCTATAGAAGAAGTCAACATCAATATAGTCTTGGCTTCCGACTTTTAAATCCCGTATAGCTGAACAACTGGCCACTTTGATATCGTGATATAAGTTATATGGTGACTTTACATATTTGCCAGTTTTGAACTTGGTGCTAATATCGGTGAGTTTTCCTGCCTTCCCACTAGTAAACTCGAGAAATGACTTTATGATATTCTTACTGTCTGGCTCGAAGAAATCACTAGGGATCCGATACGTTAAAATGTTGCTCTTCTTATCTGCATTCTGGTAGACAGTAAACAAGTCTTGTAATATAGACTCAACTTTGCCTGGTAACTTGTTAGTAATGTCCGCTTGTAACCTCGACCCTCTTGACATACCACTTGAATCCTTGGTCATATTATATTTCTCAAATACTCCACTACCACTAAAGTGTCGATATTTGCTTTCTATGGTAACAAAATCGTTTTCCGGTATTGTGTTTGTTTGCCTACGTTTTTCGGTT
>ERZ778017.2340-NODE-2340-length-15535-cov-5.532558_pt1 | contig 15535 bp, 12 predicted proteins | sample MGYA00375747_ERZ778017 | MGnify/ENA primary metagenome ERZ778017 (study PRJEB29350, sample SAMN05509838) | bioreactor metagenome | biome: bioreactor; material: wastewater | place: South Africa: University of Cape Town | collected 2014-03-17 ...
GCGTGTTCTCCGCGCCCTGCAGCAGCGTCTCGCCGACCGTGGTGTTGCCGTCGGCGTCGGGCTCGAGCTCTTCCGATACCGCCTTCCACGAGCCGATGTCGCTCCAGTGGAAAGCGGCCGGCAGCACGACGACGCCGTCGGCTTTTTCCATCACTGCGTAGTCGATCGAGATCTCCGGACACGCCGCGAAGAGCTGCTCGGCGATCGCGAGCTTTTCGTCGGAGGCGTCTGCGCGGCTGGCTTCCCACGCGGCGTGCGCCGCGGCGAGCAGTTCCGGCGCGTGCGCCTGCATCGCCTCGAGGATGGTCTGCGCGCGAAAGCAGAACATGCCGCTGTTCCAGACGAAGCCGCCGCCGGCGAGGAACTGCACGGCGAGCGCCGCGTCGGGCTTCTCGACGAAGCGGCGCACGGCGCGTGCTTCTCCGCTCAGCACGTCGCCCATCTCGATGTAGCCGAAGCCGGTTTCGGGCGCACTGGGCCGGATGCCGAACAGCACGATCGAGCCGGCCGCCGCCAGCTCGGTGGCCTGGCGCGCCACCTCGCGGAACGCGTCGGCGTCGGGAATCAGGTGATCGGCCGGCAGCACGAGCAGGACGGCGTCCGGGTCGACGGCGCTCGCCCACAGCGCGGCGAGCGCGACGGCGGGAGCCGTGTTCCGGCCGACCGGCTCGAGCAGTTGCGTGACGCGCACGTCGCGCGCGCCGGCGCAGCCGTCGATCTCCTCGCGCGTCTTGAAGAAGTACTCGCGGTTGGTGACGATCGCCGCGCGTCCGCCGTCGGCCAGCGGCAGTGCGCGTTCGAGCGTTCGCTGCAGCAGGCTCGAGGCGCCGCCGAGTTTCATGAACGGCTTGGGGAAGGCCTCGCGCGAAACCGGCCACAGGCGGGTTCCGGCTCCGCCGGACAGGACGACGGGGATCAGCATGCGCGCGATTGTACGGGTCGCCGTTTCGACCGCATGCGAAACTTGACACGACAGACCGCACGCAACGGCCGTGCGGTTGCAGCGAAGGGAGCAGCGGCTTTGACGCGGACGACGGGATCGGTGCTGGTGACGGGCGGAGCCGGGTACATCGGCTCGCATACGGTGGTCGAGCTGCTGCAGGCAGGCTGGGACGTCGTCGTCGTCGACAACCTGTCGAACGCCAGCGCCGAGTCGTTGCGGCGCGTGCAGGCGATCACCGGCCGCGAAGCGCCGCTCGTCGTCGCCGACATCCGCGACGGGGAAGCGCTGCGCGGGGTATTCGGCTCGCGTCGCTTCGACGCGGTGATCCACTTCGCCGGGCTGAAGGCGGTGGGCGAGTCGGTGGCCGACCCGCTCTCCTACTACGACAACAATGTCGGCGGATCGATCGCGCTGCTGCGCGCGATGAACGCGGCCGGCATTCGCCGCATCGTCTTCAGCTCGTCGGCCACCGTCTACGGCGATCCGGCGTCGGTGCCGATCCGCGAGGACGCGCGCGTGGCGCCCACCAATCCCTACGGGCACAGCAAGGCGATGATCGAGCGCATCCCGCTCGATCTCGCCGCTTCCGACCCGGCGTGGTCGTTCGGCATCCTGCGCTACTTCAATCCGGTGGGCGCGCACGAGAGCGCACGCATCGGCGAGGATCCGCGCGGCGTGCCGAACAACCTGATGCCGTACGTCAGCCAGGTGGCGGTGGGCCGGCTCGCGCAACTGTCGGTGTTCGGCGGCGACTGGCTAACGCCGGACGGCACCGGCGTGCGCGACTACATCCACGTCGTCGATCTCGCGCGCGGGCACCTGGCGGCGTTGGCGCGGGCGCGCGCGCATCCGGGGGCGTTCACGGTGAACCTGGGCACCGGCAACGGTTGCTCGGTGCTCGAGCTCGTGCGCGCCTTCGAGCGGGCGAGCGGGCGCGCGGTGCCGTATCGCATCGTCGATCGGCGCCCCGGAGACGTCGCCCAGTGCTACGCGGATCCGACCCTCGCCGAGCAGCTGCTCGGCTGGCGGGCGCAGTACGGCGTCGAGCGGATGTGCGCCGACGCATGGAGGTGGCAGCAGGCGAATCCGGCCGGGTACGAGGGGTGAGCGCCGCCGCAGAAGGCGCGCTGCGAAATACAGCGGTTTCGCGTGCGAAACGGTTTGCGTGTTCAAGAACGCGGTATTCCGCGGCGCGGGAAAGCGCAACCCGTGCCGCGGCGATCCTGTCTGTGCGCGGGTGCGGCTCTCCTCGATGCGAAGCGTCTCAGTGCTTCGTGTCCCCCTTGCGCAGCGCAGGATCCTCGCCCTTCGAGCGGGCCTTGCCCGCCTTCTCGGCCTTCTCCATCTGTCGGGCTTCCTCGTCGTTGCGCGGCGCGGCCTTGCGCATCGCTTCGTCGACCTTCCCCGATTCGACGAACTCTTCGACGTCCTTGCGGTAGTGACGGGCGGCTTCGTAGTCGCCTTCGCCCTGCACGCGAGGGTGGCCTCGGGAAGCGTTGGCCGGGTTCTGCGTTTTCTCGTGCTTCTGCTTCATGACGTCCTCCTGCTGTCGATCGCGATGGGCGATCGGAGCCGGGGTCGGGCAACCGGGAGGCCCGGGCGGCGCGGGAATCTTTCGCCGCGCTCGCTCGGGGAGGCCGTCAGAACTCGACGTTGTCGAGGAGCCGCGTCGTGCCCAGGCGCGCCGCGCCGAGCGCGACGAGCGATTCCGCTTGCGTGAGATCGCTGCTGTCGGGGACGGCGAGATCGGCGCGGCGCCGCACGACAAGATAATCGGGAACCCAGCCGCGCGCGCGCAGGCCGTCGAGCGCTTCGCGTTCGGCCGCTTGCAGCGCGTCACGCGCCGCCTCGCGCGTCGCTTCGCGCGCCGTTTCGCGTGTCGCTTCGCGCATCGCGTCGTCCTCGCGCTGCGCTTCCTCGTGCTTCGCCGAAGCGTAATTCGCCGCGATCTCGCGCGTGCGATCGACGAGCGCGAGCAGCGCGCGGTGCAACGCCGGCGCCTGCGAACGCTGCGCGGCATCGAGGTATCCGTTGCGCGACGACATCGCCAGTCCGTCGCTCTCGCGCGCCGTCTCGCCGGCGAGGATGCGGATCGGCAGGTCGAACTGCTCGACCATCTTCCGCACGACGAGCAGCTGCTGGTAATCCTTGCGGCCGAACACGGCGACGGCCGGCTGCACGCAGCCGAAGAGCTTCAGCACGACGGTGGCGACGCCTTCGAAGAAACCGGGGCGGAACGCGCCTTCGAGCACGTCTCCCAGGCCCGCAGGCGTGGCCACGCGGAAGGTCTGCGGCACCGGATACAGCTCGCTCTCGTCGGGCGCGAAGACGAGATCGCAGCCGGCGGCGCGCAGCGCATCGCAGTCGCGCTCGAAAGTTCGCGGATAGCGGCCGAAGTCTTCGTTGGGACCGAACTGCAGGCGGTTCACGAAGATGCTGGCGACCACCGGCTCGCCATGCGCCTTCGCGATCCGCACCAGCGACAGGTGCCCTTCGTGCAGATTGCCCATCGTCGGCACGAAAGCGGTGCGTGCATTGCCGCGCAGCGCTTCGCGCAGGTCCGCGATGCGTTCGACGACGCGCATGCGCCTACTCCCCGACGGCGAAGAAGCTGCGCCGCCCACGCATCTCGGCGAGCTGGCGCACGAGCACGGCGAAGTCCTCGTCGCGGTCGATCGGGTTCAGGTGCTCGGTGTTCACGATCAGCAGCGGCGCAGCGTCGTAATGATGGAAGTAGCGACTGTACCCCTCGGCAAGCTCGCGCAGGTACGTCTCGGAGATCGCCGATTCCATCTCGACGCCGCGCCGTCGCACGCGCTCGACCAGCGTGTCGGGCTGCGCCTGCAGGTAGACGACGAGATCGGGCGTCGGCGCCTGCGGCCGCAGGCTCTCGAAGATCTGCCGGTACAGCGCCAGCTCGTCGTCGGCCAGCGTCAGGCGCGCGAACAAGGGGTCCTTGTCGAGCAGGAAATCGCCGACGGCCGACTGCGAGAACAGCTCCTGCTGGGCGAGGTCGCGCAGCTGGTTCACCCGCTGGAACAGGAAGAACAGCTGCGTGGGCAACGCGTAGCGACGCGCGTCGCGATAGAAGCGTTCGAGAAAGGGGTTGGCCGTCGGGTCTTCGAGCACGAGCTTCGCGCCGAAGCGCTCCGACAGCTTGCGGGCGAGCGAGGTCTTGCCGGCGCCGATCGGGCCTTCGACGACGATGTGGCGGTACTTCTCGAACGGCGAGGGCGTTGCGGGCGGGACGGTGAGGGTCATGAGCGGAAGGCGAAGTAGACGGCGCCGAGCAGGCACAGCGCTGCCCACAGGTAATCGAGCTTCAACGACTGCCCCATGTACAGCATCGCGAACGGCACGAAGACGGACAGCGTGATCACTTCCTGCAGGATCTTCAGCTGCGGCAGCGTGAAATAGCCGTAGCCGATGCGGTTCGCCGGCACCTGCAGCAGGTATTCGAAGAACGCGATCCCCCAGCTGGCGATCGCGGCGATCCACCACGGTCGCGACGCGAGATCCTTCAGGTGCGCGTACCAGGCGAAGGTCATGAAGACGTTCGACGCGACGAGCAGCGCGACCGTCTGCAGCGGAACGGGGAGTGCGTTCATCGGGCGCCCGATGCGGGGAAGCGCAGCGGCGCCTCGCGTTCGACGCGCTGCCCGGCGCAGGCGCGCAGCAGGGTGTCGACGCTGCCGTGTCCGGGGACGTCGAGCGAGGGATCCAGCTCGGCGAGCGGGGCGAGGGCGAAGGCGCGCTCGTGCAGGCGCGGATGCGGCAGCTGCAGCGTCGCCGTGTCGACGAGCATCGGCGCGCCCGAATCGTCGGCGCCGAGGAGGAAGTCGAGATCGATGCGGCGCGGGGCGTTGCGGTACGGACGTTCGCGGCCGAGCGCGCGTTCGACGTCGAGCAGCGCCTCGAGCAGCGCCTGCGGCGCGCGTGCGGTGGCCAGCTCGGCGGCGGCGTTGCGGTAGTCGGGTCCGTCGGCGTCGACCGGCGCGCTGCGGTACAGCGAAGAACAGCGCAACACGGCGAGGTCCGGCAGCGCATCGAGCCGGCCGAGCGCCTGCCCGAAGGTGTCGGCTGCGTCGCCGAGATTCGCGCCGAGACCGATCCAGGCGCGCATCAGGCGCTCCGCGGCTCGGACTCCGTTGCGCCGCCGCGGGTTTCGCGCACTCCGCCGCTGGCTCCGGACACTGCGCCTTCGGCTCCGGACACTGCGCCTTCGGCTCCGGACACTCCGCCACTGGCTCCGGACGCTCCACCTTCGGCTTCGGACGCCGCACCGCGCCGCCGGCTGCGCCGCTTGCGCTTCTTCGCCGCGCCGCTGGCGGGCGCGGCGCGTTCGAGCATCGCCTGCCGCTGCGCCGAGTCGGCCTGCGAGAACTCGTGCCACCACTGGCCGATCTCGGCGGGAATCTCGCCCGAGTCGCAGCGCAGCATCAGGAAGTCCCATCCGGCGCGAAAGCGCGGGTGCGCGACCAGCGCGTGCCGCGAGCGACCGGTGCGCCGCTCGAAGCGCGGCTGCATCATCCAGATCTCGCGCATGTCGCCGATGAAGCGGCGCTGGATCGCCAGGCGTCCGGCCTGCTCGTCGAGCACCGATTCGATCGCGGCGGCGAGCGCCGGAATGCCGTGCTCGCCGCGCGCCGTCGCCTCCTGCCAGCGCACGCGCACCGGCTGCCACAGCAGCGCGGCGAACAGGAAGCCGGGCGAGACGCTCCTGTCGGCGAGCACGCGCGCGTCGGTGGCGGCCAGCGCGGCCTGCACGAAACGCTCGTCGTCGGGCTGCTCGAGGATGACGTCGAGCATCGGCAGCAGGCCGTGATGCAACCCCTGGCGGCGCAATTCCTGCAGGCAGGCCATCGACTTGCCCGACAGCAGCAGCTTGAGCATCTCGTCGAACAGGCGCGCGGCCGGCACGTTGTGCAGCAGGTCCTTCAGTTCGCGGATCGGCTGCTGCGTCTTCGGCTCGACGGTGAAGCCGAGCTTGGCGGTGAAGCGCGCCACGCGCAGCATGCGCACCGGGTCTTCGCGATAGCGGGTGAAGGGGTCGCCGATCATGCGCAGCACGTGCCGCTGCATGTCCTTCACGCCGTCGTGGTAGTCGAGCAGTGTGTCGGACACCGGGTCGTAGTACAGCGCGTTGATGGTGAAGTCGCGTCGCGCGGCGTCCTCGGCCTGCGTACCCCAGACGTTGTCGCGCAGCACCCGACCGTGCTCGTCGGTGTCGCGGTCGGCCGCCGGCTGCATCGAGCGGAAGGTGGACACCTCGATCGTGTCGCGCCCGTGCAGCACGTGCACGATCTGGAAGCGGCGTCCGATGATGCGCGAGCGGCGAAAGAGCTTGCGCACCTGTTCGGGCGTCGCATCGGTGGCGACGTCGAAATCCTTCGGCTTCAGGCCGAACAGCAGGTCGCGCACGCCGCCGCCGACGATCCACGCCTGGAAGCCGCCCTGCTGCAGCGTTTCGCAGGTGCGGATCGCCGCCTGCGAGACGTCGGCCAGCGGCATTCCCTGCTCGCTGCCGCGATAGCGCTTCGGACGCTTGCGCAACGGCGAGCGGCTCGCTTTCGCCAGCACGCGGTCGATGAGCTGGCGGATCATTCGAACAGCCGCATCGTGCGCCAGCCGCGCTCGCGCGCGAGCGCGGCCAGGCGGGCATCGGGGTTGGTGGCCACCGGATCGGTGACGCGCTCGAGCAGCGGCACGTCGTTGGCCGAGTCGCTGTAGAAGTGCGAGCGCGCGAAGCCGCTCCACGAGCGGCCGAGCGAGGCGAGCCACTCCGAGGTGCGCTGCACCTTCCCCTCGCGGAACGACGGCGTTCCCAGCGGCCGGCCGGTGTAGCGGCCGTCGGCCGTCTCGATGCGCGTGGCGATCAGGTGCTCGATGCCGAACTCGTCGGCGATCGGCCGGGTGACGAACTCGTTGGTCGCGGTGACGATCGCGCAGAGATCGCCGCGCGCCCGGTGCCGATCGACCAGCGCGCGCGCGGCGTCGGCGATGCGCGGGCGGATCACCTCGTCGACGAAACGCTCGCGCCAGGCGTCGAGCTGCTCGACCGGATGGGCGGCCAGCGGCGCGAGCTGGAACGCGAGGAATTCGAGGATGTCGAGCGTTCCCGCGTGGTACTGCTCGAAGAACGCGTCGTTGCGCCGGTCGTATTCGGCGCCGTCGACCACGCCGAGGCGGATCAGGAAACGCGCCCACTCGTAGTCGCTGTCGATCGGCAGCAGCGTGTAGTCGAGGTCGAAGAGCGCGAGGTCGAAGGGCGCGACGCCGGGCGACGCCGGGTCGGGTGAAGCGGAGCCGGAAGCTGAAGCGCCGGGTGCGGCGCGCGAAGCGCCGGGTGCGGCGCGCGAAGCGCCGGGCGCCGCGAGCGAAGCGCCGGACGCTTCGCGATCTCGGTCGGAAAGGGTCGTCACGGTCGGCATTATGAAGGCAGCGTGTCGCCGCCGCCGTCCGATGCCGCCGGTGCGGGCAGGGCGCCGGTTTCCTGCAGCAGCTCGCGCAGCAGCGGCAGCGTGATCGCGCGGCGGCGCTCGAAGGCGCGCCGATCGAGCGCGTCGAAGGTGCGCAGCAGCGCGCGGATGTCGCGCGAAGTGTGCGCGATCAGCCAGGGAATGACGTCGGAAGCGACGGTGACGCCGCGCTCGCGCGCGACGCGCTCGAGAGCAGCGGCTTTCTCCCGGTCGTCGAGCAGATGAAGCCGGAAGACCAGCCCGGATCCCAGCCGCGTGCGAAGGTCGTCGCGCAGCGCCAGGCCCAGCGGCGGCTGAGCGCCGGTGGCCAGCACCGTGCTGTCCGGTTGGGCCCGCGCGCGATTGATCAGATGGAACAGCAACGACTGACGCTCCTCGTCGAGGCGTTCGACGTCGAGCACGGCGACGATGCGCGGCTGCTCGGCGGCGTCGGCGATCAGCGCTTCGAAGGCGGCGTGCGGCGCGTCGGCGGCGAGCGCGTGCCCGGCGTCGGCGGCGGCCGTCGCCAGGTGCGTCTTGCCGCAGCCGGCTTCGCCCCAGAGGTAGACGAGCGGCACGCTCGCGCCCGGCGTCAGGCTCGCGCCCGGCGTTGGCATTACGCCCGCGCCCGGCGTCGGCGGCACGCTCGAGCCCGGTGTCGGCATTACGCTCGCGCCAGACGCTCGGCGCAACGCGCGCAGGCACGCGAGCGCCTCGCCGTTGCGGCCGGGAACGAAGTTGTCCAGCGTCGGGGCTTCGACGCGATGCAGGTCGAGTGCGATCTGGTGCATCGGGGCGCGGATGCGGGTACGGAGATCGGCCCGCGGGCGAGCGGCTACAATCGCCCGAACCGATCGCGGACCCGCGCCGGGGCGCGTGCGGTTCGCCATTCTATCGGGCGCCGTCGGTACGGCGCCGCACGACCGAGCCGGATTTCCCCATGGTTTCCACGAAGGCCAGCACGCCCCTTTCGTATCGCGATGCCGGAGTCGACATCGACGCGGGCGATGCGCTCGTCCGCCGCATCGGACCGCTGGCGCGCCGCACGATGCGCGAAGGCGTCCTCGGCGGCATCGGCGGTTTCGGCGCGCTGTTCGAGGTGCCGCGGCGCTATCGCGAGCCGGTGCTCGTCTCCGGCACCGATGGCGTCGGCACGAAGCTCAAGCTCGCCTTCGCGCTCGATGGCCACGACACCGTGGGCATCGATCTCGTCGCGATGAGCGTGAACGACATCCTCGTGCAGGGCGCCGAGCCGCTGTTCTTCCTCGACTATTTCGCCTGCGGGCGGCTCGACGTCGACGTGGCGGCGCGCGTCGTCGCCGGCATCGCGCGCGGCTGCGAGCAGGCGGGCTGTGCGCTGATCGGCGGCGAAACGGCGGAGATGCCCGACATGTACCCTGACGGCGAGTACGACCTCGCCGGCTTCGCCGTCGGCGTCGTCGAGAAGGCGAAGATCATCGACGGAGCGGCCATCCGGCCGGGCGACGCCGTGCTCGGGCTGGCGTCGAGCGGCGCGCATTCGAACGGCTATTCGCTGGTGCGTCGCGTGATCGAACGCACCTGGGGCTCGATCCGCGCGCCGCAGCTGCAGGACGATTTCCATGGCGTGCGCTTCGCCGACGCGGTGCTCGCGCCCACGCGCATCTACGTGCGCCCGATGCTCGACCTGCTCGCGCAGCTCCCGATCAAGGGAATCGCGCACATCACCGGCGGCGGGCTGATCGAGAACGTGCCGCGCGTGCTTTCCGCCGGCGTGCAGGCGGTGCTGCATCGCGACGCCTGGACGCGTCCGCCGCTGTTCGACTGGCTCGAACATCACGGCGCAATCGATGCGCATGAGATGCATCGCGTGTTCAACTGCGGCATCGGCCTGGTCGTCGTCGTCGAAGCGGCCGACGCGCAGCGCGCGCAGGCGGTGCTGGCGCAGCACGGCGAGACGGTGTTCCGCATCGGCGAGATCGTCGAACGCGCCGACGGCGCGGCGCCCGCGGTGGTGGTCTAGAAGCTGTGAACGTGCGGGCCGCGCCGACGCGCCTCGCGCATCGGGCGCGTCTTCCGGTCCTGCGACGGCTCTTCCGCGCGCTCGTCGCGCTCGTCGCTTTCGCCGTTCTCGGACCGCTCGCGCTCGCTCCCGCGGCGGCCGCGCCCAACTACGAGCTGAAGGTCGAAGCGCTCGGCGAACTGGTCGAGCCGATCCGCACCCGCACGCTGGTCGGGCGCTGGATCGACGACCCCGGCTTCGATCCCGAGCAGATGCCGCTGTTCCTCGAGCGGGCGAAGACCGAAGCGGAGGCGATCGCGCAGGCGGCCGGGTTCTTCTCGGCGCGCGCGGAAGTCTCGTACGAGCCGGGCACGGCCGGCCATCTCCCGGTCGTGCGCATCGACGTCGATGCGGGCGCGCGCACGACGGTGAACCGCTTCGATTTCGTGCTCGAGGGCCCGCCGCAGGCGCAGACTCAGTTGCATAAGCTGCGCGACCGGCTGGCCGAGCGCTGGCCGTTGCCGGAGGGCAGCTTCTTTCGCAGCGCGCCGTGGCAGTCGGGCAAGCGGCTGCTGATCGATGCCCTGCAGCAGCGCGGCTACGTGCGCGCGCGCATCGTCGACAGCGAGGCGCGCGTCGATCCGCGCAACACCACGGCGGCGCTGACGATCCGCATCGACAGCGGGCCGCGCCTGGATTTCGGCGCGATGACGATCGACGGGCTGTCGCGCTACGACGCTTCGATCGTCCGCGCGCTCGCGCCGTGGGAAGGCGAGGGCAGGCAGCCCTACGATTTCGACGAGGTGCTCGCGTTCCAGGCGCGCCTGAGAACCTCGGGCTACTTCGATTCGGCCGAAGTGCTGCCCGACTTCGCGGCAGTGCTCGCCGATCCGAAGCTCGGCACCGTGCCGCTGCGCGTGGAGCTGTCCGAGCGGCGCGAGCAGCGCGTCACCCTGGGCGTGGGCATCAGCTCCGACGAAGGGCCTCGCGCGCTGCTCGGCTACGACCACCGCAACGTGTTCGACGAGGGCTGGCAGCTCGAGTCGGGCGTGCTGCTGCAGCGGGTGCGGCGGCGCGTCTTCGCCAGCCTGCGAACGCCGCAGAAGGCGAGCGGGCATTACTACCAGGGCGGCGTGCGCCTCGAGCGCTTCGACGTGCAGGGCGAACTGACCGACAAGCAGACCGCGTTCATCGGGGAAGGCAAGCGCACCGGCGACACCGACCGTTTCCTGTCGCTGCAGTTCCAGACCGAGCAGCGCAACGTGCGCGGCATCGGCGACGTGGACTCGACGCGCGCATTGACGCTCGGCTACACCTGGAGCACGAAGCGGCTCGACTCGCTGCTCGATCCGCGCCGCGGCTACACGATCGATGCGCAGGTCTCGGGCGCGTCGCACTCGCTGCTCAGCGACCGCAGCTTCGTTCGCGTTCACACGCGGGCGATGCGCTTCTGGCCGATGCCCGGCGATTCCTTCCTCGACGGCGGCATCCTGATCGGGCTCGCCGAGATCGGGCAGGTGTTCGCCGCGGGCCGCGACGGGATTCCTTCCGAGAACCTGTTCCGCACCGGCGGCACCAGCACGATCCGCGGCTACGGTTTCCTGTCGCTCGGCGTGCGCGAGGCCGATGCGATCGTCGGCGGGCGCGTGCTCGCGCTCGGCAGCCTCGAATACCAGCATCCGGTGCGCCGCGACTGGTACGCGGCGGCCTTCGTCGACGCCGGAGACGCGGCCGACACCTGGGGCCGCTACCACGCGGTGGCCGGCTACGGGGTGGGGGCGCGCTGGCGTTCGCCGGTCGGTCCGGTCAGCATCGACCTCGCCTACGGCGAGGCGGTGCGCGACTGGCGCGTGCATTTCTCGGTCGGGTACGCGTTCTGATGGCCGCACGCGACGCGTTGCGCTGGAGCCTGCGCGCGCTGGGCATCGTGCTCGCGGTATTGCTGATCGCGGCAGCGGCCGCCGTCTGGTGGGTCGGCCAGAGCACGTCGTTCCTGCGCTGGTCGCTCGACCGGGCGGTAGCGGCTAGCGGCGGCGCGCTCGAAGTGGGGGCCGTTCGAGGCACGCTGCTCGGCGGTTTCCGCATCGATTCGCTGCACTGGCGCGACGAGGCGCGCGAGTTGAGGCTCGAAGGGCTTGCCGTCTGGCTGCGCCCGGCGGCGCTGCTGCACGGCGAAGCGCGCGCGAGTCGCATCGAGATCGCGCAGATGCAGGTCGCGCTGCAGCCGGACGCAGACGAGGCGTCCCCCGCGCTGCCGCAATCGCTCGGGCTGCCGATCGACGTGCGCGTCGATGCGCTCGGCATCGGCCGGCTGATAATCGTGCCCGATGCGACCGCCGCAGCCGAAGCGATCGTGCTCGATCGCGTCTCGTTCGCCGGGCGCTATCGCAACGGCGCGTATCGCGTCGACCGTCTTGCCGTGGCCGCGCCCGCCTGGGGCGAAGCGAGCGTGCACGGAACGCTGGGGGCGCGTGCGCCTTTCGAGCTGGCAGCGGTGATCGAGGCGACACCACGCATCCGGCTCGCGGCGCAGCCCTCGCTCTCGTTGCCCGCCGTGCGGGCGCTCGCCGACGGCACGCTCGAGGACTTCTCGCTGGTCGCGCAGGCGCTGCCGCCGGCCGGCGTTGCGACGGGCGTCTGGATCGGCGTCGATACCCGGGTGCAGCCCTTCGCGACGGCGCTCTCCAACAGGCTCGCGCCGGTGGAGCTCGCCTTCGATGCGGTCGAACCGGCGCAGTTCGGCTTGCGCGGCGTGCCCGATGCGCGCATCTCGGGCCGCGCCACGCTGCGGCTGCGCGAAGACGGCTTCGGCGGCGAGCTGCGACTGGAGAATGCGCGGCCGGGGCCGCTCGATCGCGATGCCGTTCCGCTGCGCACGCTGCAAAGCGCCTTCGACTGGAAGCCGTCGGTGCTGGCGCTGCACGAGTTGCACGCGACGCTGCCCGGCGAGGCGAGCGTCGACGCGGCGTTCTCGATCGACTTCGCGCAGCCGCTCGAAGCCTTCGGTCGCAGCATTCCCGCCGTACGCGGCGAGGGGCGGCTGCGCGACGTCGACCTGTCGCAGCTGCAGACGCAGCTGGGCAGGACGCGGCTCGGCGGCGAACTCCGCGCCGAGCGTGACCGGCTCGAACTGGACCTGGCCGACGCGAGCCGCGAGGACATCGGACTGGCGGCGGCGCTGCGCATCGAAAGCGATCGCTTGCACATCGAGCGTGCGCGGCTGCGCAGCGTCGCCGGGGCGCTCGCCGCGAGCGGCAGCACGACGACGACATCGCCGTGGCAGGTCGATCTCGCCGGCCGCTTCGAGGCGATCGACCCCGCACGCATCGAGGCGCTGCTCGCGCGCCTGCGCGTGCTCGGCGCACCGCTCCGCCTTCAGCAATGGGACGGAAGCCTCGGCGGGCGCTGGAGCGCGCGCGGGCGGGCCTGGCCCGACCCCTCGCTGGCGACCCGCCTCGCCGTCGAGACGGGCGCGCTGGCCGGCCGCGACCTGCGCCTGCAGTGGCGCGGCGACGTGACGACAACGCGCGTCGCGAAGGTCGAGGCGACGATCGATTACGGCGGCGCGCAGGCGAGCGCGCGCGGCGATCTCGGCCGGCAGGGCGATCGCCTGCAGTTCAGCGCGCGCGTGCCGGCGCTGCAGCGCCTGGACGCGCGGGCGACGGGCTCGGCGAGCGCGCAGGGCGAGTTGCGCGGCGGCTGGCGCGACGCGGCGCTCGGTCTGGTCGGGCGGATCTCGGCGCGCCAACTCGCGTGGGACGAAAGGCTGCGCATCGGCTCGGTCGAGGCGCGCCTGGACCTGCCCGATCTGTCGCGCGGGCGCGTGGACGCCGAGCTGAGCGCGAACCGGCTGGTCGCCGACGGCCGCCGCATCGATCGTGCGAGCGTGCGCGCCGCAGGCGACGTCGACGCGCACACGATTCGTGCCGACGTGGTCGGCCCCGATCTGGCGACGCGCGCCTCGGCCGAAGGCTCGCTGGCGCACGCGGGCGCCGGCGGCGAATGGCGCTGGCAGGGCCGGCTCGTGCGCGTCGAGGCCGACCGGCCGATCGCCGTGCGGCTGCTCGACTCCGCGCAGCTGCAGGCCGACGCGCGCGGGTTCTCGCTCGGCGCCTCGTCGTGGCGACTCGATGGCGCGTCCCTGAACGTCGCCGCGCTCGCCTGGCGCGACGGCAGCTTCACGTCGCGCGGCGACGCCGCTTCGCTGCCGGTCGGACGCTGGATGCTGCGTTACGCGCCGCAGGCCGCGAACGCGATCGAAGCGGCCGAAGCGGAGATCGAGGCGCTGTCGCTCGATGCCCAGTGGGACGTGCACGGCGATGACGCGACCCGGCCGAGCGGCCGCGTGCATGCGGTGTTGCAGGGCGGCGCCGCCGGCGAGCAGCGCGGCGAGGCGAGCGTGACGCTCGACGAAGGCCAGCTCGACGGAAGCGTGGCGCTGAACGTGCCGACGCTCGCTTTCGCCAACCGCATCATCGGCCCGACCTGGGCGGTAGACGGGCGCCTGCGTTTCGCCGGCGATCTGGCCGGAACGGTCCAGGCCCCGCGCGTCACGGGCGACCTCGACGGAAGCTCGCTGGCGCTGCTGCAGCGCGAACTTGGCTGGCGCCTGACCGGCGGCACGCTGCAGGCCCGCTTCGAGGGCGACCGCCTCGTGCTGCAACAGTTGCGCCTCGAATCGGGCGGGGGCTCGATCACGATGACCGGCGCATTGCTGCTGGACGGGCTGCGGGGCGACTTCGAGCTGCGCGTCGACCGCCTGCCGGTGCCGCTCGGACCGGGCGAGCGCATCGTCGTCTCCGGCACGAATGCGATCACCAGCCGCGGCGCCGCGCTGCAGTGGAGCGGCGCGCTGCGCGTCGACGAAGGCCTGGTCGAGCTGCGCGGCGGCGAGGCCCCGCGCCTGCCCGACGACGTCGTCGTGCTCGGCGAGGCCCGGCAGGTGCCGGTTGCGTCGAAGGCGAGCGCGGTCGAGAAAGCGAAGGCCGCCGAAGAAGCCGATGGCCTGCGCGTGTCGGCGAACCTGAAGCTCGACCTCGGCGAGAAACTGCGCATCCGCGGCAGCGGCGTCGACGTGCTGCTGGCGGGCTCGCTCGAACTGCGCGGAGTGCTGCCGGCCGACCCGCTCGCCTACGGAACGGTGCGCGTGGCCAGGGGCACCTACAGCGCCTACGGCCAGGAGCTGCAGATCACGCGCGGGCGCGTGATCTTCGACGGACCGATCGACAACCCGGTGCTCGATATCGTCGCGATGCGGCTCGGCACGCCGGTGAAAGCGGGCGTGGCGGTCACCGGTACGGTGCTGTCGCCGCGCGTGCAGCTGGTTTCCGAGCCGGAAGTGCCCGACTCCGAGAAACTGTCGTGGCTCGTGCTCGGCGTGGGCTTCGACGATGCGCGCAGCGGCGCGCAGATGGCCGCGCTGCGCGCCGCTGCCGCGTCGCTGATGGGCAGCAGCGGCAGCGGCATCTCCGGCGGCCTGGCGCACTCGCTCGGGCTCGACGTGCTGACGATCCGCAGCGCGAGTTCGGGCGAAGCCTTCGATCCCGGTTTCGGCGCCAACTTCCCCGGGCAGGCATCGTCCGCCACGCCCACGCCGACCGCGGCGCAGAACGTCGTCGCGATCGGCAAGCGGCTCAGCTCGCGCGTGCTGGTCACCTACGAACAGGGCCTGCGCGGCGTGTGGAACCTGCTGCGGATCCAGTACGAGATCACCGACCGGCTGTCGGTGCGCGCGCAGACCGGCACCGACACGGCGCTCGATCTGCTCTATTCGTTTTCGTTCGACTGATCGAGCACGCGCGCCACCCGCTCGAACGCATCCGGTGCGAAGGGATCGATGGAAATGCGTCCGTTCATCGATCGCAGCCAGGTGAGCTGGCGCTTGGCGAGCTGACGGGTGGCGGCGACGGCCTTCTCGCGCAGCGTCTGGAGGGAAGCGCCGGCGTCGAGCCACTCCCATGCCTGCCGATAGCCGACACTGCGCATCGAAGGCAGCGCCGGCGAGAGATCGCCGCGCGCGCGCAGTGCGCGCACTTCGTCGACGAATCCGGCGGCGAGCATCGCTTCGAAGCGCGCGGCGATCCGCGCGTGCAGCGCTGCTCGATCGGCGGGTTCGAGCGCGATGCGCACGATGCGCGCGCCGCCGGCGGGCGA
>ERZ778017.2342-NODE-2342-length-15529-cov-4.814592_pt1 | contig 15529 bp, 6 predicted proteins | sample MGYA00375747_ERZ778017 | MGnify/ENA primary metagenome ERZ778017 (study PRJEB29350, sample SAMN05509838) | bioreactor metagenome | biome: bioreactor; material: wastewater | place: South Africa: University of Cape Town | collected 2014-03-17 ...
ATCCCGTTGTGGTACTGTAGGATATAGTGATGGTGGTATTAATTTTGAGCTGTGGATAGATTTCGACGTGATATTTTCAAGGTATTCGTGGTTGGTGATAAAACGATTAAGTGCATCTACTCTGAACGAAACAAGATCAGCTTCATCGTGGATCTGCACTCCCAGTTCCTCGCGTCGAGGATGACTGACGGAGCTAGCGGTGACACTTGGTTGTGGTGGGATATATTGGGTACTACCGTGAATGTGCGGGTTGTATTGTGACCGCGGAATCGCTTGCTGCGGTGGTGCCTGGTACTTCAGCTTGTTACTACGGCCCCTGGGCCTTCCGGGATGTGCCATGCTCGATGGATTGTTCCGGGTTTGGTGGTTAGAAACGTTTCACACTTGCAACACTTTTCCAGTAGTGTTTTGCTCATACTGTAGTTGACAGTGTTGGTAGCGCGACATTTTTTCCAAATTGTATGTTATGTGCCAGTAGTAACTGGCAGTGGAGTATTGCATCAATAGTGTAGTATAATGATGTAATACGGTGAGTCGAGTAGAATATGTATTGTATTAAACAATTAAAGATGTGGCAGATGCCCGTAGGAATTAAAAAAAAATTAGGAAAATAAAACTTGGTATATGTCTATATCTATGAAAGTTCTTTGAGGAATGTCAAGATATCTTTGGTTCGAGTCCTTCAAAGAAGTTACACCAGTAGTATTATCGTGGTTTGACTTGTAGTAGTAGCACAGAGACGTGGATTGTGGGTGGTTGGAACCTTATAAATCGAATCTTCCACTGACAAACTCGTCGTCGTCCATGTTGTGGTCGATCTCCATCTCGTCTCCCTCGTCGATTTGATCATCATCAATCACGTCTTCGTCGGCTGGCAAGTTTGGATTTCCTGGGATAAAACTGCCAGGGCTCTTAAATGCATTCATTCTGTGCGATTTTCCAAAATGGTCTTCAAACATTGAGTCGTCGACGTACGTGAACCCTTTGAAGTTGGCTTGAATACCGGGACTTAATGGAGTCGATGCCATTTCCATTTGCTTCTTCAAAACACTGGTGGATTCCGATGTGAACTCTGGATCAAAATTGGAGGTGTCGGTTTCACTGGTTAAATGTGGCTTGAATGGAGGAGGAATGGATTTGGTTCTCAAAAGATCCCAATCGATGTCATTGAAGAATGGATGAGCTCTCAATTCCCTAGCATCGTTGGTGGCACCTAATCTGTGTTTTGGATTTCGATTCAATAACCCTTTGACAAACGATCTCCCTTCAGGAGACAAAACTTCTTTGGGAAATCTCACTTTCCCAAATGCAATGTTCTTGTACATTTGTTGAGTGTTGTCAGCGTAGAATGGTGACCATCCACAACACATTTCAAAAATCAACACTCCTAGTGACCAGAAATCAACCATCTTGGTGTATCCTGTTTCATCCAATAAAACTTCCGGAGCTAAATATTCAGTGGTACCGCAAAACGTGTTGGTAGTACCATCGTTGTTCAAATTTGCTTTGGATAAACCAAAATCACAGAGTGCAATATGACCATTTGCATCCAACAAGATGTTTTCTGGTTTTAAGTCTCGGTAAACAATGTCATTGTCATGTAAATGTTCCAAAGCTAAAACTAGTTCAGCAATGTAAAATTTTGCTCTATCTTCAGGAAATCTTCCTTCCTTCTGTAAATGCCAAAACAACTCACCACCAGACATGTAGTCGGTGACAAGATACAAATCGGTGGGGGTTTGGAACGAAAACTTCAACCCCACGATAAATGGTGATTGGGCTGCTGACGTTCTTACCAAAATGTTTCTTTCACCAATTGTATGTGCAATTTCCTTCTTCTTAACAATGACCTTTTTAGATAAAACTTTCATGGCATAAATTCTTCCTGATTCAATCTTGGCAACTTGGAACACTTGTCCAAAGGTCCCTTTACCCAAAAGACGTAACACTTCAAAATCTTCAGGACCGTACGTTCTCTTCACATCCAACGATGTGTATTCCCAACTGATCTTGATTGCACCAGTGACAGTTTCCCCCAAGATTCTTGGTTTCAAATCGACCCATTCTTCATTCGATTTTTTATTGCTAGTAGTTTGAGGGAAAATTCTAACATGGCCCAAAAATGCATCGTCTCTACTAGCGTCGTACAATGAAATATCCAACTCTGATTTCGATCCTACGACATCAAAATTGGCAATATGATTCCAAACAGGAGTGTCTCCACCCACTTGCAAGTGTTGAGTCATTGACTGCCGTTGGTACACACCAGGATTCTTGAATGGTTGAGGCTGGTGAGGTGGATTTTGGTGATGATTTACCATTGGAGACTTACCCATTGATCCGGTCGAGGTAACGAATTCTGACGATTCATATGTGCAAACAACATATGGGTGAATTGGCGAATTTACAAGGTTTCTACCTTCGATGATGGTGACTTTCAACTTACCTTTTGGATGAGTAGCATCGGAGGTATCAACATTTTGGCCCGATTCATCGGTGGTAATGATGACGGGTTGGCCTGGTTTGCCAGTAGTTATGCCATGAGGGTGGTGATGAGCTGGGGCTTGATGATGACCAGGTTGCGACGACACACCAAGATTATGGTTGGAGTTGTTCTCGGGCAAACTCTTCAAGAACGATTGTTGAGCCGGAAGGTTGTTTGATGACAGGGTGGTACCGTAGGCAATGTTTGAGTTTGACACTGCGGTTGTTGGTGCGGCCACGTTGGATAACGATTTAGGTAAAAACTTTGACAGGTTCATTGGGGGAGATACCGACGCGATGGAAATATGGGGCGATATAGGCGAGGGCAGATGCGACTGGTTTGAGGAATCACGGTGATTTTTCTTGAACCCAAAAATCAGTTTCGTAAAATCTACCATCAAATGATAGAGGATGCTGAACTAAAGTAAATGGGGGGGATGAACCAGGGAAAACAGGAAATTGGCCTCAGATAATGAGGGCAGTAACAGCACGGATAGTGGAAAGGTGATAACGGTAATAAATGTGACAATTAATGATTTTAAAAAAAATCGCTTCACAGTATTAGGGATAAAATGGGAAAACACCCACCGCTAAGTAATAATACAATAAGGCAGGAAATCGAACTTTCACAACAAAACTAGCACGCGCGACAACGTAACAATTGAACAGCCACGTAGAAACACAAGTATATCAACTACACTAAAGATTTGCTCCTATCACAAAAGTTCAAAAACATAAATTTACTCTTGATTATATATAGTATTCGGCGAGATGCCTAAAAAGTCCAGCAGGAAAATCATCACGCTGCATCGGTCTACAACATTAGCGTCGGGCCTACTCGTTACCGTGGCGGTGGTAACGCCACGCTTCTACCGGTGCTACTACTGCTACTACTGCTACTGGTGCCGTTGACGTTGTCGTTGTTGTTCCGCCGCATCCTCCGCTGTCTCCCTGGTGCGTCCTGGTTTCATTCTCATCGGCCGTTACTGGTATATACAAGAACACCAAGCATTCGATGCTTTGTAGATCACGGCTGGATTATAGCACTTTTATCGTCGTGGTGGTGGGTGGTGATGGTGGATGACGTCGTAATGCACTCGACTGCATTAGATATCACCTGTTTGTCATTCGTCTTATCTATGAAATTTCTTTTCGTTGATGACGAAATGGCAAAGATGATGTGTGAGGCTTTATCTCTGCTTGGCGCTACCATCCTCGTCTTCTGCCGTCACCCAGCAAGTGAGTGCCCGTGTCCGTGCCCGTGCCCCTGCTCCTTCAGGCCATTTTCCTGCTTCCACGCAGCAACAATTGTTCTGCTCTACTGTGGTAAGCTACATCTTTGTCTACTAGTTACTCTGTCCTCAATTGCTCTACCAGTGTCCTTTTCTGTTTCCCCTTAGTGGTACGTACCACGTCTAGTGGGCTGTTTGCGGCTCACAAACCATTTGCAACTCTTGTGAACAAATCCTGTATCGCTATCTCCTACATCCTTAGATACGAAATGCCAGTGTTCCTGTAAACCAACGCCATTTCGTGCACTTAAACTAACAGCAGCCACGGTAGCTGTTGTTGTTCAGTGCTGGCCAGCAATTGCCCTGGGGACTTGCTTGGCCGATCCTATTGACAATGCGATCACCGTACAATACTGCGAGTGCTCTCTGCGGTACTTGCTTCGCATGTGGCAGTTCAAACGTTCCATGCATGTCTTGGGGTTTGTATCCCGTATAACCCAGTCATATGATACATGTTCGAAGAAAAAATATGAGAAGCACATACAGAGAACGAAGTACCTTTTTGTATCAAATTCGGAGCCATTGACACAGTTCCGCCGCTAATGGTGCTATTTTCTCTACCTCTATGGGCCTTGAAGGCGAATTATGCTATTTATTCTAGACTTCCTATTTAGGAACTCTCATGCTGAATTGACAAACTCTGTTACCTGCACATTGGTGAAAGACTTTTTTTCAATACTTCTACATTTCATTGATCACCTTCCTGCCACGATAACTACGACAAATGTTTCAGTTATTAGGGATAACCGGGACCCGTGCGGTGTCCAGTGTTGCCAGCCGGATGTTCTCCGTTTCCAGCATGACATGTGCTCGTAACAAACAAGACAAATATTACAAGATCTTGAAGTACGCCAAACCAATCGATACCACCGAATACAAAGTTGGCGATGTCATTGGCCCACAAGTGAAAATTCCATTGACACCTAGCAAATACCCACCATATAAATACGAAGCGATGTTTTTCAAACGACAAAACAGAGGGTTGTTTGGGGGTTTGCAAAGAAAACGTAGTAAGACCTGCTCTGAGAGTGGAAATAAAGGATTACGGTTCCATTTACCAAACATTCAAACCGGAAAGTTGTGGAGTGCCACTTTAAACAAACAAATCAAAGTCAAGGTATCAACGAAAGTGCTTAAAACCATTACCAAGGAAGGAGGTTTAGACAACTACGTCACCAAGAACACCAGTGGTAGAATCAAAACCTTGGGTAAACTCGGTTGGAAACTTAGATACGATGTCCTCAGTAAACAACAAGAAGAAGTTGTCAACGGTAAGGTTGTATACTACACCCATGACGATGGAAAACAGATCACCATTGGGAAAAACAAATTATTGAAGGAATTGTATCCATTAGTCAAACTCGACAGTTACCACCAATTGCCTCCATCTAAATTCCAACACCAATACAAGCATTTGGGCTACCGTGACCTTGTTAATAAGTTACAATCATACAACTACGATTTTTCCAAGATCACTGTTTAAAGTCACTCTTCATACTATTCTGTTTATAGTGTACATAGTTAATACAGTATAGAATCGACGTCATTTATAAAGAGATGGTGGGCCATACAATGACAGGAAATGTATACGAAATGTATACGAAATGTATCGGAAAGTATAGTTCGTCTCCACCATTGGGATTAATTGCTAGAAGACTACGTTGTACAAGAGGTGCACTGGTTAAGGTTGACCGACGGACAACGTGAAGTTACCACGAAGCTACCACGAGCTCATCACAGAAATACTGCCATGTAGTACCACTCCCGTTCCAGATTTGTACCGTGTACGGTAGTGGGTCTGGCTAACAAAATAGCCGTCACAAATTAATTGATATAACCGTGACATCCTGATGATTTCCACGTGATCTCATCTTTTGTTCATTTTCTCGCACAGGTACCCTTCCTGAGATATATTTACAGATTATCCTTCGAGATATTGCATGTTATTATATAATATTTTACATAAGCAAGGTTAACCACAGGAAAATTCTTCCAGTGGGAAAATTTTTCAGACTATAGCACATATTGAAATTATAATTGAAAATTTTTATTATAACTTAATATTATATTGATAAAAATGGCTAGATCAGGTATGTTTCGATAGATAAATGAGGCCAACCATACGATGTGTGCAACTATAGATGAAGTTAGACTACAAGTACTCCCCCATTAGTATTGTTTAAGTCGATATTGTTGACTATGAATCTTCACAAATCCAAGTTTTATGATGAGCATTCGGCAGTTATTGTGAAACAAAATGATTGTATCGAAGAGACGCAGTTCCACGTATATTAAAGACTAAGAACTGCCACCTTGAGTATTGACAAACCATAACTTGAGAAATAAGTTGTCTGACATTAAATGCTATGGCTGGCCCAACCGAACTCGTAATTTTCATCGTATACTAACAATTTAGGTATTGCTGTTGGTTTAAACAAAGGTCACAAAACTTCTGCTAAAGAAGTCGCCCCAAAGATCTCCTACTCTAAAGGTAGATTATCCAAGAGAACCGAATTCGTTAGAAACATCGTCAAGGAAGTTTCTGGTTTAGCTCCTTACGAAAGAAGATTGATTGAATTGATCAGAAATGCTGGTGAAAAGAGAGCTAAGAAGTTGGCCAAGAAGAGATTAGGTACTCACAAGAGAGCTTTAAAGAAAGTTGAAGAAATGAACAGTGTCATTGCTGAATCAAGAAAACACTAAGTTTATTAACTCCTCTTCATATCTTTCATAAATATAATATAATATATTGTAAATTACAAGTCAAAATAATTTTGTAGATTATACCGTATTTTACGCAAGTAGGACATAACGGTAATTTTAGTCGCAAAAAGACTACCAGATAATAGAGTGCGCCTAATTTGCTAGGATGAAAAGCTCATTTTAAAAGGACATTTCTGTTACAGGTAAATACTACTAGAAATAGGAATTTCACGTTAATAGCGAATTTTTATGAGGAACATACGGTATATCACAGCAAGACGGTGGTTCAGTCAACCACCATCTCATTTCAATAACCCCAAGGCATTACCTGAGACCTACACATATACTGACCCATCAAGTGATGCTTATCAACCTATTTCCGAGAATAGTCCTCAAACGCATGGTGGATCTAATCAATCCACCACCAATATACTCTATGAATTGTCCAAGCTTATAGCAATAGGTGGGTTGACGTATTTTGCTATTGACAATTATATGAACAGAATAAGGTTGGAAAAATTGGCAGTAGAAACAGCAGCACTCAATTTGAAGACACTTCGGGTCCAACAAACAAACTTTGTGAACGCGAGAAACAAGCGGAATCTCCAAATCCTACAAGAACGGAAACAGGCTGCGAGACGAGACTTCAAAATGGCAATTCACATCGCATTGTTGCGAAAGCAATTAGCGGAGCATGGCATTGAGCCCATTGATATAGAGGACGCAATTGCTCAGTTCGAGTCTGATGTGAAAATCGACAATTCGATTTCTAACATCTCGGGACAGACCCTCTGGTTGCAAGACGATTCAGCATTGAAGCTGTTTCTTCCTGATACTCACGAATACGATAGACAGAATGATCAAAAGAAAGAAGTTTAGATCGACGGTTATGTACTGTTATAAATAGACGCTAAACTATAAATTACTCGAGGTGATTCCTCACTACTGCTCTGTACCAAGACTTCTACACATTTCATCGGGCTTAACTTCGAAGTGAATTATAGACAAGGTAACTTGTTTGCAAATTGACAGAAGTGTCGAAATTATTTAGCCTCGATTGGCCATTGTATTTATCATATCTATGGTAGTCAATGCTATCATTCGACAGATTGTAGAACACAGTGTCCCTTCTTTTCTCGTTTGGAAACCTAGCGAAATCCTCCGCTATCACTGACTGGCCCTGTTACCCGACCATTCACCCCACTATATAAGAGGTACAGATTTTTTTATAAGCTAGGTTTTTTTTCTCTATACAATGTCTTTAAGTAGGCGCCCATTAGAGTCACGGTTTATATGATTTCCTCTACATATAATCTACATCACTATGTGATTTTTCGTGCTCGGGTAAGCCTTAGATCAAATGTTTATACGGCCCAAGCGTCGACACTTCTTATTGAGGTGTTCGCGGTTCTAAACTTACAGATGTAGCTCATTGTAGCTGAAGTAGAATTGGAGAACTATGTTGGTTTGCATTCATGTCATTCCTTGTGGTTCTAACGTTTTGTATCATGTACGGAAATTCAAATTAAATCTCTCACCATACGATCTAAACTACAATTTTGGACGTACAATGTATCATCTATTAAATTAACTATCCACGTTTTGTTTCAAGTAACTCGGCATCTATTTTGCCCAAAGACCGCTGTTCTAACTTCAACTGTAATAAGTTGAACTTTGGACAACAAACTGTTTTTCCCTCAGGACCATTCTCTTGATAGAAACTTTTACAGCATGCGTAGAGCTCATCAATGAGCTGACTACATTTACTTTCATTATATCCGTTGGACTGTAAACAGTTTTGGATGGCACATGCTTGAGGCTTACAGGCATCCAGCGACAGACTCATTCTGTTCCATGTACTCTTTCTCTTGTACAAAGAAATATTTTTGTTTCGCTAATCATTCTGTATGGTAGTGTGGGTTTATTGCATAAAGGTGGTAATGTAATATTGCTACGAGTTTCAAACTGTTGTGATTCTGTTTCATTTTTAGCAGTAATAGTATATCAGTTGTTAACTTCTTTAACTTTGCTTAAATGAATGTACTGATCTCTACATATCTATGCTTTTGTTTTCTATTTTACAGCTCGTATATATTAAGTATCGACCAAGACTAGCACTACTCTGTTCTATTCTTTTTCCCTAAGTCAATCTGTGACTCCCAAGGTCAACCCATGATTCCCTTATTCACTTATTCACCATAATATTCTTCCTCATCTAACTCTAACTCGCTTGGTTCATAGATTACTAGTGGCACGAATTCATTCAATGTCTTTTCCTCCCTGGTAGCTCTCGTCTTGTTAATATAGAACGCAGTGCAGCCTGAGAACACGGTCACTAAAATTGTAATTAGACCCCATCTTGACAAGTGCCATCGTAAACTTTCAATTTCTGACCTCATTGCTGAGTTTAACTCTGTTGTGATTTTATGATTTGTTTCTTGGATTTTCAAATGTATCCTTTTGGAAGACAAGGTATTCTCTGATTTCTGTTCAGAAATAGCAACTTGGTTGTCGTTCTTCATTTGGATGAAGTCGTTGATCAATTCATCATTTATGCTCTTGAAATCTCGTTCTAATAAATTTGTCAAACTAATCAGCTCATTAATATGTTGCTCTCTAGATCTGGTAATGTCAACTCTAATTTCTTGTCTAGCACTTTCAAATAAGTAGTGTTCATTTTCCAACTCCACTGCTTGTGAGTATTTAAGCAACAACTTTGACAATTTGGAATTCAATTGAGCACAAAGCAAATTGATTATCAGGTCAGCCTGTGCTGGTGTGAATCCTGCTCCTGTTAATTGCCTGAAAACTTCATAGGTATCCATATAAGGATCGTTTTCTTCGAAAATTGTCGTCATAAACTGCTCCTCTGTGTCTTCATTCACCTCAGGGTTTTCAGAATCTTTCGTCGGTACCCATGGATCAGACGGCACTACAGATTCATTGCTAGATGAATTTTCGTTTGAAGAAGGACCTTTTCCTTCTGAGTTCACCGTGATTAGCTTTTGCTTATTTGTGTCATTGAAGTTGGTGTTTGTTCTAGAAAAACTCCGAATAGAAATCTTGTGAGTGATAGAAAAGCCCGTTGTTTTAGGCAATCGATAAACTGACCCATGAAACCTTAAGATACTCAAGCTATGCCTTATCATGTTTGTTCACTCAAGTTATAAATGATATAGCTATTTAGTTAATGTAGTTATCTGTCTACTTGTACGGTATAGAAAACAGAAAACCATAATGGGTAATACTTAGCGATGAAACAAATACAAACACTCACTCGTACAAATCGGTCATATCCAGGTGAGACCGGTTGAACTCATTTTGGTTAAAGGAAGATAAACCCTCTACATTGTTTTCTTCATCGGAATTGACTGTTTGAGCTTGGCAAAGTTGACTATTGTCACAATTTTTCTGGGAATTTGCGACTTTGGTTGCAAAACTAAAAATGGCTCGACTGAAAAGATTGAATCCGAAACCAAGGTTACTGAAATAGATATGTGGTTCTTGTGGTTCTGAACCTTCCGTATCAATTGCCAAATATCCAAGCAACTTCTTATTTTTTTGTTTTCTCTTCGCTGGCACAATAATAAGATCAGTATTCAGTGAAATCGACTCAAGGACTTTAGAGTAAACTTGCAGTTCCGTGCCACCAATAGCAGAGTTTTCCCTCTTTTTGTCGCTCAAATTTACCACTACTTCCCGCTCGTTATTTTTCTGATCATCAAAAATACCGGTGATTTCCACTTGTTTTCCACTGGATATGTCCTTTATACGTATCCGTGGCACTATTGCCATCAATATCGCAAATTCTTCGTTTGTGCAACCGTTTGCAAATGAGTGTAGCTCATTCATTACTGAGTGTCCTAGAAGCAGTAATTTATCCTCGTTGCTGTGGCCCTCCCACAACATTCCAAGCCGTTCGTAGATATTAATCGTGTGTATAGTTGGCTGCAAAATACTCCAGACAACGAACCTGGACGCCTCAGTAATAAGACGAACTCGTTCGGCAGCAATATGAGTCCTATTTTGGATTAAGAACTCATTTCGAAGATTAATTGCTTGTTGTATTTGTCTTTTCGTGGGAACTTGCACAACTTTGTTTGCATCCAACACTGGCTTTGGTATAGGTGGTGGAGGAGGAAGTAAAATAGGGTTAACGTCAAAGACAATAGCAATTGATTCAGGCAAGTTTATAGCTGGAAAACACGAATTGTAGCTTGATAAGCCACTAACTGTGAAACAGAACAAGTTCTGATTTATTACGTTTATAACGGCTGATGGAAGTAAATGAAGAAACCTCACAGTGTAGTAATACCAATCAAAAATCGACGACCCAAACCTCAAATTCAGTCTTGATCTTGTGATATTGGTTGAGTAGCATAGCTGGAACCAGCCATTGTATACAATTTCTAAAATGTTTGTCCACGCTTGGTATAGATTCCTTCCCACTAAAAAAACGCTTATGATTATAGTCAACACAATTTTCAAAAAATGAACTCTAATGGCTTCGATAGTGGTTGTGCCCGTTCCATCCAGGTTAAATGCCTTTAAAGTATCCCACTCGCTGGTAATTCCCAATTTATTCAAGGTAATGCCTCTAATATTTGTAATTGAGGCAAATCGATCCTGAAATGGAATAGAATCCAAAACTTCAGTATTAAGATCGTAGATGTTGGTGTCCTCGATTACTTCAGACTCTTTAATTTTGGGCGTCATGATTTGAACAATATATATGGCTAAGAAATATATAAAGAGTAAAGAAATCATATACTAGATTTTTGACGACTAATTTTGCAGCCAAAATTTAACAAATTTCCCCCTAAGGACGCGACTACTAACAAGTGGAAAGTATCGTTTTTGCTCTACTAAATTTGTAACATCAAACTGCATTAAACTAATATACAAAGTACAAGCAATCTATAAGTCAAGTCTAAATCAGATATCTAATGGTGAATAGTAAGTTTTTAAAAGTTTTAGAAAAAAGAAGTGAATATGCTATGATAAGTTTGGGGAAATGATTTATTGTTCCATTGAGGCATCTTCGAAAACAACTTCCTCATCTTCTTCAACAGGGTTTTGGGCAATGGCAATGGAAACGGTGTTGTTTTCAGAAACATCAACATCTTCTCTAGGAACAACAATTTCAAGTTCATCGTCGTTGACAAATTTAGCTTGGATTTCTTCGAATTTGACAATCTTGTCGAATTGGAAATGCTTTTCGAAGGAGATTTCTTGGTTCTTGAAGTCTTTGATCAACTTTTCAGCGTCTTCTTCGATTTCTTCGTCTACAAATCCGGAAAATTCGTTTTCATCTTCATCAGAAGTTTCCTCGTAGTCTTCGTCTTCAGATTCAGATTCGGAGGTTTCAGTCTTTTCATCGACAACAACGTCTTCTTCAGAGTCGGATTTTTCTGATTCATTGTCCTTGGTTTTGTCATCTTCATCTTCATCAGCACTTTCTTTTTCGTCACCTTCGTTTTCATCTTTTTCATCATCATCTTCTTCTTCTTCTTCATCTTCTTCTTCATCGTCATCTTCTTTTTCTTCATCTTCTTCTTTGTCATCTTCTTCGATGAAGTCTTCATCTTCTTCGTCGTCTTCGTCTTCTTCACTTTCTTCGCAATCGCTTTGTTCGATTTCTTCAACATTGAAGTCAAATTTACCGGTGACAATCAATTCGTTTTCATTCTTTAAGAAATCGATTTTTAATTCATCTTTGTTGATCGCTGGCAATCTGATATTAATCTTATAGTGGTCGTCAAATTCTTGACATTCAAAGTCTTTGGAATTAGTCAATTCATCGGACAAGTCAATAACACGGCAATCTTCATCTTCTGAATCAAGAGCTAACAAACGGCCATTATTGTCAATTAATTCGTCGTAATCCATATCACTGTCGGAATCATCACTTGGCACGTAGTAATTGCTACGGTAGATGGTAACACCTTCGTCGTCTGAAGATTCATCGGAGTCGGAAAAATCTTCGTCTTCGATTTCAAAATATTCTGGCTCATCACCTAAGATTTCATTGTCTTCATCAGAACTTGTTTCGTCGTCCAAGTCCTCTTCAAAACATTGTCTGACATTTTCCAATTGTAATTGATCTTTTAATTCTTCGATATCAGAAGAGTAGTCAATTTCTTCGGTGGTAGATGACACGTCGGAGTCATCCAACACAGAAATGTCATCATCGTCTTCATCAATAAAATCACCAAAAACTTCATCAAATAACTCGTCATCAGACATTTCTTCAATTAAGGCATCATCATCAATTAATTCTTCGTCGGACAATTCTTGGTCCACAGGTTCAAATGCTCCGTATTTAGATAATGCTTGTGCTTGCAATTGATCATTCAAGTCAACGACATCCAAGATGTCTTCGGCAGAATCGTCTGAATCACATTCAGAACCGCATTCTGCACCGCATTCGGAATCACATTCGGAATCACATTCGTCACCACAGGCGTCACATTCAGAATCATCACATTCGGAGTCGGAGTCCGAAAGAATTTGACATTCTTGACAATCGGAATCGGTGCAAGGATCGAATTCAGAATCTTCAGAAACAGAATAATCAGAGTCTTCGGAATCCGACTCAGAGTCCGAATCGTAGTATCTGACAAGTTGGTCGTTGACATCTTCAATTTCGCCGTTATCGACCAAATATTCAACGGCATCATTGTGGAGCTCATCGTTCAAATCTATAACGGAGTCGTCAGAATCATTTGGGTAGTAGAATATGTTGCCATCGGAGTCGATGTCGGATTCAACTTCATAAATATCGTAAACGTCGCCCACGTCAGCGTTATTGTTTCTGAGTTTGAAAGTGTATACTTCTTCGTCGTTATCTTCACTGTCGCTGTCTTGTTGGACTTCAACGTCAGATTCTTCAGGTACGTCAGATTCATCAGATACCTCGGATTCATCAGTAGGTTCTTCAACGTAAGCCATAGACTTAGGCTGCTTGTAGTAGTATTTTCTGTATTTTCTCGAGTTAGAGTACGGGTTGTATCTAGCAGAACGGGACTTTCTAGTTACTGGCATGACTAATTATTAAGGGGACTTCTTATTGAACAGTAGATTAAGAATAAAGCACAAGGATAAAATGTAAAGTACAAAATTCGACAAAATTAAAATAGCGAGATGGGATATTATATGCTGTATATGCGCCTATATTTGCCTTTTATTATACTTTATATACTTCACCAGTACAGAAATAAAATTTCTGTATGCTAGAGATGAGATGAGATGAGCCAGGAATGTGCGCGGGTACATAATATTACTTTTACTTATGGAAACCCAAAGATTTTCTCGTAGAATCTTCTACGTTCTTATGTCGCGCCTGAGGGGCGACAATAATTCTATCATCTCTTTACTACAGCAACGCTCAATGCAAAATTTATCTTCAAACGTTTCCACATTTGAAGAATTTTCACGATGCCGTACTGCATGAATGTACCATACCCTGCCGTTTCCAGAACCCATACTGGAACCAAAAACGTAACACACCCCGTACGAATCCGGCACAAGCGGCATGAAGGCACGTCGAGGACTCCCTTATTGTCGCATTGTGACCGGAATAGCTGTCTCACCAGCATAATAATCATTTCAAATCAGCCTGACTCTTCCTGATTAACTACACCAAGTACAATTTACGTGTGGCTCCCCTCTTCATCAGTAGCTCCCAAACTCTGTTCATCTGGTTACATCCAGTGTCGTAGTCATTCTTGTCTTATTCGAGCCACCAAACTGGCACTCAATGTGGTGTTCCTATTCACCAAATGACGTCGTGGCTGCAGAAAAATGGGATGAGGTTACCCGGACGTCTAATCACTATAAATACCACCCTTTCCCTTGACAATCCGTTTTTTGAACCCCAAATCTCTTTGCCTTTTGGCTTAGATCAAGTGTAGTATCTGTTCTTTTCAGTATAACAACTGAAATGTCATTATAAATGACGTAACTTGTTACTAGTTTTTGGAATTCTCGAGGCGATATTAGATGGGCTTGCTCACTGTATCACCTCATCGTGTCGTTGCTATTACACTCTAGGCTTCTGACGCAATTTTAAGGCACAACTGTAAGGTTACGGTTGTGGTTTAAAATTGCACCTGAAATCACACACGGAACCTATTCTTAAGATTTGTTCTATATTCGATAAAATGTGTACTTCTTTAGTATAAGTTGCATATAATGGCAAATGACGATTGAATGCAACCCACTACGGTTCCGACGTGCCTCCCTTGTAGTTTATGTAGATACTCGAAACGTCATGGTGATTCTGTGTGGTTCTTGGCGACAAAGTATTTATGTTCGTAAAAGTCCGTTATCTGGTGACATCTGTTTTAAGTGCGAACTAGGAAATTACTAATGGACTTTCCTGTTAATTTACGAAAGCACAACTACACAACTTTTCCAACTGGATACCAGAGATTTTTTAGCATTATTGGGCATTCGCTATCTATAATATCAGTATACGTTGATCATTACGATCCAAACCAGAAAAAATGACCCTACGAGGGTCAGATAATCTTAGCTATCTGGACTACTCAGATGATTCGTCACAAGATGAAGCAAATGTGTTGTTTCCTGATATGTTTGCATCAAAAGAAGAAGAAAGCATCGGTGTGGCGAACGACTTGTTTGGCAGAACTGATACGAATGACGACAGTATTTCTGTGGAGGTTGACGATACCTCTGATGTAGGGCCAATATTTCGTACTGGTTATGACGAGAAAGCGTATCACAAACACCAGGTTTCTGAGACCCATGATGTCCTGGTAGAGCCATCTCTAGGCTCAGATGAAGACATGGGGTTGAACCAGGCGATTATAGATCAGGTTGGACAGATTGTAAACTCGAACCAAAACGATACTAATGATAGGTTCAAGTACTTGCGACTTTACCAACAACTAAACGATGATAAGCTACCGAACGATATAAACCTTGACGAACTAGACGATTATCAAAAATATATCAAACAAACCGAGTTGAACAATATTATCTTTTCAAAAATACCCACCAAGCAGAATAATCTCCTACCGACAAAC
>ERZ778017.2343-NODE-2343-length-15527-cov-5.520036_pt1 | contig 15527 bp, 9 predicted proteins | sample MGYA00375747_ERZ778017 | MGnify/ENA primary metagenome ERZ778017 (study PRJEB29350, sample SAMN05509838) | bioreactor metagenome | biome: bioreactor; material: wastewater | place: South Africa: University of Cape Town | collected 2014-03-17 ...
GTATACGTTTTGCCCGGGCGCTCAGGCACGGTCAAAACAGCGTTCGTGCCTTCCGTAACGAGCGGCACATAGTTTTGCGGCACGTTCACATAAAGCCTGAGCTTGTGAACATCGGCGACCACGAACATCTCGGAGCCGGTCGCGCTACCCGTATTGATCAGGTTGCCGATATCCGTATTGCGAACTGTCACGATGCCGTCGAAAGGCGCAACGATGCGCTTGTATTGGCTGAGAGCTTTCAGCCGGTCCACATTGGCCTGCGCCGATTTAACAAGCGCGTTTTTCGCCTGGAGGTCGGCAGCCTTTTCATCGGCAGCTTGATGCGTCACGTAGCTTTGCGGCAGCAGAGCTTGATAGCGTGCGTTCGTGACCTTTGCCAAAGCCGCGTTGGCCTTGGCATTCGTGAGATCGGATTGAGCTTGAAAGAGCTGTTGATCGAGATCGGGCGCATCGATTTCGGCAAGAACATCGCCTGCCTTGACTCGCGTTCCGATATCCGCCTTCCAGCTCGTCACATACCCGCTGACTCGCGCAAAAATCGCTGCGCGAGAATAAGCGTCGAGACGGCCAGGAAGATCGAGGACGGTGATGCTCGGCTGGACATTGGGCATCGACACGGCGACGTTGGGCACTGCGCGTTCGGCGGCAACCGTCCTCAGCTTCGCGACGCTCTGTTCGCGGCTTTCGATGCCGGTGAACGCGAAGAAGGCTGCGACACCAATAAAAAGGATCGCCGTCAGCGGCATCGTCCAGCGTGAGCGCGCCCGCTGCTCCGTCGGCAACTCAGGCGACATTGTATTCTCCTGGGATTGGGTCTGGCGACGAGGCAACCGCTTTACGCCGGTGCATCAGGCTGAACACGATAGGCACGATGAACAACGTCGCGGCGGTCGCAAAAATAAGACCGCCGATGACCGCGCGTCCGAGCGGGGCATTCTGTTCGCCACCCTCGCCGAGACCGAGCGCCATCGGCGCCATGCCGATGATCATGGCCAGCGCTGTCATCAACACGGGGCGGATACGGACATAGCCGGATTCAAGCGCAGCCAGGATAGGATCGCCATGCTCGTCGAGCCTTTCGCGCGCGAAACTAATGACGAGAACGGCATTCGCCGTCGCAACGCCCATACACATGATGGCCCCCGTCAGCGCCGGAACGGAGAGCGTCGTGCCAGTGACAAACAACATCCACACGATTCCGATAAGCGCAGCGGGCAGCGCCATGATGATCACGAGTGGGTCCAGCCATGACTGAAAGTTTACGACGATAAGCAAGTATATAAGCACGATGGCCCCCAACAGACCGAATAACATTCCGGAATAGGCGCTATTCATTGTCTGCACCTGTCCGAGCAATACCGCCGTCGAACCTTTCGGCAGACTCGCCTTCGTATCGTCGACAATTTTCTGAATATCTGCGGCAACTGCACCAAGATCCCGGCCTTCGGTCGTGGTGAGAATCTGCACCATCGGTCGGATATCATAATGGGATACCGAGGCATTGGTCGTGCCGCGCTTGAAGCTCGCAACCCCGCCCAAGATCTGAGGCGCGGGCGCAGTCGGCGCATTGACAGGAATATTCTCCAGCGCCGCCAGGCTATCCATCTTGTATTCGGGCGTTTGGATGACGACTGAATACGAAACGCCGTTCTTCGGATTGAGCCAATAAGTTGGAGAAACCTGGCCCGTGCCCGAGAGACTCGTGCCAAGACTGTCCGTCACGTCGCGTTCGGTGACCCCGACATACTGCGCTCGCGAGCGATCGACGTTGACTTCCATCACCGGCGCGGAGCGAGATTGCTGGATACGCGCATCGGCGACACCTGGCACCAGCTGAATTTTGCGCAAAAGTTTCTGCGCGTAATCGTAATCCTCGGCGAATTGATTGCCGCGAATTTGAAGATCAATCGGCGTCGGTGCGCCGAAGTTCAAGATTTGACTCGTGATGTCGGCGGGCAGAAACGAGAAGGTCACGCCGGGATATTTTTTGGGCAGCTGATCGCGCAGCAAATGCACATATTCCGCCGTCGCGCGATGTCCGGGATTGAGCGCGATTTGGATGTCGCCATCCTGGGGGCCGATGGTCCCCGTATTGTTGTATGACGTGTTGATGCCGCTGTAGGGAATGCCGATATTATCGACGATCGCACCGAGATCTTTCGGCGGAATGACATCACGAATGGTCTTCTCGATCTGTGCGAATTGCCGTGCCGTCTCCTCGACCCGCGTTCCGATCGCGCACCGGACATGCATCAGGATCTGGCCCGAGTCGACGGACGGGAAGAAATTACGTCCGAGCTGCGGCACCAGATAGAACGACGCAATGATGAAGCCGAAGGAAAAAACCAGAACCGGCGCGCGGTGCGTCAGAGCGCGGTCGAGCAGATCACGGTAGGTGAGGCGCATCCGTTCGAAAGAATGCTCGAAGCCGCGCTGGAATAGCTTGAACGGGTTTCGTGTCGAGTCTGAATGGCCATCCGGATTGTGAGGCTTGAGCAGATATTTCGCCATCGTCGGAACCAGCGTGCGCGACAAAACGAATGATGCGATCATCGCGAACATGACGGCTTCCGCCATCGGCACGAACAGAAACTTCGCCACACCCTCAAGGAAGAACATCGGCACGAAGACGATGCAAATGCAAAGCATCGACACGAACGCCGGCGTGGCGATCTGATCGGCGCCGTCCAGGATCGCGGTCTCGACGTCCTTTCCCTGCTCCAGATGATAGTTGATATTCTCGATCGTAACGGTCGCCTCGTCGACGAGAATGCCGACCGCCAACGCGAGACCGCCGAGCGTCATGATGTTCATCGTCTCGCCGATCGCCGAAAGCATCGCAACCGACGCGAGAACGGCGAGCGGGATCGACGTCGCGATAATGACCGTCGACCTTAAGCTTCCGAGAAACAGAAGGATCATCACGCTCGTCAGCGCCGCGGCGAGCACGCCCTCGTGAATCACGTTCGCGACGGCGTTACCGACGAAGATCGATTGATCGCCGAGAATTTTGATTTTCAACGCGTCCGGCAATCCGGGCTTGATTTCCTCGAGCTTCTTTTTGATGCCCGCGATGATGTCCAGCGTCGAGTTCGCGCCGCTTTTGAGAATCGACAGCAGAACCGACCGCGAGCCATTGACGTGGACGATATTCGTTTGCGGCGGATTGCCGTCGCGGACATGGGCGACGTCGCGGATGTAGACCATTCCCCCATTGACGGCCTTGACCGGCAAGTCGCCGAGCGCGCTCAGATCGGATGGCGCGTTGTTCAGCTGGATCGTATATTCGCGTGCGCCGATCTTCTCAGTGCCGACGGGATTGATCAGATTTTGCGAAGCAAGCGCATCCGACACATCTTGCGCGGATAGCCCTCGCGCGTGCAGCGCCGACGTATTCAAATCGATTTGGATCTGCCGCAGCTTTCCACCGTAGGGATAGGGGAGCGCCGCGCCGGGAACGGTTACGAGGCGGGTTCTGATCTGATTGAGGCCAAGATCCGAAAGCTGTTGCTCGGTCAGCCCGTCGCCGCCGAGCGCAAGCTGCATCACGGGAACGGTCGACGCGCTGTAGTTCAGGATCAGTGGTGGCGTCGTTCCCGGCGGCATCTGCTTCAACAGCGTCTGCGCGATGGCCGTCACCTGCGCATTCGCCGTCCGGATGTCGGCCTGCGGCTGGAAGAACACCTTGACCACCCCGATACCGCCGAACGAGTTCGACTCGATGTGTTCGATGTCGTTGACGGTCGTGGTCAGCGCCCGCTCATAAGGCGTGACGATCCGGCCGGCAAAATCATCGGCAGGCAGGCCGGTGTACTTCCAGATTGTACTGATGATGGGAATGCGGATTTCGGGGAAGATATCGACGGGCGTGCGCACGGCCGCGAGCCCCCCGGCGATGAGGATCAGCAGGGCCAGAACGATGAATGTATAGGGCAGCCGCAGCGCGATGCGGACAAGTGCAGCCATACTCCCGAATTCTCCACACCGCCTGAATATGATTTAGTGGCGAGGGCCCGCGCCGACTGTGTAACTGCGGAACCCGTTCCGATCCGTCCCCAACCGCCGCGATCTAGACCAGCGACCAAAACGCACGTCCGCAGCGGGCAAACATTTCCAACCCGCTGCACCCTCCCATTCGGACTTTTTTTGATTGTGCGAGACCTCAGGCCCGGCAAGCACAACAGATGAAGATTGCCGGTCCATCTGTCCAATAGTATGTGATGATAGGATTATGCACTATTTTTGATCAATCAAACGCCAACTCCGGTGTCTGGCCTTGGATTTGAGACAGCTCGAACATTTCGTCGCCGCTGCCGACGAGCAGCATTTCACCCGGGCCGCGCGCCGTATGAATATCGTCCAATCCGGACTCTCGGCATCCATTCGCGCGCTCGAACTGGAACTCGGCACGTCGCTGTTTGTCCGCACGACCCGCAAGGTCGAACTGACGGTCGCCGGGCGCGTCCTTTACGAAAAAGCACAACACCTGATCGCTGGCGCCAGAGAAGCGAGACAGGCCGTGGCCGCGATCAGTGGCCTGCAGCGTGGATCGCTCAGCATCGGAACCTGTTCCAGCCTCAATGCCTTTTTCGACCTCTCCCTCCTCCTCGGAGAGTTCCACGCCATGCACCCCGGCATCGAGATCAACCTTTGTCACAGCAATGCTGCGAGCCTGATGGATCAGGTCAAGGAAGGCCGCATGGATGTAGCCTTCCTGCCGCTCTATGAGAAAAACCGCGACATCGTCACCAACCCCATAACCGTCGACAATCTCGTCATCGCGCATCCAATAGGCGATCCGCTCAAGGGCAAGACGGGCGTCGAGCTGCGTGACATTGCAGACCGCGCATTCGTCGATTTTCAGCGAGACAAAGGTACGCGGCGCATCGTCGACAGAGCCTTCGCCGCTCTCAGCCTGTCACGCAAGACGGCGCTTGAGGTCGGCGACGTCCAGGTCCTGCTCGATCTTGTGGCGCGCGGATTTGGAATCGCGCTAGTGCCTCACACGTTTGCAAAGGCGCGAGCGGCCGTGCAATCGATGCCAAGTATCGGCATTGCGACTCTCAGCCGGCCGGGGATCCGTTGGGAGCTCGTAGCGGCCTTCCACGGCAAGGCGGCACCTGCCCAATCGACAAACCCCGCCGTCGCCGCCTTTGCGGAAATCCTCACCAGAGTGCGGAGCGAACGCCGCCAGTTTCTGGTGGCGGATCAGAAGCCCGCCCTGCTCAGCTGAGGCTCGCCTGATAAACGAAGTAGGCGACGAATGCCGCCGCCAGCGGCATCGCAACGATATGCAGGGCGCCGAGGGAGCGCCTCAACCAGCCGATCGGTTCAACCCTCTTGTTCACGCGCGCAATCGTAATGACGATGATGAGACTGAGCAGCAGATAGCTGAATAAGAATATTCGATCAGATAGCGTCTCGACGTTGGCTTCGAGCTTCGGCAACGCCAGATAGAGCGCCACCGCCGAAAGAAGCGCCGTCACCTGGATCGTCACGATCGCCTCGAAATGGCTGGTCGAGATGAAAATCGACAGGTAGGCGATGATCACGATGAACGCGAGCGGGACGACCACGCGCAAGAAATAGTCGGTCGTCTCACGCTTCATGAGCCAGACGAAACTCGTCTTGTAGAACGGCACGACACTCGGCTCGAGCGTCTGCGCGTCGACGGTGCGCACGAAATCCTTATCATATCCTACGTACTGGTCTTTCGGCAGCCATCCGTCGACCGTCACGGCTCGATCGCGCAGACTTCGCGGCAGCGGCTGTATGATGAAAGGCGCATTTCCCGCCTTTGGCTGAATGTCGATTGAAAATCTTTGCGTGTCGAAGGGATAATCAAGCAACTGCGGATCAAAGAGAAATTTGCCCGTTACCTTGTAGACTTTCATGTGATCCGGAAACGCATCGCTCTTTTCACCATCGTGGACCACTTGGACGCTGATCTGGCGGTTGCTCGAACCGGGCTCAAGGTAGGCGTTGGAAAACTCGATCTGATCGATGGATCTGCCGCTGCGATCGTTCATCGATAGATAAAAATCAGCGAGAAACGTTTTGTCGTTGTCGTCGATGCGTTCAGCCCTCACGAGATCGATATCGGCATATAGCGTATCGATCCGCCGCATGGTGTTATTACGAAGATGCAGGAACTGCACCGGCGCGAGTTGCGTGTGCTCGGAGCCGCGCGGGATCATCACGATCATCGGTGCTCGTGCCGCCGCGCGCGACGAAGACTGAAACGACCAGTTATCGAACTGGCCCTTGTAAGTTCCGCGCCCTGAAGCATATACGGCTCCGAGCCGCTGAACGATCAGCTTGCGAAGCTCAGGCAAGCTCGTCGAAGCGTTCGTGCCGCGCGCAGCATCGGCAATCAGCCCGACCATGTCGGCATACTGAGCGCCAGCGGACAATGCCCGCATGTTGTCGTCGTCAGTCACACTGAGCGGAACGTCTTCGTCTCGTGGCTTACACTTGCCGTTCTGCCAGCCGGGAGCGGCCTTGTTTTCCACGCCTTCAAAAATCCATGCGCTTGGGTCGGGAGAGTCGGATAAGAATTTCCGTAGCCGGTCGTTATAAACGTCTGGCAACCCGTCCCAGGCAAGTTGGTAGATGTCGTTTGGATAAACGTCCCCCCCATGCACTTCGAGAGCCGCGAGACGACCTGTGATGAACAACGGCGGCGTGAACCCCTCAGCCTTGAATTGCTTCAAGATATCACTTGTCCTGCTCGTGCCGACGCTGAGGAAGAGCAGGTCGATATTCTTGGACTTGAGATCGGCAACCATCGGCGCAATCTCACTGGCGTCGAGAATGCCATCGCCAACGGTATGCAAGCGGTAGTCCGCAGCGAAGGCATCTGCCCCGAGCACCTTTTTCAGCGCATCGCCAAAATTGTTGCTGTAGAGCGCCGACTGCAATCCGACGAAGGCGACCCTAGCGAACTTCATTTGCTTCACGAATTCCGCCATCACCGGCATGCGCTCCTCGTCCTCCGAGGGCCGCGTCGTGAAGACGTTCGGATAATCTGCGATCAGCTTGCCGATAGAGATGTCGGAAATGAAAGGAATGCCGCTGGTCTTGAGCTCTTTGCCCGAGCTATCCAAGGCGGCCTTTGCGAGCTCCGAATTGGATATGCCGATCATGGCGAGCGTTTGCGGATCCGAAAGCGCGGATGCCATATTCTGGGCCGCCCTCTTCGGATCGTGCAGATCATCGAAAAAAGTCAACCGCAGCCGTCGCCCGGCGACACCGCCGTGACGATTAATTCGGCGTTGCTCAACCCGCGCAAGCCGTTTGATCGCCGCAAAACGTCCGGTATCGTAACAGCTGTCGTTACGCGAGGTTACGAATATCGGCACGCTCAATGGAGGGCGCTGAGCCGCTTCCGCCTCGTCGACTGCTTCGACGGTATGGGCCGCGCTCGCGCCGATCGCCAGCGTAAGAATGGAGCCCAGGATCGCCATCGACCGGCGCAGCGAAACACGGCGCCCACCGAGCCCACGGCTCTTCAGAAAAGCAAAGCCCACGTGATCCCCGCGGATGATTGTTGTTGGTCCCAAAGCGCGGAGGCGAAGTGTGCCGTCTAAGCCCCTGCCCCGCGACGTCTAGCAAACCCGTGCAGCCAAAGAATGGAGAAATTAGGTTTCGGGATCGTCTTTTCGTGTAAGCACCGATCCCACTGAGGGGAACGCCCTATGGTTTTGCCTGGGGTGCCGACGCTCATAGGCCGCTCAGGAAAATTTCAACCATACTTGCCGCTGCTGGCGCGTCTACTTACGTTCCGTCCGGTTCACAAGGGCGGCCGGGAGTAGACATGCAGGGCAAGCCAGGCGCTTGGATTTCGCGACTTTTGCCATGGCGGGCGAGCGTCGATCCCGCTACCGTCAGCGCCGCTCTCGACGCTGTCTCCCAGTTGAAACCCGCAGTCGTTATAACGGGCGGTTCCCGCGGTATCGGCTTCGCTCTCGCCAAACGGTTCCTCGAAAAGAACCATGAAACCGTCATCGTTGGCCGCAACGCTCCGAGGCTTGCTGAAGCCGTTGCGGAACTCAAGGCGGCGACGGGAATCGAGCCATTCTCGATCCTCTGCGATGTCACCGAAGCCAACGCAGTTGATGTCATCGCTGCTGGCCTGAACGGTGCAGGCCTGTACCTCGACGTTCTCGTCAACAACGCTGGCATCGGCCTCGCAGGACCGTTCGCGGCCCAGTCGCCCCTCGACATTTCGCGCCTTGTCGCGCTCAACGTCGAAAGCGTGACGCGGCTCACGCGCGCAGCTCTGCCGCAGATGATCGCACGCCAGCGCGGCGGCATTTTGAATGTTGCATCGCTTGGCGCTTATGTCCCTGGCCCCAATCAGGCCGCCTATTACGCCAGCAAAGCCTATGTGGTGTCGTTGACCGAAGCGATTGCCAGCGAAGTTTCGGGCCAGGGCGTCCACGTCTCGGCCTTGGCGCCCGGGCCCGTCGATACCGCCTTCCACAGCCGAATAGGTGCTGACCGGTCGCTCTACCGCCTCCTGCTGCCATCGATGACAGCCGATCGCGTCGCCAGAAGCGCATATCGCGGGTTCATGTTCGGCCAACGCGTCATCGTGCCCGGCATCTTCAACACCGCGGCCGTCATCGCGTTAAAGGTTCTTCCACACATCGTCACCGTACCGATCATGTACGGCTTCCTGAAACGAAATCTCCCGCCACGTTAAGCATCGTTTCGTTTCTCGTTTGCTTTATGGCAACCAATTTAGGCTTAAGTGATCAGGGACCCTGGAATGAAGTTTCGCGTATTCGGGGCTCCCTCGCGGCCGCGCTCTTCGGGCTCTTTGGGGCTCGGCATCTTCGAAGCGTGGCCGCGTCCAGTTTCAGACCTTTTTTCCACCTCATAGATCGGGATAGCGCGACACTTTCGCCTTCCCCAATAGCGTTCGCGTAGGACGGCCCTTGAGGCCGTGCTAAGGAAACGCTCTACAGCAACACCCAATAAAACCGTCCGCCATTTTGGAAATGCCCGCCGTGCCTTCACCCGTGATCGCAGCAACGGGACTTTATGTTCCGCCCCACAGCATTACCAACGAGGAACTCGTTACGACGTTCAATGCGTACGTGGAGGAGTTTAATACGACGAATGCCGCCGCGATCGCTCGGGGCGAAATCGCGTCACTGCTTCCCTCCTCCGCGGAATTCATCGAGAAGGCATCCGGAATCAAATCGCGTCATGTGATGGACAAAACGGGCATCCTTGACCCCTCCATCATGCGTCCCATCATCCCGGAACGGCCGAACGATGAAGTTTCCATTCTCGCCGAGATGGCGACCGCAGCCGCCGTGGACGCAATCAAAAATTGGGGCGGCGATCCAAAAGATTTGGACGCCGTGATCTGCGCCGCATCCAACATGCAACGGCCCTATCCTGCGATGGCAGTCGAAGTTCAGAATGCTCTCGGCCTCGTAGGATTCGCGTTCGATGTGAACGTCGCGTGCTCGTCCGCGACGTTCGGGATCAAGACCGCGGCCGATTTTATCTCAAGCGGATCGGCAAAAGCCGTGCTGATGGTCAATCCGGAGATCTGCTCGGGACATTTGAACTTTCGCGATCGCGACAGCCATTTCATTTTTGGCGACGTCGCGACCGCGGTTGTCCTGACGGACACCACGTTGACATCAGCCGGCTGGACTATTCTTGGCACGCGCCTCAAGACGCAATTTTCCAACAACATCCGCAACAACTTCGGCTTTTTGAATCGCGCCGCACCCGAAGGCATCGGTAAATCCGACAAGCTCTTCGTGCAGGAAGGCCGCAAAGTCTACCGCGAGGTGGTTCCGATGGTCACCGATATGATCCTGGAACATGCGCGAGACATCGGCCTCGATCCGCACAGATTGAAGCGGCTATGGTTGCATCAGGCGAATATCAACATGAACGAAATGATCGGACGCAAAGTCCTGGGGCGCGAGCCGAAACCGGACGAGAATGTCATCATTCTCGATACCTTCGCGAATACAAGTTCCGCCGGATCCATCATCGCCTTCCACACGGCGAACAGCGACTTTGCCGCCGGCGAGAAAGGCCTTATCTGCAGCTTTGGTGCAGGCTATTCGGCTGGCACCGTTTTCGTCGAAAAGCGTTGACCGGAAGCATATACCCGCCGAATCAAGCTCTTCTCAGGTGCTTCTTTTGAACGGCACGACGATGTTTGGCTCAACCAGCATTTGCTGAACGACGTCGATGAGACGCTGTCGCTGGAAAGGCTTCTTTATCAATTCTGCTTGCCTAAACGCCTCCGGCAACCCCTCGCGTCCATAGCCGCTGACGAATGCGAACGGAATTTTGCGCCGAACAAGCGCGGCGGCCAGCACGTCGACCGGCTCGCCTGCAAGATTGGCATCAAGCAACGCAACATCGATCTTCGAATTTTCGATGAGAGCAAGCGCCTTTTGCAGCGACGCTGCTGGACCGACGATATGGCAGCCTTCGTCCTCTAAGCTCGCAATGATATCCATCGCGATCAGAGGCTCGTCGTCTACGACGAGGACATGCTTACCCGAAACAGTTGGTTTTTTTTCCACGTAAGACCGAGTCGCCTTTGAAATCTCCAGCCCGAGGGCCGGCATTTTGTTGTAAGATCCGCCGATAGCGGAATCGCTCTCCGCAAGCGGGAGTACGATCTCGCACGTAACGCCTTCCGCCTCGTAACGAATCGAGGTGACGCCACCATGGGCATCAAGGCTCCTTTCGATCAGGCTCGTTCCGAAACCACGTGATCGCGGCACCGAAACCTCAGGCCCGCCGCGTTCCTGCCATTGCAGAACGAGACGCCGGCCTCCCTCGCTGCGAACCATCCATTTGATCGAAAGCCTGCCGCGCATCGAGGATAGGGCGCCGTATTTTATGGCGTTCGTTGCAAGCTCATGCAAAACGAGCCCGAGGTGCAGAGCCGCTTGCGCGTTCAACATCACCATAGGACCAGAGAATGAAATACGCTCATCCTGTGTGTCGATGAGAGGCAATTGATCGCGAACGATCGCCGCCAGCTCCGCACCCTGCCAATGCGCCTGAGTGAGCAGCGCGTGCGTTCTGGCCAGCGCCTGCAGCCTTCCCCCAAAGCTCGCTGCGAACTCGCCGGGACTCTTCGCCCGGTGAACAGTCTGGTTGGCGATCGACTGGACGGTCGCGAGCGTGTTCTTTACGCGATGATTGAGCTCGCTAATGAGAAGCTGCTGAAGCCTTTCGAACTGCTTGCGCTCGGTAATATCCCGGCCGACCTTCGAGGCGCCGACGATTTTGCCGGACTTATCGCGAATGGGTGACACGGTGACGGAAACATCGATCCGCCGGCCGCTCTTTGCGACGCGCACGGTTTCGAAATGATCGATGTGTTCGCCCCTGCGGAGCCGCGCCAGGATATCTTCCTCTTCCGCCCGAAGTTCGTTCGGCACGATGCGCGTGATATGCTGTCCAATTATTTCATCGGGCGTGTAGCCGAATATCCGCTGCGCCCCGGCGTTCCACGTCGTGATGATCCCGTCGAGAGTCTTGCTGACGATCGCGTCGTCAGAGCACGCGACAATCGCGGCCAGACGCGCCTGCTGAATTTCATCTTCCCTGCGCTTCGAAACGTCGAGAAGCATATTCACCGCGCCAACCATCCGGCCGCTACGATCGAAAATCGGCGATGGATAGGGAACGAAACGCACGCGAGACCCGTCGGGCCGCTCAGCGATCGTCTCCGGCCCCACCAGGTGACGCTCTTCCTTGAGTGCGATCGCCATTGGGCAGCGGTCGTGAGGAACAAGGTTCCCATCGAGATCGTACAGCCGCCACGTCACGCACCATTCGTCTGTACCAAGTTTCGGAGTGCGGCCCGCCAGTTTGACCGCTTCACGATTGAAGAACGTAATCTTGCCATCGGCATCGGTCGTATAGAGCGCGATCGGTATCGCTTCGAGCACCTGGCGAAAACGGTGCTCTCTCTCAACCATCTTCGTATTTGCGGTTTTCTCCTGCGTAACGTCTCGGGTTATCGCAAGCTGCGCCACGCCCCCATCCGGTAGGCGCAGGGGTACGGCATGGGTTTCCATATGCCGTCGCGTGCCGGAGGCCGCGATGATGTCGAATTCCCATGTGAGCTTTTCGCCCTTACAGACGCGATCATGATTGGCTTTCCATGTCTCGCGAAATTCGGGTGCAATGAGTTCAAAGACCGAGTTCCCCTCAGCGCACGCACTATCCTCAGCGTCGATCATCCTGAGACCAGCAGCGTTCATCCGAAGCAGCGTTCCGTCAGCGGCAACCGTCTTTATGCACTCGGGCGTGGTCTCTATGATCGTGGCGAGGGTTTCCCGCTCGTCCTTGAGCCGGGTTTCGACGTCCTTACGTTTGGTGAGATCCTGAATACAGCCGACAGCGCCGACAAGAGCGCGGCGGTCATCGAAGATCGGCTCAACGCTGACCTCCACAAACACCTGACCACCATTTGGACGTTCAAAGATCAATTCGCATCGGTCGACGGGTTCACCGGTGCGAAGGGCAATTGCCATCGGGTCGTCGGCCGCCGGCAGCGGCGCGCCGTCCGGCCGAAACGTCTTGAATGCCCCGCCAAATTTACTTTGCGGCCGCGCCGCAGCGGCGTCGAGACCCCAAAAATCCGCACACCGCTGATTGAAGTCCAACAAAGTACCGGCGTCGTCGCATGTGTAGACGCCAACGGGTAGCACCCGTTCGATGCGACCTAAGCTCAGACCCTGAGGCACAATTAGGTTTCCGACAAATGAAAATCGCCTGCGACACGCCCCACCGCGTATTCCATGCTTAATGACAACCCACAAGGGTGCCAAATTGTTCCTGGGTAAAGCCCAAGCGATGAAAAGCAACGTGGTGATGCGCCGATACCGGCAAAAACCTCATGCGAGGCTCGCCGCGAGATTGATGGTCAGTGCCAAGATCATCGTATTGAAAAAGAAAGAAACAACAGCGTGGAGCGTCGCTATCCTCCGCAGCGACTTGGCGTTGATCACCACATCGGAGGTCTGCGAGGCGGCACCGAAAGAACTGGCAAAATAAAAGAAATCCCAGTAATCCGGGGTCGCGTCGTCCGGAAAGCCCAGCGGTTTCGAGGCCCCTTTGTCCGAAAGCATATGCGGCGCGTAATAGGCGTGCGCATAATGCAGCGTAAAAGCGACCTGCGTCACCAGCCAGGAGATAACGGTCGTCCCTCCGGCCAGCCCCACAAACAAAAGCTTGCCCTCGTTCGACGCGACCTTCGCCTGGCCGATCAAACCGAAAATTGCCGCGAAACTTGAGCAAATCGCCACCAAAACGAGCACAAGAATGACGACGGCGCTGTCGTCCTGGCGCGCCGCGCGTGTGCGCATCGTTTCGGAGGTGCAGTCGTACATGATCCGAAACGCCAGGATCAGATAGGCCGCCCCGCCGATGCACCAGGCCGCCGCCTCGCGAGCCGCCCCGTGTAATTCGCGCGGCAGAACTATATAGGCGCCGAATGCGAGAACGGCCGCGATGACAGCGCGCGGCCTGATAACCAACGAGCGCCAGATTGAGCGCACACTGTACCAGCTGGCTCGTTTGCGGGCCGGCGATGCAGTGCGGCTCATGTCTGATATCGTTTCCGGTCGGATGTCGAAGCAAACGCCGCCATCCGTAGTCCTGATGGCCGCGCATGGAACACATCATACAATGATGCAGTCCGCATTCAAAGCGCCCGCGGCATCTCGAATGGAAAAGAAGCCCGCAGGCGTCCCGCGGGCTCCGGCACCTCCCGCGACCGCGGAAAGCCCCCGAAAACCTAGGTCGAGTGGCCTAGAGCCTCCCGCTGAATAGCGATGAGTCTGGAAAAGATCTGAATTAGCGGCTGCTCGGGACTCATTCCGACGTAGGAGGCCGCTAATGGTAGGCACAACGCTCGCAGCGGTTGCCGATACCGAAAAAACCGTACCGCTGAAGTCATCGGGCCCGAGACCGTTAATCGTCGTCATTGAAGACGACTACCGATCGTCTCTGGCACTGCGAATGCTGATCGACGACTGGGGCTATTCCTGCATCGCGGCGAGAAGTTCCCAGGAAGCCATTCAGACGCTTGGCAACCGCCTTCAGCAGATCTCGGCGATTATCACTGACGTCGAGATCGGCGGGCAGATGCGGGGCATCAAGGATGCACTTGCAATCGCCGCCATGTTGGGACGTTCAGTGCCGACGATCATCACGACCGGCCACAGCGACTTCGCCGCCCTCAGTGGACCATTTCCGGTTATCGGGAAGCCCTTCGATCCCGACATTCTTCATGCGTGGCTCGCGCAGAAGCTCGGATACGGCTGAATAGGATCAGGGAAGACGGAAGCCTGGATATTGAATTGGAGATCAGCGCTTCGTCGCAAGTTCGGTTCGGTTTCGTGCACCGAAATGCGAAAAGAGGGCAGCAAGGTGAATCTTGACGGTCCCCTCGGCGATATCGAGTTCGCGCGCGATTTCCTTATTGGAAAGGCCCCGGCGGACGCAATCCAGGACATCGCGTTGACGCGGCGAAATGGGTTTCGTGACGGCTCCGCCGCCGGGGCCTCCTCTAATCTCCGAATGCTCCGACGGAGATGATTTGCCACCCGATGACGATCCGTGCGCGGTCATAAAGCGCGGCACATAGATCCGCCCGTCCAGAATGTCCTGCAATGCACCGACGATCTCATCATCCAGAAGCGATTTCGGAACGTAGCCGCTAAGGCCTGTGGCCACCGTTCTGAGAACATCGTCGCGATCTTCCGATCCAGATACGATCGCGACGCGCAGCCCCGGGTACGTCTCCTTGACGACGCTCAGGCTTTCCGGCCCTGAAATACCCGGCATCGACAAATCGAAAAGCGCGAGCTCGATCGCTGACCGCTCCGACAGCCGATCCAAAGCCGCATCGAAGTTTGCAGCCTCGATGACGGAGTCGAAACCCAGCCTGTCCTTTAGCAAAAAGCTCAACCCAGCACGATAGAGGCTGTGATCGTCGGCCACGAGAACTGAGTGACGTTTGAGAATTGCCATGAGCTGCTCTGCAATTCAGTCGATGCTGGCGCGTTCTTCCACTTCGGAAGTACGGACTCTACCCGCCTTGATAACCGCGTTGAGCGTTGCGACGATGAGTTCCGGATCCGCAGGCTTCGTCAACCACGGTCTTCCGGACTTTGCAAGTGTCGCCAACGTAGCAGAGTCGGTGCCTCCGGAAAGGATAACGGCTGGAATGAAACATTCGAGTTCCGCGGACATCCGGGTAATGAACTCCAATCCCGTTTCCTGATCGCGCAGATCGAAATCGAGTATCGCCGCGTCGATTGCCAATCCTTCGGAGAGTGCCGCCGCGGCGTCGGGGGCGTGTTGGTAACCAAACACCGCATTCCCCCGGTCTCTCAGGTCCCGACTGAGGGCCGAGACGATCAACGCGTCGTCGTCAAGAACCAGAATTCGGAAGCCGTGAACGTCGACTTCGCCTTTCGCCGTAGTCGATTTTTCCGGCAAGGCCTCAGCGATGC
>ERZ778017.2345-NODE-2345-length-15525-cov-5.071364_pt1 | contig 15525 bp, 4 predicted proteins | sample MGYA00375747_ERZ778017 | MGnify/ENA primary metagenome ERZ778017 (study PRJEB29350, sample SAMN05509838) | bioreactor metagenome | biome: bioreactor; material: wastewater | place: South Africa: University of Cape Town | collected 2014-03-17 ...
AATATTCTCGATGAGTTCGAAGACTTTATTGAAGAAGATGAGTTTTCTGATGAAGATGAAGAACGTAAGCACCAAGCTAAATTGCAACGTCAAAGATCCATAAAGAAGGGTCCAAGATTGGACACCTCTAAATTGTCCAATGTCGATCGTGAAAGTTTGCAGCAATTATTCGAAGTGTTTGGTAATGGTGGTGAGTATGAATGGGCACTCGAGGCTCAAGAACTCGAGGATGAGGGTAATGGCGAGAATGTGGAGCCTACCTCTTTGGACGAAGTTTTTGAACATTCCGAATTGAAAGAAAGAATGTTGACAGAAGAAGACAACTTGATCCGTATAATAGATATTCCCGAAAGATATCAAAAATACCGGAACAACTTAAACTATATTGACTTGGATGGAGTCGAACTAAATAATGAAAAAGAATGGATTGCAAACATATTGTTTTTGGAGAAAAAAGCTATGTTACAACCATTTTTAGAGACACCTTTCAAGGATGCAGTCGGAAAAGTTGTTGAATTTGTTTCTAAGGATGCATATGAAGTACCATTCATTTGGACACACCGTCGTGACTTTTTGTTACACTCAGAAGAAATAAAAAACGAAGATGGTTCAATACAAAATGACGTTCATAAACTTTTATTTGAAGATGACTTGTGGAGAATTGTTAATTTAGATATTGAATATCACTCATTGTATGAGAAGAGATTAAATGCTGAAAAGTTAATTGAAGCATTGAACGTTGATGACGATCTTTTGAAGGATGTGAAGTTGTTAGATACAATGGTTGCAGTACAAGATATTCACGATTATATTCAGTTTACTTATTCCGCAAAATTGAAGGAGATCTCTGATTCCAATCAGTCAGAAGAAACAAAAAAATCTAATAAAAAACATTCAAAGTTTGGATTAATAGAAAGGGTGAGAGAAAACATTTTATATGATGGTGTTAAAGCATATGGTATAACCAGTAAACAATTTGGTGAAAATGTCCAGGATCAAAGCTCTAAGAAATTTATGGCTCCTTACAGGGTACATGCAACTGATGATCTACTCGAGAGCCCTGAGGATTTGATTGAGAAATTATGTGAAGATGATGAAATTTTATATAAAGACGAAAAAATCGCTCGTGATGCTGTCAGAAGAACGTTCGCCGAAGAAATATTCCACAATCCGAAAATAAGACACGAAGTCAGATCTACCTTTAGAGACTTTGCATCTGTTAGTGTTGCAATTACAGATAAAGGTAGAGCAATGATTGATAGCCATAGTCCATACGCAGATCTTAAATATGCGATTAACCGTTCACCTGGCGACCTTGTATCGAAACCGGATGTCTTTTTGCGGATGTTACAGGCTGAAGCTGAAGGGTTAGCGGTAATCAAGGTTGAAACAAAAAATTACCAAGAGTGGTTCAAATGTATTTTTGATTGTTTCAAATCTGACGGTACTTCTGATATTTCAGAGAAATGGAATATTGAAAGAGAAGTAGTCTTAAATGTGGCATTCAAGAAATTATGTGGTATGGTTTCGTTGAATACCAAAGAAGACTTACGTCGGGAATGTGAGAGATTGCTTGCTAGTGAAGTGCGTAGACGCTTCCTTGGGAAGGTAGATCAAGCTCCATATACTCCATTTGGATTCGATAAGGGAACAAAACCAAATGTTTTTGCATTAAGTTTCGGTAAAGGAGACTTTGACAGTGCAGTAGTAGGTGTTTTCATCAGAGAATCAGGAAAGGTAGATGATTTTTTCAAATCAGAACATAATCCTACGAGAGACCGTGAAAGTGAGGACCAATTCAGTGGTCAATTAAGAGAATTCTTTGACAGAAACCTTGAATATTCCAAGCCTGATGTAATTGTGGTTTCGGGTTTCAATGCAAACTCAAAGAGATTATTTGACGTTGTCAAGAGGTTCATCGAATCCAACAACATTACAGTAAATGTTGACGATTTACCAGATATTCAGGAAACACCTCTTATTCCTGTAATTTGGGGTCAGGATGAAACTGCAAGGTTATTTCAAAATTCGGAAACTGCCAAAATTGAATTTGCAGATAAGCCATCCTTGGTCAAGTACTGTGTTGGGTTGGGAAGGTATGTTCAAAATCCCTTATTGGAATACGTTTCTTTAGGAGAAGATATTTTGTCTTTAAATTTCTTCGAACACCAAAAGTTAATCCCCACTGATATTGTTATGGAAGCGATTGAATCAGTTTTCGTTGATATCATCAACATGGTTGGTATCGATATTAATGAGGCTGTTCGTAGTCCATATATCGCACAATTGTTGCCATATATTGCTGGGTTAGGTCCACGTAAAGCATCAGGATTGATCAGAAACATTAACCTGAAACTTGGCTCAACCTTAGCTAACAGAAGTGATTTGATTGAAAGTGACCTTACCCCAGCAAATATTTTCATCAATTGTTCATCGTTTTTGAACATTCCAAATGAGGAAAGCTCGGCAGTAAGGGATGCATCCGTAGAGTTGTTAGATGCAACAAGAATTCATCCAGAAGACTATGATTTGGCTCGTAAAATGGCAGCAGACGCACTTGATTTAGATGAAGAAGATTTGGCTCATGTTGAAGAACAAGGAGGTATCATATACCAATTGATGCAAGAAGGTGTTAATAAAGTTGATGACTTGAATTTAATTGCTTATGGTAAGGAATTGGAAACCAAATTTGGTAAGAAAAAGTACGCAACTTTACAAATCATCAAAGAAGAACTTGTCAACAATTTCGAAGAATTAAGAAGATCATATCATATTTTGGACAACGCAGAAGTGTTCCAAATGTTGACTGGTGAAACACCTGAGACATTTTCTAGAAACACGATAGTTCCAGTTACAGTTACTAAGGTTGGTAAAAACTTCCAAGATTACCAACGGCCAAAGATCAGATTTGCTAAAGTGGTTACCTCATCGTTAATTCAAGGAAGTGTGGAAGAAAAACATATTCCTCACGGCATGGATATTAAACAAGGTGACGTGGTTCAAACAGTTGTACTTGATGTTTTCTATGACGCTTTTAGTGCTACATTCAGTTTGATGGATTCAGACATCAAACGTGCGATGGCACCAAAATTTGCCAAAGAGAGAGGTAAATGGGACTTTGACGCTGAAGAAGATGATTGGAGAAAAGAAAGAGCTAAAGAAAGAGCTGCTCTTGCTAAAACAAGAAATGTTCAGCATCCATTGTACCACAACTTTAATTTCAAACAAGCCGAAGAATTTTTGGCCCCACAATCTGTTGGTGACTGTGTTATCAGACCATCATCAAAGGGATCCTCGTATTTGACTGTTACTTGGAAGGTTGCAAACAACTTGTTCCAGCATCTCTTAGTTGAAGAAAAAATATCTGATGGTATAAAAGAATATATTGTTGATCGCAAGAGATATTCTGATTTGGATCAGCTTATTTTTCAACACATTCAAGCTATTGCTAAAAAAGTTACTGAAATGACACGTAATGCTAAGTTCCGTGAGGGAACATTGACTGAGGTCAATGAATGGTTGGAATCTTACACCAAAGCTAATCCAAAGTCCAGTGCATATGTGTTTTGTTTTGACCACAAGGCACCAGGTAGTTTCTTGTTGCTATTCAAGGTTAACGTTAATACCGATATTAGTACGTGGCATGTAAGAACCGAAGTTGATGGATACAACTTGAAGGGTTTCTCATACCCAAATATGCTTAGTTTGTGTAACGGGTTCAAACAAACATTCAAGTCGTTTGTCTCTAATTCGAGATCAAGGTCCAATCGTCCGCAAGCAGGTCCAAACTACGGGTGGTGAATTACGAAATAATCATAATGCGTGTATATCTTTTTCATTTCGAGTTTTATTGTATTCCTCTGGTCATTTCAAGTAAGTAGCGAAAAACGTATAATTGTAGTATAAGTCATAATACAAAACGTATAGTCAAATAATAAATATAATAATGATTTTTTAGAGTATCATGGAAAAAAGTTGTGTCCTATTTATAATGATTGGTTGACTGATCTCTTTCCAACTCTTAATTTTGATCTAAAACTATCACCATCGACATAAGCACCCATTAACCATCTCTTGCCTCCATTGGAATCACTAAATTCTTCTCTTGAATGTAAAATCCGTCTGTTGTCGAAAATCACACAAGTACCTTCTGGTAATTTGACTTTATATTGATTGATAGGATTATTAATGAAATCTTCAAAGATTTGGAATCCTCTTAAAAAATCATTGAATAAATAATGACCCAGGGAGGCATGGTGAGAACCAGAGCCGATTTCAGTCCCAGGGTGGTTCAAGCATTTAACCACACCAACTTCGAATGGACCCTGGAAAGGTGGTGCATAATTAACCTCCTTTATATCAGGACGGTACGATTTTGATTGCAAGTATCCTTCTTGCTCCACAATAAGTGGACGCTGGTAGTAATAGTATTCGCCATTATTGTCGTAATGATAAGTAATTGGGACTTGCGTCAAGGCATAATACGCATTTGGATCCACCTCTCTGACATGTTGGGCAGCCAAAAATGAATCGGCAAAAATATTCTCACCTCCCAAAGTTGAGTTATTTATTGAGTGCAATAATTGTAATCCTGGTGGAGACTCATAGTATAACAAGTCCATATGCAATGGTAGGAAAACATTAGTATAGGCGATGTTGGTAGCTTCGGCAACATTCTTGACATCAAAAAGTGTACCGTAAAATGTTTTCTTGATGTATCCAAACTTCTCTGCTAATTTAGATACTGGCCATTCGCTTGTATTCAGCTCGTCCATTTCCGACAAAGTAGGTTCGGGGATATTATTCACAAATGCTAAACCTAAAGTGTTTAAATTAAAAACAGAAGGGTTGAAATCAGACAAGTAGTCTTGGTAGTTTTGCTGGATTGAATCTACATGCTTTGCAATTGTAGCATTGTTCCAGTAGATCTTCTCCTTGTCAAAATTTTTTCCGGCTTTTCTGGCAACCTTGGACCGAAATGCTTTCAAGAACTCCTTGGAGTATGTAGATTGGTGATGTTTGCCCAGTTGATCCCAATCAATAATCACATTATCATTGTCAACAACAGCAGATTTTATCGACAAGTTGTGCAGTATTTGGCAAGTGGTGAAAAGCTTTTGCTTGGAATACGCATCCACGGATTCTGGCAGTTGACAAGCATCTCGAAGAAAAACATTATTAAACAGTAATGTTTCTCCATCAATGGTAATTGCGATAGCGGATTTGTCGAAGTTGTTGATCTTCACGGAGTTAAACCGTCTGTTGCACACCTTAAGTACTTTTACCGATGAGCGAAACATTACTTTCGCGACAACAAATAAATTGTCGAGAATGTATAGTATTTATAGATCGTCGTGTCGACCCTTCCCCAGAATCACGCAATAGTAATACATACAACAATTTTCCGCGGTACCCCATACATACAAGAAACAAACGTTCACAAATCAAATATCATAAATAGATCATAAATCATCTTTATAACATAATGAACACATAGTGTACTGATGACAAATTGAACTCAAGATACACTTTAGTATCAAGTAATATAATATTGTACAAGAGGCAAAAGCTGTCAATGTTTCCCTCTTGGCTGCATTTCAGACTACAGTCACAATAATTTCGGAGTCATCAAATTTCGAAACATCTGGTGATAAATTGATCTTTTAGATAAGTCAAGAAAAGGAGAGTAATTTCCGTGTTGAACTCATATAGTCATTTCTCCTTCACGCCACAGGTATATAGGTTGTTTTGTAGATTGGTATGTGGGGTAAGCATGAGCATCTAGTTTTAGACGAAAAACGTTCCCTTACCAGGGCTGTAGTCCACGAGCAAGAATAGTACTTGATGGCATTTTTTGTATGCTGTAAAGAATTAAGTTTAAATAATGTGACAAAACGTGGTAGACAAGAGCGATAAAGACAACATTCCGCAATACCATCCAGGGACATCATTTACTACCGAATTCTTCAGGTGCTTAAGCACATGAAACAACAGTTTCACATTACGCGGCTAGCTATTCACGATGCTGCCATGATTTGCACCTAATGAAATACTTGCAGCATGCTATTGTTAAGGACTCAGTTTAAGTGTGAAAAATACTTCAAAATTATAGTCGAATGTTTCCCCAATCAACTTTACTATGTTGTTTGAAATGACAATGTGGGCTGAACAATCAAGTCTGGACTAAACAATTGAGTCCAAGCTAGTGCGTAGTGGGCTTATTAGACCCTGCTCGTCGGTAATTTACATGTGCCGTATAATACTATGGAATGTGTGAATGAAAATAATTTTCTTGCAGGGGGGCATAAAGACCAATACATTACAAAGTTGCTAGTGGGAAGCAACATCTTATCAAATTGTGACTCTTGTGAAGTTAAGCAAACTTGGTTATTCTATAATACCATTCGATAATAATTTGCATCGTAAAGTAAAAGCACCTGTTTTATTGAAGCAAATTATACATTTCTGGAAGTTTCCGATATGATGATAATTATCACATATGCAAAGGCTCCTGAACTACATACATGATTGACGTTGAAAAAGAAAAAAATTTTTAAATTACATGCCTATCAAGAGGACTAACGAATTAAGTGACAAAAAGAAATTCTTGGATCTTTTGAGTAACGTTGACAAAACTTTACGGCTTTTGATGGTACCCGATACTCAATTTCCTTTTCTCACCCGAGTCGGAATGTCTACCCGTCTTTTTCACTGTCGATCAGATAATTCTCAACGCCTTATGTAGTTCCCACGTATATTTTTTAACACGTATTTTCAGCCAATAACTTTTCTGTCACTTATATTAATATTAAACATCAATTCTCTAATTTTGACAATACAAAATTAAGTAGACTTGAAAATTGTAATCAAGTGTATTCTGTCACAAGGCGTTTGTAATGATTTCCATAGCTTCATTAGATTTATATCCACAATTCCACATTTGGAGCAGCAACCAAGTGGATATTGTACCTGAGGTACCTGAGGCTAGGGTATTTTACGTAAGCAATTATTATTCTTCGTTGACAATTAACGTACAAAATTGCGCATTCCGTACGGGGCTTATTGACTACAGATTCTTCGTAAACTGACAATCCCATTTATCTAATCCATCAGTGGCTAGATCTAGGTTGCAAAAACGTTAAGACTTTTTGTATGCTTTGTCAACCATTTTGATTAGGAATGCAGTAGATCTATCGTTGCTTCCAAATCGTTCACAAGGTCTATTATGAAGTCTAGTGTTGAGTTCATTCAGTTCCTATAAAGATCGGTTAAAAGGTTCCTGTATTTGACTGAAGTACAACTGCGATTTTTGCTTGGCTGTATCACATCAATAACTTCATCTATTGGTTTGATTTTATGTTTTAAAAATAACACACCATTCATTGTAACTGATGGAACTGATATTTTTCATATTGCGCTTCCAAAAACTTATTGGCTGAAATTTGGATAATCCATCATTTTGACTTACTGTTCCGTACTATTTATATGGGGGGATTTTGCAAGTTTGTGATGTCAATTTGTTGATCATTATATAAGTCCATTTCAATATGAGAGTACTTTATTTAGGTTGGCTTTTGGCTTTTTGTCAGGTGGTAGCTTCCAAAGGAATCCTTTATACTGATCTCGAAAGATTAGTTTACACTTGCAACTATCAAGCAATGAACATTGGTACATTCTGCAAGGTTAAACTAGGTTGTGTTTGCAAAAACCCAAATAATATCGGTACCATGATGGGTTGTGGTAAGGCATTCAATGCACCAATGGATGAGTTCATGAGTTTTTATCAATACTACTGTGACATTAATTATAATTTGACTCTTACCAAGGAACAGTTGTTAGATGGGATGGAGTTGTACGAACAAAAAGCAATCACATTGCAAGATATTCCAAATTTTAATAAGTCAATTCCTTTTGAGTACCCTATCATCATGAATCATACCCAGTCAATTGTTTACAAGAAAGCTTATGACAGATTTTTGGGTAATTTTAATCTTTCTGTCTATTATTCTGGTGCAATTCTTGGATATTGGGCACTTGTTCTTATTATTGCAATGGTTGTAAATTGGACCAAAGTATTCTTCCCTAATTTCGTTTTCAAGTTAACAGGTCCTTTCATTAATGCGTACAGAAAATATGTTACATTGCCAGCATTCCACAGAAAGCGTAACCAAGAAAAGTCATTATTCGGAATTGAATACATGTTAATTCCTTCAAGAATTGAGTCTTTGGTTGTCCTTGGATTTGTTGTAATTTCGGTTGTTCTCAATGCTGTTTTTGAAAAATGGCATCCAGATGATCCTCTTTTCACCTCAAAGAGTCTTGCAAAGGAACGTTATGTTGCCGATAGATCTGGTATTACAGGTACATTTATGCTTCCTCTCTTAGTTCTTTTTGCAGGTAGAAACAACTTCTTACAATTCTTCACTCGGATTCATTATACTACATTCATCACCTATCACAAATGGATTGCCAGAATTGCAACAGCCTTAATTGTAATTCATTCTATTGGATACACACTTGCTTTGGGTAAAAGATATGCCGATGAGGCTGCCGAAAGATTTATGGTCTGGGGAATTCTCGCGACTGTTGTTATGTGCTTGATGTTGGGGCAAGCTTTCTTGATGCTTAGAAGACTGTGGTACGAAATTTTCGTTCTTCTTCATATTGCCTTTTCCGTGTTGTTTATTGTTGGTACGTGGATTCATGTTATTGATTTCTCATATGGTCCGATCATGTATGCCACTATTGCAGTTTGGGTTTTTGACCGTGTCGTAAGAATTGTTCGTATGTTGTGGTTCGGTGTATCCAATGCCAAGGTCACATTAGTTTCTAATGAAACTTTGAGAATTGTTGTACCAAAACCAAAATGGTGGAAGACCATTCCTGGTGGATATGCATTCATTTATTTCTTGAGACCAAGTTGCTTCTGGCAATCACATCCATTCACTTTCACTGAACATCCTACAGATCCAAATCAAGTTGTTTTGTACTGTAAAGTTAAAGGAGGTGTCACTCATGGTTTATACCAATACCTTGCTAAATTTCCAGAACAAAACGCTACAATTAAAGTGATTCTTGAAGGACCTTATGGTGAACGTGCTCCAGTTGATAGATGTGATCAAGCTGTATATATTGCGGGTGGTAATGGTATTCCAGGTATTTACTCTGAAGCCGTTGACCTTGTTAAGAAGAAGAAGCACGAAGACCAAGTTATTAAGTTATATTGGGTTATTCGTGAATACAAATCCTTGATGTGGTTCCATGAAGAATTGTTGCATTTGAAGAACACAAAAGTTAAAACAGTTGTCTATGTAACAGACCCATCATCTGCTGCATATTTTTCAGGATTGAAGGAAATGGATTCTAATACCGATTCAGATAAGAAATCGGAAAGTGATAGTACCGACATTGCATCTTTTGAAACTTTCAAGTCTGAATTTGGCCATGTCGAATTCAGGGAAGGTAGACCAGATATTAACAAACTTGTAATTGATGAAGTTGAAGAATCCATGGGTTCAACAGCTTTTGTTACATGTGGTCATCCAGCCATGGTTGATGAGCTCAGATACTGTATTGCCGACAACGTCACCAAGTTCCCTAAAAAGAGAGTTGACTTCTACGAGCAACTTGAAGTCTGGGCCTGAACGATAGATAAATCAGTAATAAATAATTTAGTAAGATTTGGTCATAAACGTAGTTTGCTATTGGAAAATGATTGCATTAAATGAAGCAATGAACTACCTCGGTGTTGAAAACAGTCCGTTATTTGATTAGACTAATCGTAGAGTAATATAACCACAATTATGCGAACCTGAAAACTGAGTCTATTAGAGTGGCTGCAAAATTGCTGCAAATGCATGCGTTCGGTTCTGATTTTCATCAATTCTTTTGGAATTGGGGAAACAATAGTTAAACACGTCAACAAGCATAAAAATATACTTCAAAAGCGAAGTTTTCTTAATTTTGACATATCCTTAAAGTACATGAATGAGAACTCCAGGTGTTGCATGGAAAAATAGAAGCAAAATAGTGTTTTTGTCAGTTCTTTTCGCTCTGCCAGTTTTACTTGACTAGAGCATGAGCCAACTGAATGAATGACAGGTAGACTTAGTTTTGCTACAAGACAGTATAATCAACACCATAGCCGATTGTCACTTTTGAAATTCCTTGACATGCAGCCACAATTATGAGTACCTGCTATCTGAGGACATAGGGCGGTTTCTGTTCATGCCGTTGCTGAAGTTTACAGTCAATCTCAATTCAAGGGTAGACAATTTAACCTAAAAGTTTTATTCGCCTCATTTTATCAGTTTGATTTGGTATTTTTTTCTAACTTTCAAATCGAAAGTAATGAGATATTTTTTATTCTCACTTCAGATCATCTATCAGCAATTTTGGGATCTTGCAATCTCCATAATTATGCACTTTCAATTTGAGGTAATGATTTTCTTAACTGTAAGCTCTATTTTAAAATATCTGTTCCTGGTTGAATTTCTTGTTCTCTTATTGCTGCAGTCATCAATTCTACTGCTGCATTCGACTATGAAGTTTTCGAAATATTTGAATGAAAGAGCGATATCAAATATACATACAATTTCGTAGATTATTTGAAGCATAGTTTTGTTTATCTTCCCCCAGTATTTTTGTCACTCGCTTTGATAGATTTAGGTTTCAACTCTGCTTGTTTTATATCGTTAAGGAATAAATCTCCACTTTTCTGAAAAATTGAAATCATTTGTTGCATTTGGAATATACCTCTGTAATTACCAGAAAAGGTTCTGATGAAACTCTTTGGTTTATACTTTACCTTGTTGTTGCCCATTTGGTATGATTTTTGTCATCAGTATATTGAATATATAATTTACCTGTATTTTTCTTTGTTTGCTTGTTTCATGAAGTTGTAGCTCACAAATTGTGTAGAACCTCGTAGGCAAGTGTTTACCGAGGACATTTACAGTGGTTTGATGTTGGAATCAGTATTCCAATTTGCCTTAAGAGGTATTGTCTGATTATTTTCCCATTTCACTGTACTGAATTCATAGTATATAATTGCAAGTTTTCCATCCGTGTTTTTGATCTCTTGGAAGGGTGAGTAAGACACCAGCCGGCCATGTCTAAGTCTGAATTTGTTTGAATAATCACTAAAATGTCCTAAATTCGGGTGGGATAATATGTCATCAATTAATCAGATGTCGTTAATTTATTCAACTTGGTCTTCAAAACTGTAATGTCATTTACCAGGAAATTTCCCAGAATTGTAAATGGACCTTTACTATCATAAATAGGGTCCTAGACAGATTTTCCCCTATTGTACGAATTTTAGAAACAACTAGAAGCATAGTGGCGGCTATAATTCAAAGTATTGTTTTATTCTACGAACATTTTCCACAAAACTGGAGGGCTATGAGTGGATAGATACTAGTCCTCAGAAGGGTCAACTGACCAAAAACTACGAACATCGAGTATTACAACTGATCTGCTAACATGCATACCTTTCATGGTGAATGATCTTATTTTGTTTGATTGTTCCATTAGCGACTTCAAAAGACTTGGCAATGATGACTTCGGGCAGTTAAGACTACATACTCAAATTTGCGTGTTATTACGAAGCTCTGAATATTACAAAGCCGAGATTCGATTTTCAGCCTTGTAGATGAGTGGTTATACAGCGTACAAAGTCAAAGCCGCAATTTTCGATGTAAAGCTTTCAGCAGCACTTTATTTACAATGTGTCAAACGCACTTAATACAAATTCTGGGCGGACCTACAGTATTAGAATGGGGGAAATTAAGTTTTCACACATTTATTGTCTTACCGAACCGAATCGTATTGTTAAACCGGCCATCTGAAAAGCCGCAAAATTTTTTCATTAGAAGCGAAGATTTCCGGTGGTAATGTACATCTCCGTAAACAGTACAGACAAACTTCAATTTAGATTAAGCTGAAAATGATGATTATCAAAATTGAGGAGGTAATAAGTTGAACATGTTTTAAACATGTTTATTTATTATTACATAGAAGCATTGTTCAACTTCAATGTAAAAGAAGTTGATACCCAGGTCCGCTGGTAAATTTTTTACTTTTTCAATGTGCTATGTATAGGTAAAAAATTATGTCAGGTATGGGTGAAATTTCGTAACTACATATGTACATAAAAACCACCTAATTTATTGGCTGAAGTTCACATTGTTTCCAAATGCATCACTGAATTAAAAAATAAATTAGGCACATTAACCAATGAACGACGATTTTCAGAATTTTCAGATCAGCAATTGACATCGTCCTTTACTTTTATGTAAACGCTGAGTTGCTGAAAGTACGCTGGCATAAATGGTGGAGCAGCAATGTAACTTGATTCTGCAATCTATAAAATAAATCATTGGTTTTATTAGCTCAATTACGAGCTATGGACGGTTTCCGGCACATGTCAAAAAATTTTGTTTTGAAACAAGCCACGTACCAGTGTAGATCACACCCAAAACTATTTCCATCCCCAAAAGTTGTATGAACACTCTGAAGATACACTCATACACCTATGTTAGTATTGTGATAATGTAATATGCAGTTTTGACTTAATAGCAAAGGCGGTTTAACATCACTTTCGGTTTTTACCTGTATATAGATTATTTTTTAATGCAATAATCAAATTTATCAGTTCCATCAGATAACTTCTTTTTGCCGTTTTCTGGTATTGAAATCATTGGTTAAAATTATATCCCTTGTTACCTGTAAGCCAGTCATTGTAAATCAAGTATAAATATTTTGTAAACCCACCTATGTTTTTGATTTGAATAGTTGATATATTGGTCTGGAAAATGGTTGCAAAATTTTCGGTACAATCATTATTGGTACTTTTATCTCTTTTACAATATGGTTTAAGTGAGACTATCACGTATAGTTATTTCACAAGAGTGGCCCTTGGTTGTAACTACCAGATTGTCTTGACTGCCCTGTTTTGTCCACCAACACAACTTGATTGCGCTTGGACAAATGAAAATAGTGTGGCAACATTCATGGGTTGTGCTCAGCAATATGATCTTAATATGGATTCTTTTGTTGACTTCCTTATTCCATATGTAGAAAAAACCTTTATGGCAAATGTGACTAGAGAGCAACTCTTTGACGCATGGCTGTACTATAATTCGTCAGCTGTCCCAACATCTGATATTCCAAATTTTAATATTTCTGTTCCTATTGACCAACCTATTATATTAGATGAAGCACAAACACGTCTGATGGCTGAATCATACGACAAGTTTTTAGGAAATTACAATGTGTCTTTGTATTATTCAGCTGGTTTGTTGGGATATTGGCTTGCTGTCCTTTTAATAGCTATGGTTGCCAACTGGTCAAAGGTTTTGTTCCCTGGTTTGGTGTTCAAATTGACTGGTCCTATTGTTAACAAGTACAGGAAGTATGTTACCATACCAGCTATTCATAGAAAACGGAGTCAAGCCAAAACATTCCTTGGTATGTTTGATTTTATGTTAATCCCCTCTAGGTACGAATCATTAGTCATTCTTGGTTTTGTTGTCTTAGTGATTGCATTCAATGGTCATATGTATAAATGGAGTCCTGATGATATGATCTTTACCCTGAAGACCGAGGCCTTGTCTCGTTACGTTGGTGATAGATCGGGTATTACAGGTACCTTCTTGGTTCCTTTATTTATCCTTTTTGCTGGTAGAAATAACTTTATGATGTTCATCACCAGATTACATTTCTCCACCTTCATCGCCTTTCACAAGTGGATTGCAAGGCTTTCAACGCTTTTAATTTTCATTCACTCTGTCGCATGGACTATCTGTTTGGGGGATTTGTACACAACTGAAGCAGCCGAGACCTATATGATTTGGGGTATTCTCGCAACTGTTGTTATGTGCTTAATTATGGGACAAGCTTTATTAATGCTTAGAAGACTGTGGTACGAAACTTTCGTACTTCTTCATATTATTTTATCAGCATTGTTTGTTGCTGGTGCTTGGCTTCATGTTGTTACTCTCGGGTATGGTCCTGTCATGTATGCTACAGCTGCAGTTTGGGTGTTTGACCGTGTCGTAAGAATTGCTCGTATGTTGTGGTTCGGTGTATCCAAGGCCAGTGTCACATTAGTTTCTAATGAAACTTTGAGAATTGTTGTACCAAAACCAAAATGGTGGAAGACCATTCCTGGTGGATATGCATTCATTTATTTCTTGAGACCAAGTTGCTTCTGGCAATCACATCCATTCACTTTCACTGAACATCCTACAGATCCAAATCAAGTTGTTTTGTACTGTAAAGTTAAAGGAGGTGTCACTCATGGTTTATACCAATACCTTGCTAAATTTCCAGAACAAAACGCTACAATTAAAGTGATTCTTGAAGGACCTTATGGTGAACGTGCTCCAGTTGATAGATGTGATCAAGCTGTATATATTGCGGGTGGTAATGGTATTCCAGGTATTTACTCTGAAGCCGTTGAGGCAGCTAAGAAACAAAAGAACAAGAATCAAGTCATCAAGTTGCATTGGATTATTCGTGAATATAAGTCTTTGATGTGGTTCCATGAAGAATTAACATACTTGAAAAATACAAATGTCAAAACCATTGTTTACGTTACTAACCCAATATCAACTGCATTTAAGAAAGATTTGAAGAATGTTGTTGCACCAACAGAATCAAGTGATGAAGAACAAAAGAAGGAAGAATCTACAGACATGTCAGATAATGTCTCGTTAGATACCTTTAGATCAGAGTTTGATCATGTTGAATTCAAAGAAGGTAGACCAGATCTTAACAAACTTATCGTTGATGAGATTGAAGAGTCTGTGGGATCAACTGCATTTGTTGCTTGTGGTCATCCAGCAATGGTCGATGACGTCAGATACTCTGTTGCTGAAAATGTCGACAAGTTTCCAAAAAAGAGGGTTGACTTTTATGAACAAGTTGAAGTTTGGGCTTAGTTAAATTTATATAAGTATTGTGAATATATTTCAATAGATTTGTTAATATTTTTAATGTGAACGGTAGTGTTGAGAACTTATACTTAAGCATTCTAGACCAAGTTAGGGATTTTACATGAAACAGTTAAGTTAGACTAAAATGGAGTTGTGAATGTGTCATTTCTCAATTGTCCGACGGAATTTTTATGGAACTCTTAGAGTAATAACCACTCATCTTTTCTTCACAGAAGCATGAGTTTGGAAAAATTTCAATTTTTCCACTTATATCGCAAATAAAATCGTAAAATGAATTTACCACTATCCCTTTACCTAATCGCTGAAGAAATTTCCGGTTAATTTCTAATCGTAGAATTATCAGTTTTGTTAGAGCCATACTGCTATTTCTGGTTGCAAGTATTGGCGTTTCACCTGTCTATTGAGCTGAATATATGGCTCAAAAAAAAGTTTCCTCTTAAACCAAATATTCTGCATATAGTATTATCAGTAAATAATTAAAAGATCTATAGTTATACAAATATATGAAAACTAATGTATTTTTTTTTTTTTTTTTTTTTTTTAACTAAAATGCATTTTTTGCTTT
>ERZ778017.2347-NODE-2347-length-15518-cov-5.199509_pt1 | contig 15518 bp, 8 predicted proteins | sample MGYA00375747_ERZ778017 | MGnify/ENA primary metagenome ERZ778017 (study PRJEB29350, sample SAMN05509838) | bioreactor metagenome | biome: bioreactor; material: wastewater | place: South Africa: University of Cape Town | collected 2014-03-17 ...
ATCATTTGGCAAATTATTAAGGACAAACTTATCAATCCTTACCTTGACGTTGATTTGAAGTACTACGACTTGGGAATTATGGCCAGAGACAAGACTGACGATCAAATTACTATTGATGCTGCCAATGCCATTAAAGAGTATGGAGTCGGGGTTAAGTGTGCTACCATCACTCCAGACGAAAGTAGAGTGGCCGAATTTGGATTGAAGAAAATGTGGTTATCTCCAAATGGTACTATTAGAAACATTTTGGGTGGTACTGTTTTCAGAGAATCGATTATTATTCCAAGAATCCCAAGATTGATTCCTGGATGGGAAAAACCAATTGTCATTGGTAGACACGCACACGGTGATCAATACAAGGCGACCGATTTGGTTATCGAGGAGCCAGGTAAATTGGAATTGGTTTTCACTCCAAAGAATGGTGGTGCTCCTCAATCTAGAACCGTGTATGATTATAACGGTAGAGGTGTTGGGTTGGCCATGTACAACACTGACGAGTCAATTATTGGTTTTGCCCATTCGTCTTTCAAGATGGCAGCAGCTCACAACTTGCCTTTGTACTTGTCCACCAAAAACACCATTCTTAAGAAGTACGATGGTAGATTCAAGGACATCTTTCAAGAAATTTACGAATCGACGTACGCCAAAGAATTTGAATCCAAGGGTATTTGGTATGAACACAGATTAATTGATGATATGGTGGCACAAATGATCAAGTCCAAGGGAGGATTTGTTATGGCCCTTAAAAACTACGACGGGGATGTGCAATCCGACATTGTTGCACAAGGTTTTGGATCGTTAGGTTTAATGACATCAGCATTGATGACTCCAGATGGTAGGGCCTACGAATCAGAAGCTGCACACGGTACTGTCACCAGACATTACAGACAACACCAACAAGGTAAAGAAACTTCTACCAATTCAATTGCTTCTATCTTTGCATGGTCCAGAGGTATTGCCCAAAGAGGTAGACTTGACAATACTCCAGCTGTTGTCAAATTTGCTGAAGCATTAGAAAAGGCTACTGTTGACACCGTCCAAGTTGACGGAATCATGACTAAGGATTTAGCTTTGGCTAGTGGAAAGACCGACAGATCATCATACGTTACCACCACCGAATTCTTAGATTCAGTTGCTGATAAATTGAAGAATGAATTCAAAAACTAACGTGGGCGAGACGTCATTACCTAAATACATACAAAATCATAGACCTTTTAGCAGCCGGAATTGCTTATTTAATGATTAAATGAATATACTAAATATCAAGATTGTAGAATACAAATTGAAGTCAACCTGACAGGAAGAAGAACAAGTGGTCAGTTTTATATTTATTTTGTACCACTTGACCTGCACATCGCGATTTCAAAAGTTGAAATTTGGATACCATTCACTGTGCCCAATTAGCCGATGACGCAGAACTATTTACAAGAGAACCACATTGCACGTCAATATTCCGAAAATGTGGTATGTATCCATGTGGTTAATTGTTAAGTCTTAAGCAACCTAAGAAAAAAGTGGGGCGTACCACACCGCACGGCGTGCATGCTTTAGCATGAAGAATGTCAAAAAATCGAACTACTTTGAGCAGGAAGCAGAATGTAAATTCCCAAACTTGCAGAGCCACGGTTTGGGGATTCGCAGCGAATTCGAGACTGTCCATTTAAGTTCGTAAGGCGCCTTAGTGAATGCTGGTGCGTCTGAAACCTTCCCTCTCGAGTACAAATTACAGAACAGAGGAATGTCTGTCACAGACTAATAAAATATTGATATTAGCAGGGCGCCGGGCATAGAATCTGGAGCGAGACACTGCATACTAAAATGAAAGGTAACGAAGCCCCCAGGTTATCAGGTGAATCATTTGGAATGACATTCGTGTTAAAATTAGAAAATACAAGAGAACGTAATTTTACACACAGATCAATCGGGAGTCATGTTGGTGGTAGAACTTGTAGCCTTGGTCCCTTTATGGAGACACTTCCCCATGTTCTGTGACCAGAAATGCATATACGACAATTTATCGATGGTACTACAGTGTGAATGGGTTGATGAGAGTAATATAGACAGATTCACTTTGATTAAATAATCAATTTCAGGTAGGCTGGGATTTACAATTGTACAATTATTGGCGAAGATTTTCCTAGCATAAATATCTGTTTGTAAGTGAGCATTGCTGCAGCTACTAAGAAATATACTTCCCTCACACTAATTGGATTTCGCATACATTCAGGGGTATAACACAGCAAGAATAGAGTATATTTATCTACGCCGTCACTACAAGATTGTGGTCGTACAAAGAATATCGACGAAACTAAAAAGAGGTACAAAAGCGGCACCATAATCGGCTACAGAGACACCGTGGGACAAAACTGCCAATATCCTACTGCATCCATTATTTGAGTACGGTCCGAAACAGGTGCAGTGTATGATCAAACGGGGGCCAGGACTAGCCAAACCAAGGAGTTGCAATGTCAAGAAAAGTCCGAAAGTAAAAATAGAAAAGACAGAAATCTGACTTGAATACAAAGACGCAAAATATATAAAAGGGATAAGTAGGCTGTACTAGAGTTCTAGGTCAAGATCGATGCAAAGTGTTTTGACGGAAACAATAAATGTGATGTAAACCAGAAAGTTTATCATTATATCCCAATAAATCTCGCATAAAATACTCACAGCAATAAGTGACAACACCAACTTAACCAGGGTCAAGATTCACTTCGTATTTCAGGGCTACAAATGAGATTCTCCGCCTGAAATTTTGGTGACCTATCGTAAGGGAATTTGGGTGATGATTCAAATCTCGTATTGGAATCTAAGGCGTAATCGAAAGGGTTCTCCTGATAATATGTACGTAATACAAGTTCTCCATCCTTATGACGTGGGATAGGTGGGTTTCGTTTTATGCCACGAAGAAATATTTTCTCCCGTATTTTCCAACGATAATGCACATAGAATCAATTTTTTATTTTTTAGGTTGATGTAATTTATTATGCGGTTCATTTGAGACATAAAAAATATTTTGTCTGCTTTTAAACTCTCTAGTATCAGGATTTGTACTTTTCAACCATATATTATATATGTCGTTCGTTACTTCATTTGTTTTGTTGTAAAAGCCTTTGTTTGTTGAGTACTGGATTATTCACTAGCATTATCTCCTGGGAATTTCATTTCAAATTGACTAATACCAAACGTTTATCATTCGACAGCAACGATAGTTTTGATACGGCCATTCCCACTGTCCAGCCTTGTTCTATCACTTTTGTTACTCGTTTAACTTCGACGTCTTTATCATAAGTTATTCTTAACGTTGTCATTTCGTGATAACTCTAAATTTCAACTTGTTTCAGGAGTCGAACCTGCCGTTATTTCACGCTTCAGGTTGTTCACTTGTTGTCCAAATTTTTCGTAAAGCCCTATTCGTTCGAACTTCACAACTCCGTCTTAAGTTTCCGTTTCCCTCTGTTGATTCTAGCTGCTCTATGTTCACATTTCTACCTCTAGTACTACCCAGTCCCGTACTAAGGTGCTGCAACCGAAAGTATCACTAGAACTTTCTTTGAAATGATGAATTGCGAGAATGCAGAAGCTCACCGCTACACGTTTCAGTCCCTGTCACTTGCAAACGACACCACAACTCCTTCACCCTTGCAGCAGTTTCAAGTAAATTCCTTTCAGAATTTTCCTGTTTACACTAATGTGCTACCAACCAATTACCAACCTATGTCAAAATTCCCAATACATCAAGTGCCATCACCAACTTCAAATCAAAGTTCACCTCAATCGTCCAACTTCAGATGGAAAATTAAAAAAGCTAATAAGACGCATTGCTTCAGGTTAAAGCCAATTGCCTTCAATAAGTCACTTTCGAATGAGATTAGTTTAACGTCGTCACCTCTGTCAAACAAGTGCAATTTCCCTATAGTTCAACCCACTCAAGACAATGCCGAAACAAACAGTATATATCCATCTATTGAAATGAAGAAATATTCCACTTCTGCTATAAGCACTACGAGGAACTATTTAACAGTCTACCAATACGAAATTAACGACCAACATATTCGGTGGGACTACGAAACCGGTCTTGTTCATTTGACCGGAATGTGGAAAGCGAGTCTTGCTGCATCCAGTGATCCGAATGTAGCCAATGCTGCATTGAGCTCATACAACATGAAAGCTGATATAGTAAAATTGTTGGAATCAACTCCCAAAAGCTTCCAACCATACATTAAAAGAATCAGAGGCGGGTTTTTAAAAATCCAAGGTACTTGGTTACCATATAGTTTGGCGAAAATGTTAGCGAGAAAGTTCTGTTATCACATTAGGTACAAGCTAGTCCCAATTTTTGGAAATGATTTTCCCGAACACTGTTTAAAACCAGATGAGAAAGGGTTTGGAGAGTTGAAATTCGATCAAATTTCCCCTGGAGAAGAAATAAATTTAAAAGAATCGCTTTCACACCTTCCTAAAGACACAGGTATTTCAGTTGAACACTGTCATGATCGTCAAAAAGTGCGCAATGTAGGGCCATGCAGAAGCAAGTCCGATCCAAATTACAACTTCTCCGTTTCTACGACATCCTTAAGTACAAGTGACAGTGACTCCCAAAAGAGCCTATCAATCGCAGAGTTTCCGCCGACTGGAGTATTCCCAACACCCAGAACCGAAGAGTACAAGGAATACAAGCCATATTCGAATATTGACGTTCAATGGACTCCGCCGTTCCATACCCCCTCAACGAATAAAATACGCAAAGAATCGCTATCACAGTGTCCACTTGAATCTGCATCACCAAAAACAATAATGTTACCCCTTCCACAGAAACAGCAACAACAACAACAGTTACCACTGGTAAGTTCCTTGAACCTTAATTTTAATTATAAGGCGCAACTACCACCTATAAATACTACCACACCTTATTCTCCTGTGGAATCAATAATGAGCAATAGCAATCGGCCTTCGCGCGGGAGTCGTGATTTGACCAGTGAAACAAGTCCGCCTATCACCAACAACAATAATTACGAGGACATGATGGACATTGTCAACGCATGCAAATGTTTGCAGTCGTTCAGAATCAAGAATAGCATTAATTATACCACCAAAAAAGACCTACAACACGAAACACGGAAACTAGTACCACTACTGGGAATCACAGACCCCCGAAATCCTGACACCACCACAAATGATACCACCGAAGCTGATAGTTGCACTGCATTACTACCTCCTATCGTGGAGTTATATGCAACCAGGTACTCTAGACTCAGCAACGCTCGTCACCAACCTAAACCAGCATCTCTCAGTGTGAACGATCTATTGACATAGGACAACTTCAGAATTACATAGTGACCTGATACACTCTATAGCTCTTGTGTACTCTTTTTCTAAACTAGTTGAACGTTTGTCAGTCTCAATTAACGTATCCTTTTATTAAATCAAGTAATGGGTGCAAAATTCCCAAAATATACTAGGCTGCGGAATGCATATAACCTCGAATTCCGGTAGAATGTTCGAGGGCATATTGACCACCGGAATTTTGGATCGAATCTGAAGAACAAGTAGCTTACAACTCAACGGAAAGTTGAATTGAGAGGTGGTGGTGATTCAATATGGAATTTCTAGAGTTCGAGTCATTTGTCAGTGACGTCAGTCGTGATGCCACCGATGCAGACTATCAAGCACCTCAAATTCAGCCGGCATTGTCATTGCCAATAACGTCCAACATTGAAAGTATAGGTAAACGATTGACATCGTTAAACAACATCACAAGAAGTCTACTTAATAGAGATGACACAACCGATGTCGAACCATCCTCGGTACAAGACCAAGAGCTTGCAGACAAATACGCGAAACTATCATTAGCATTGTTGAAGTCCCAGCAGTCTACTGTTGATGATTCTACAGAAGAGAAAATGTCATTGACGCATCACAGTTCGTTGTCCATGCGATTATCGCGGGTATTAAACAACCATTTGAGTGATTCTAGTATCAGAGAGTACTTTTCGAATTTGGATCAGCACTACATTGATAATTATGCTGAAGTGATTGATTCAGGTATTTTTGGGTCTATTGCTCGTAAGAAGCTTCGGGGGAAAGTAGAATCTGAGGTTATCAGAAACCAGAGCCAAATATTGAAAGAATTTTCTCCTGTTGTAAAGCAATTGAAATCGACCAAGGAGAAATTGGACCAATTGAATGCATTAACTAAATCTACAAATGAGAACATCGAAAAGAATTTTGAACTGTCTCACGACTTGAACCATAAGATCTTGAAGTTGAACCATGACAAGACATTGCTAGACTTGAAGAAGAGCATTTTAACAACGTTCAAATCCAAATTCACCTTGAACGAGTACGAGGAATACGTGTTGACATCTGGAGAAATAAATGATGAGTTTTTTGAAATTTTGAAAAAGGCTGAACAAATAAGTGAGAATTGCTCCATCTTATTATCTATGGACAACCTTCAACTTGGAACCAAGATTATGAGCAAGGTTTCTGCTACAATTACCAAAGCAGTTGATAGAATTGTAAGTTACACCAACAAAACTTTAGACAACCTTTATTCCTTATCATACAAGCACAGATTGTCTACGTTACACCAATGTTTGAGATATTTAAAGGGAAAACTCAACTACTTCAATAGCATTATTGCAAATTTCACTGACTCTCGATCTAAAGATTTGGTTGATGAGTTCATGAGTCAAATTAACGGAACAATTCCAGATGCTTCTACACAATCAGGCTCAATATTGTCAACTACCAGACCTATATTCCTACTGGCTCATGATCCAGTACGATTTATAGGTGACTTATTAGCACACGTTCATTCCATTGTGGTAAATGAATCCGAAACAATAACAAGCATATTTACAATCGAGGCATTGGATGAAGATGAAGCAAAAGAATTCAAGCTCATAATTGATGGAATTATTGACATGATTTTGAAGTCTTTATCAACCCCAATCAAGTCAAAGATTGAACAGCTAATAAACTCCGAAATTAAGATTTCAACAATCTTTTCAATATATAATCTCGTGGAGTTGTATACCATCATGTTTTCAAAGCAATTACCAGCTGAATCTGAGATTTTACAAACTATTCACCATTTAGTTCGCACGTCTCAAGAGAAGATATCAACCATCATTAGCAACAAACTAGCAACTATCGCCGATAGTAATCAAGCCCAACTTGAATTGAATCTAGATCTACAACCTCCAGAATGGATAGTTGAATTTTATTCCGATATTCTTCCAATGATTGATCAATGTAATACTGATACAGTCTTAAATTTACCTAAATCAGAAAACGAGGAACTCTTGAGGTTGGTGATAAATGAACCAATAGATATCGTCTACAAACACATTCAAGCTAATAAAATCATTACTTCTGTCAAGGATCAACTCATACTCAAAGAAAATACACTAGATTTGATTCTTTCCAAGGTTATACCAATGGTACTCTTAAGTGATAAAGTCATGGAAATCAATGATTTAATCAACGATCTTACTTCTGAAATGGTCAAAAACCAATTGGATAGTCTCTTAAGAGGGTGTCACTTATATGATTATTACAATGTAATGAACATGATATGTACATTAAGTGATGATTACTTTGAAGTTTTCATTTATGAGCCTATAAAAGAAAACAAGCTTTTCACAGTGGACGAAGTATCGAAAGCCGACACCCAATTGCAAGAGTTCTTGCCAAATTCAATTGTGGAGATTCAACAGACTCTTCTTAAATTGAACTCACCTTCAGTTGCCAATGATGTGATTATTGGATCGTCCATCGAGTTTGTCAAATTCTATGACAAATTTAGGCAGGTTGTTAAAGAGTTCTTGCTGATGGATCTTACCTGGACGGACGACGAGGTCGCTACGTTATTAGGGATAGAGAATGCCTACAACGAATTCAAAACATTGAACGGACCCTCATCCTAGTTTTATTTATATTATATAGCTTATATGTCATTAGAACGGTCAGGTATTTTACCTCTACCGTAACCATTTTTAGAGTAGTAATCCATAGGATAGCTTTTTCCTTTCCATTTTGTATCTTTTTCCAAAAGTACCATTGCCTCGTACGGTGTTAACAAAGGCTTACTGAATGCATAACCCCAATCGATGGACAATCTTGGGCAAGCAACTTGGACGAACGCATCAACGTCGTCAAACATTGCTAGCTTTTGTGGAAATATTTCACTTAGAATAATCTTTACTACTTGAACACCCTTTTCTTGGAATCCACTTTCTAATTTGTCTAAAGTAACAGGATTTCCTTGTCTACCTAGAGCACCTAATATCAACCCTATTTTTTTTGCTTTAGATGCTGCTTGAATGGCGTCTTCTCTGACTTTGGTCATTTGGTCGTGATCATAATATTCTCTTGTAAATTTTCTCGAATAAGGATCGTATCTGAATGCTGGAATATCTGGATTATGGATCAAAGAACTTTCAAGATGGAATCTACCATCACCAACGTACATTGTTCCTGAGATCTGAGATTTATCGAGTTTCACTGAAGTGCATCCAAGAAGCTCACCCTTAGAAAGAGGTTTAGTTTGAGGAGGAATCAAGTATATTGGTTTTTCGCTATCATTCTCTAACTTAGCCTTGATACTGTGAATTGTAGGGTTAAATTGGATAGTTCCAAAGACTGCTAACTGGCTCCCTTTTTCAAAGTTCAACTTTATAGTATTGATCAAGTGTGTTTCGTCGATATTGATTGTTACAAAAACATAAAGCACCTTGATTGAAGTTACATCGATTGGAACTAGACATGAGTGGGCATAATGAACGATAAAATCACACCCCAAAGCTCGTGCTGTGTAGTCATCAATACAACACGCACCATAGGAAACATCACCCATAACAATGACTTCTGCCTGGCAGAACTGTTCAAGGATATCGGCAACAATCAATGAGTATATTAATAATCCTTCTGGCATTTGTAGGCCAACTCTTTTGGCACCATTTTTCTTGATGTTCCACACGGTTTTGTGAATTTCAAAGTTATAATTGGAAGGTAGGAGTTTGATTGCTTCATTCAAGTCTTTATCATTAAGGATATCGTCGGGGATTTGGTTCATTACTCTACCAATGTGGAGTTTCTTTTGGCCAGTAGAAACTAATGCATTTTTGCCCCCGTCACCTTGGCCATTTTCTGTAGTTTTTTTACCAATAAATCGTCTACGAGCCACTCGTGGCTTGTCTAGATTGTTATATGGCTCCGTACTAGTCATATTTGGTGGGTCTTGTGTAATCGTAAGATGAATAATTTGTAATCGTGATTTTTTCTAGCGATGCTCATCGCACAGAAATATAATCAATATTTGCAAACACATTTAGATCACCAAGTAAATCATGTTAACGCCATTTTTCACAGTAGATCAGGATGACGAGTTTGTTCTCATAGATGTGAAGATCTCGCATGTGCGGTTCAGTGCACAAAATATTGAAATGGTTGTTGAAAACGAGCTCTTTATCTTTTCGTTACCACCTTACTATTTACGAATCAGATTGCCATTTCCTTGCATTGATGACGAAAGGTCCCATGCACATTTCGATTCTAAAGAAGAATCAGTGAAAATAAAAATCCCAAAACTAACAAAGGGCCAGCATTTCCCCAACTTGGATTTGACGGCTAAGTTACTTGCCAGAACATCGAACATTGATTCGAATACGGAGCAGCCCAGGACCCAAAAACCATTGATCGAAGAAATTGACGTCAATAATAATGTCTCGGACAATCGAGTACCCGAAGTTTTGGATGAAGGGGAGCAGTTCAATTGGGAAATCTCTCAGACAGAACACAAAGATCAGTTAGTAGATGGTGATGTCACGTTGACAAACATTAGGTATGGATTCAATAACCAATATGAGACGATTGTTGGAGTTTCCATGTCCAATGGGAACGATATAAACGAAATGGGTGATCCTGAGACTACACCAACCAACGACAGAATCATAGAACGGTTAATTAAAGAGAATATAAAATTCGATCCAGAATATTACGCTGCAGATTACATTCTGGAGAAGTATCCAATGCCAGATGATGATAAAATCTACAAGCCGCTTTTGGAGTGGAAAAGTCCGTCAACAAAATCGTTTATGTCGTGGTACAAGAAGCAACAAGAGTTGCCAGAATCTGAACGACAACAAATAATGCCCATTGAATTTTCCAAAGACGAACAGGAAAAGATGATTCAACTCCCAAGAAAATCATATTTGATTGAAGATGCATATAAACCACAATTATTCATCTTAATTCTATCTTTATTATTCTCTTACCAATATGACTTGAGAGAAAACGAAGGAGAACATACAATTGAAAGTGCATGGACAGTAGGTAAATTGACACCACAAATAGTATTTCTAGACTCTCAGATTGTGGTAGACAATCAGGATAATCTAATCAGAGCTGCACTTATTACCAGCATAAGAAGAGCATTGTCGTACCCTTATCATCGAAATTTCAATTTATGTATCAAAGCTCTTGACGATGTTTACTATAATCTTAGAGGTGGGAAGAGAATAGTTTTGAAGTCTCTTTTGGCCGTGAAAGAATTGTTCAGATACCATGACGTTTATTATGTTTACGACAAGATATGGATGGAAGACTTATGCACTTGGCTCATCAGTGATGAAGTCACAGAAGGAATGATTCGTAATTTGGCTCACGACATGCGTAAAGTTTACACACAGTTGAAAAAAACTGACATAACGTTTGAGAAACTCGACGACTCAGCGATGGAACATGATGCTGGCGAAGAAACTAATGAAGACGAATCCCAAGATATGATAGCATTAAACTTACAGGAGATCGAAGAAATGGCAGAGCAACAGTACCAGCAGTATCAACAGCAATCATAGACATTTGCGACTGAATATATATAAGACCACCTAAGATGTACTCTTATTTCTCTTGTAGCAACTTCTCTAATATCTAATGAAATATGTAGTTTAGGGTATGAAGTCTGAAAATTCAAGGTTCTACAAGAAAATCTACCGTCAGATGAAGATCCAACTTGCGGCATACCTGATTTGAAATGTATATTTAACGTAGTTAAGACAAAATATCTTGTGGGTATCGTCCTAGCTTAGAGTTTCGTTTGGAATCGTTATCATCGCCTCTAGAGTTTTCTAGTATAGACTTGTTGTGGTCATTTTCGTCGGGGACTATTTTACTTGCATCAACCTCAGTGTCATCGAGACTCTGGTCATCAATAGTGTCGTCCGGTCTAGATTGTGTATCATTGTTACCAGGGACTTCAGTAATTCGAGACGGTCCAGGAGAGGTAGTATCTTCAGCAATAGATCTAGGTGTCAAAACAGCGTTTGGTGCTTCGGAAGATGATTTATGACGTTTATGAGATTTGAAGATTGTATTTCCTGTGGATCCAATTGTAGGTCCCATTTCTGGTTTCCAGTGGTGAAACTGAATAATGTGCTGGAAAGAAGTCATGGATTGCTGCGATGGAGGTTCCTTGTTTGTGTTGGTTAACGGTTGTGCTGGAGTTGGCTTCACTTGAATAGAAGAAGTTCCTCCCATAGGGCCACGTAATTCCGGATTGGACAATTCGTTCTCTGCTGGCATGGAATAGTGCCGTTGATGTGATGTCGGCAAGCGAGATTTACGCGTATTTGGAGGTGGTTGCCTATATGGTGTTGTTGGAGATGCCAAGTTTGCTACTGCTCTAGCTCCAATCTTAGCTGGAGATAAAGGTCGTTTGAGTGAACTCGAGCCGCTGCCAAACCGATAATTCATCGGTGGAACCGGCGAAGTATTCAATGAGTCCGGATATAGTAGGTTGGAATTAGTTCTCATGCGATAATCTTGTTGAAGCGGTCCAGATGCCGAGGGTATAGACTGCGAATGGGCATGAAACGAGCGCATCTGGGGATCTGTGATGGAAATGGAGGGTCGTGGCGTCAGTGTCAGCATCGATGTGGAGGAATTTGGCGAATGGGTTGGTTTCGTAGGCAGAGAGTTAGACGAAGGGGCTGTTTCGGTTGGGGACGGTTTTGACATGACAGCATTGAGCTGGGACTCGATTTCTTTCAAATCTCCATTGTGGGACACACACATCTGGGAAATTTGGCTGGGAGGAACGTTTGATTTTAATGCCAACTGGATGATCGCGAGGTTTTTACTTGCTAATTCGATCTTGTAGTACTGTTGTTTAGTGATTTCTTGCTGGCTGCGTAGTTTGATGGATTCGATGTAGGCTTCTTCGCCGTAGGGAAATGACGTTACATTTGGACCCAATAGTGCTAGTAGTCCCTGATCCAACGTTGGTGTGGGCGTGGGCTGGGGGTCACTGGATTTCAGCTGTCGTTTAGGTTCGTCAGGGTTAGCTTGTGATTGCGATTGGAACTTGTCTATTAACGTGTGCACGCTCATCGACCTAGATTCTACCATTATGCACGGTACAAAAACTAGGGCTACTGGCGGTGGGTATGAAGCGGGAGTTGGTTAGTGACAGAATTCGTAGAAGAAGAGGGTGTAACAGTAAAACACAAATATTGAGATGGCATAGTAAACAAGTTGGTGCGTCCTGCACGAGATCACAGGTCTAGAAGTATAAAACGTCAGCAAGTGTGCAAGGATGCGAAAGCATTTACGACGGTTTGAGACGCCAGGGAGAGAGAGGCGGAAATTCTGGAGACAATGGTGGTTTTTGTATTCATTTTGCTCCAAAACTCGCCATGCTAGCGTTGGCTGTGTTGTGTGGTGCAAGGGATGGGCCCGCACCGCGAGAGCCAGCACGTCCATGTCTGGAATTATGGCCAATGCGAGTGCACGGGCGCTGACTTCGTGGTATTTGAACAGGGTTCAAGGTTACAGAAGCACTTGAAGTATTTCTGAGACTTGGGCGAGGTGATGGGTATGAAAACGTGTAGACGTGTAGATATGCCCTGCCGCCCAAACTACTCGGTGACAATGGAAATACGGGGCGTACGGACCACATTACAGAGGTCTCCCCTGTTGCAGGGAACACGCTTCTGTTAAAAAGCTTATTTGTGCCACAGCTCGCCAGGGGTCAAGATATCTACATTTCGAAAGAGTTAAGAACATACAAGCTACGATTCGGCAATAGCAAGTTCCTAGCACAATGTACGCAGCAGCTCATGTAGTTTTATTGCTAGTGTCTAAATGGTGTTTTAAAATTGTAAATTACTATGGTCACAATCTGTCAGATTTGACGTGTGGTGAGGAAATATGGCTACGATCTGACTAACCAATACTATATGGAACGGTGCGGGACAAAAGGACGTGCAATCGGCGTGGCAACTGAGGCTGTTGATGCCCTGGGGTTTTGCACTACTACATGGAACGAGCACTATGTAACGGATGGAGATGAGACAAGATAACGATCAAGAGAATATCAGGTGGAAGTTATCAACTGTGGTCATTGAGCATGTTGTCTGGGTTCTTAAGGCGAAATGTGAACCTGGGAAGAGGCGAAACTGGCAACTCCAACCCGGCAGGTCCACGAGCACCCACGCTTGTTCGTTCAAATTCTGAAGAAACGCTCATAGATGGGGACAATTCGGAGTTGGTTTCATTGTTTACCACCAATTCCGAAGAGACATTAGGTGTTGCCAACATCAAGATATTTGGGAAACCTCTTTCATCATACAATCAAGTGAAAGAGTTCCCGATTATCACGGGTTTTTTGCTACAAGGAACTAGTATCTTTGAATCGGCCGAGAGTTTCAAGCAGCACGTCATTGATCCCGTCAAAGTAAACCCATTTTTACATATATCTCCTACTTGGGGATCAATTTTTAAAAAGAACGCTCCCTACATAACAATCTATACGTTTGAGCCACAGAAGACAATTTTTTGTCAAGTGTACTTCAAAGTGATATCCAACTGGATCAGTTACTATCGGCTCAGCTTTACCGCCGAGGGGATTGATGATGTTATCTTATTGAATAATAATAGCTATGACCCCACAGTTGACTTTGAGTACAATGGCACCAAATTTAGAATTACCGGTATTACTGGAACCACATCCACATTTGGGGGAAATGGTCTAATTAAAATTTTTGTCATGTATCCTACATCGGAATTATTGTCGAATGATATGACAATGGACGAGTCAGCGAAGCCGCAATTGAAGTCAAAGTTATCACTACTAATCGAGAAACGAGATCGACAGTCGATCCATAAATTAATCGAACACGACAAGCCAGCTGTCGCACTACCTATAGCCACCTTTATTGATGTAGGGTCAGAAAAAGTGCTGGCAAAGTATGTAAAAAGCGGTGTCGTTAAGATGTTTACTAATAACGATCATACGTTCGAAACTATAATGTCTTCAATATTACTAGTTTTGAGGGAACAAGAAAGTCGGAAATTCCGAGGAAACAACAAGCCAAGTTATGTTCAAAATAGTGGTTGAATACACCATTTTTAGGGTACGATTTCCCGAGACCTCAATGGTTTTGAGTAGATTATTGAAGGGATTTACAACAAAGAGAAGTCACTGAAAATAAATATTCCAACTACAAAATAATTCCGTGGTCTGACAATCGAGGGTGTATCAAGAAAAGAAAACTCAGGTACAACAAAGGGTTCCCCCGCAATTCGGATTCCTTGGAAGTCGTGAACACCAGAAATTATTTGGCAATAGTATTCTGTGATGATACGCCACCATCAATGAGTTACAAGGTGTTAAGTGTCGAGAAAATCCAAAACGGGGAGCACGTCGAAAAAGGGTGATTATACGCCACAAGAAAATTGCTATTGTAGGAAATGATATATAGAGGAAATTTAGATACAATGCACTGAAGGTAAAATCTATGAAAATCAGGGCCCCTCATGTGGAAGATAATAATATCAAAGCTTGGTGACGAATCTTACCCAACCAATCACCACGAGACACAAGGAAAGCAAAGAGAACATACGCCGAGTACGTGTAGTAGTCTGGACGATATAATAAAGAAGAAAATACGTCAAAACCTATATACTGATAATGGAGTCGTACCCAGATATTAAAATATTGGTGATAGTGGAGATAGGCATAATGGGAGGTGAAATTTTCTGTCAAAATAATTTCTTCTAAGACTGGGAAGAAATGTCGAGGTCTTTGAAAGGAACATGCCTATTCAGTCTCGAGTGCTTAGAACTACAATAAGAGAATCATACCGATGAAAGAACAAAGGACGGATCACCAACTGTTAAAATTTTGCAGGTAAAAAAATATCCACCATACCACAATAATTCTTCATAAAACCTATCCTATCCGGATAAAGTACGTACATGAGCAATCCGTCATCGCATAACAGTAATACAGATACTGAAACGACGACTGTACACGTTCCGCCGACACTAAAAATGGAAGGAACGAAAGTACAAAATGTCTCCATGAAGGAAAAAATCATATTGTTGGGAAATGACCCTAGCCACATACAGGTTAAATCTCGGGGAACATCAAGATACAATCATGGGGTGCGATATCCCTCGAGGATCCAGCACTTGACGATGGAATACCAAGTCCTGCCATTTGTTTTCCT
>ERZ778017.2348-NODE-2348-length-15517-cov-4.599470_pt1 | contig 15517 bp, 12 predicted proteins | sample MGYA00375747_ERZ778017 | MGnify/ENA primary metagenome ERZ778017 (study PRJEB29350, sample SAMN05509838) | bioreactor metagenome | biome: bioreactor; material: wastewater | place: South Africa: University of Cape Town | collected 2014-03-17 ...
GATGCCGATGAAGCGCTCCATCGAGCCCACGATGGCCCGGTGCAGCATCACCGGCACGCGCCGCGAGTTGTCTTCGGCGACGTACTCCGCGCCGAGCAGTCCGGCCATGTTGAAGTCGACCTGGATGGTTCCGCACTGCCAGGCGCGGCCGATCGCGTCCTTCAATGTGTACTCGATCTTCGGCCCATAGAAGGCGCCCTCGCCCGGCGCGATGGAGAACTCGACGTCGGCGCGGCGCAGGCTCTCCTCGAGCGCGGCCTCGGCCTTGTCCCACAACGCGTCGGAGCCGACGCGCATTTCCGGGCGCGTGGCGATGCGATACAGGATGTGCTCGAAGCCGAAGTCGCGGTAGACGCGCTGCAGGTCGCGCGTGAAGGCGACGCACTCGTCGAGGATCTGCTCTTCGGTGACGAAGGCGTGACCGTCGTCCTGCGTGAAGCCGCGCACGCGCATGATGCCGTGCAGCGCACCCGACGGCTCGTTGCGATGGCACTGTCCGAACTCGCCGTAGCGCAACGGGAGATCGCGGTACGAGCGCAGGTCGGACTTGAAGATCTGGATGTGCCCCGGGCAGTTCATCGGCTTCAACGCGTACGACCGGTTCTCCGACTCGGTCGTGAACATGTTCTCGCGATAGTTCTGCCAATGGCCGGTGCGCTCCCACAGGCTGCGGTCGAGGATCTGCGGGCCCTTCACCTCGAGATAGCCGGTGTCGCGATAGACGCCGCGCATGTACTGCTCGACCTGCTGCCAGATCGCCCAGCCCTTCGGATGCCAGAACACCAGACCCGGCGCCTCGTCCTGCATGTGGAAGAGATCCAGCTCGCGCCCGAGCCTGCGGTGGTCGCGCTTCTCGGCTTCCTCGAGCATGTGGAGGTAGGCGTCCTGCTCCTCCTTCTTCGCCCAGGCAGTGCCGTAGATGCGCTGCAGCATCTCGTTGTTCGAGTCGCCGCGCCAGTAGGCACCGGCCAGCTTCATCAGCTTGAAGACCTTCAGGCGGCCGGTGGACGGCACGTGCGGGCCGCGACACAGATCGACGAATTCGCCCTCGCGATACAGCGTGATCGGTTCGCTCGACGGGATCGACGCGATGATCTCGGCCTTGTAGCGCTCGCCGATCGATTCGAAGAAGCGCACGGCTTCGTCGCGCTCCCAGCGCTCGCAGACGACCGGCTCGTCGCGCTTCGCCAGCTCGGCCATCTTCGCCTCGATCGCCTGCAGGTCCTCGGGCGTGAACGGCCTCTTGTAGGAGAAGTCGTAATAGAAGCCGTTTTCTATTACCGGACCGATCGTGACCTGCGCGTCGGGGAACAGCGATTTCACCGCGTAGGCGAGCAGGTGCGCCGTGGAGTGGCGCAGCACCTCCAGCCCTTCCGGATCGCGCTCGGTGACGATGGCGACTTTCGCGTCGCGCTCGATGCGGTACGAGGTGTCGACGAGCCTGCCGTCCACCTTGCCGGCGAGCGCAGCGCGCGCGAGTCCGCTGCCGATCGAGGCCGCGACGTCGGCCACGGTGGGCGGCGCGTCGAAGCTGCGCTGCGAACCATCGGGAAGGGTGATCTGGATCATGTCGAGTCGGACCGTCAGGCGCGGCCTGCGGCGCTTTTCGGGACGCGGGTCGATTCGATCGACGCGAGCTGGTAGGCGCGAGTGGACTCGAACCACCGACCCCCACCATGTCAAGGTGGTGCTCTAACCAGCTGAGCTACGCGCCTGAAAGCGCACGAGTATACCGCAGTGCGGCGAACGATGCGTACGCGACGCGGCGGTTTCGCGTGTCGTCAGCGTTTTTCCGACAGTGCGACGCGCGACAGCCAGACGACCGGAACGACGCCGACGATCACGATCATCAGCGCCGGCAGCGCGGCCTCGGCGAGCCGCTCGTCCGAAGCGAACTGGTAGGTGACGACGGCGAGCGTGTCGAAATCGAAGGGGCGCAGCACGAGCGTGGCCGGCAGCTCCTTCAGGCAGTCGATGAACACGAGCAGCGCCGCCGCGCCCACGCTGCGGCGCATCAGCGGCCAGTGGATCTCGCGCAGCACCTGCAGCGGCCGGCGCCCCAGGCTGCGCGCGCTCTGGTCCATCGACGGCCCGATGCGCGCGAGCCCCGACTCGACGCTCTGGTAGGCGACGGAAAAGAAGCGCACGGCATAGGCGTAGATGCAGGCGACGGCGCTGCCGCCGGCGAACAGCGCCGGCACGCCGAAGACCGACGTGATCGGCGCGAGCACGCGATCCGCCCAGCCGGAGAGGATCAACAGGCCTACGCCCAGCACGACGCCCGGCAGCGCATAGCCGGTGTTCGCCAGCACGAGCGCGCCACGCAGCATCGGCGCGGCGCCCAGTCGCGCCGCATAGGTGGCGACGAGCGCCCCCGGCAGCACGACCAGCACGCCGCCGCCGGCGAGGATCGCGGTGTTGCGGATCCACTGGAGCAGGCGCGCATCGAGCAAGGCGCCGCCGTCGATCCACTCGACGACGAGCAGCGTCGCCGGCAGCACGAAGCCGAAGACGATCGGCAGCGCGCAGGCGAGCGTCGCCCGCAGTGCGGCACCGCCCTGCAGCCGTACGCGCGGCGCCGGCCGCGGGTTGCGAACGTGGAACTGCATCCGGCCGCGCTGGCCGCGCTCGACGAGCAGCAACGCGACGACGAGCACGAGCAGCATCACCGCCAGACGCGCGGCCCCTACCCGATCGCCCATCGCCTGCCACGCGCGATATATGCCTGCCGTAAATGAATCGACAGAAAAATAAGCGACAGTGCCGAAATCGGCCAGCGTTTCCATCAATGCGAGCGCACAACCTGCGACGACCGCCGGGCGCGCGACCGGCCAGGTGATGCGCCACCAGGCGCGGCGACCGCTCATGCCCAGGGAGCGCGCGGCATCGGCCAGCGACGGACTGCGGTCGGCGAAGGCCGCACGCGCGAGCAGGTAGACGTACGGGTACAGCGCCAGGCCCAGAAAGAGCCCGGCGGCCGGCCACGAATGGATGTCGGGAAACCAGTACTCGCCCACCTGCAGCCCGGTGAGCGCGCGAAAGCCGCTCTGCAACGCTCCGTAGCTCGCGAGGAAGTCGGTGTACGCGTAGGCCATCACGAACGCCGGCGTCGACAGCGGCAGCACCAGCATCCACGACAGCGCCTGCCGGCCGGGGAAGTCGTAGGCGGCGACCAGCCAGCCGGTGCTCACGCCGATCCACAGCACGACGGCGAGTACCATCACGGCGAGCTTGGCGGTGGTGAGCGTGTAGCGCGGCAGCACGGTGCCGAACAGGTGCCTCAGCACGCCGCCGTCGGCGCCGGAATCCGCCCCCGAGGCGGAAAAGGCGAGCCAGATGACCGCGACGATCGGCAGCACGACGACCAGCGAGCCGAGGACCGAACCCGCCCCGAGCAGTTGCGTGGACGATACTGCGGTCGGCGCGGCGCTTCGCCGCAACGTGCTGTTCGGCGTCACGGTTGCTAGAATTCCTGACTGCGAATTATAGGCATTTGCAATGGACGCACGATTCCCGAGCGCGGTCTCCGGCTGCTCGGTCGAGAACGCGGGCGAGAGAGCGATCGAAGGCGCGAACCGAGAGGCGAGCCGAGGGGCGAACCGAGGCGCGGCGGACGGCGCCGACGCCGCGCTGCAGGTGGAGGAGCTGTGCGTCTCCTTCGGCGCGGCCCGCTCGAAGATCGCGGCGCTCGATCGGCTGAGCTTTCGCCTTCGCCGCGGCGAAATCGGCTGCCTGCTCGGCGCGTCGGGCTGCGGCAAGACGACCGCGCTGCGCACGATCGCCGGCTTCCTGCGCCCGCAAAGCGGTTGCGTGCACATCGATGCGCAATGCGTCGCGTCGCCGCAGAAGTGGACCGAACCGGAACGGCGCGGCGTGGGCGTGGTCTTCCAGGACTACGCGCTGTTCCCGCATCTGGACGTCGCCGGCAACGTCGGCTTCGGCCTGCGCCGGCACACCGCCGCCCAGCGCGCGCAGCGCGTGCGCGAGATGCTCGAACTGGTGGGGCTGCCGGGCAGCGGCGCCCGCTTTCCGCACGAGCTGTCGGGCGGGCAGCAGCAGCGCGTGGCGCTGGCGCGCGCGCTCGCACCGGCGCCGTCGATCCTGCTGCTCGACGAACCCTTCTCGAATCTCGACCCCGACCTGCGCGAGCGGCTCGCGCTCGACCTGCGCGAGATCCTCAAGCGCGCCGGCACCACCGCCCTGCTCGTCACGCACGACCAGTACGAGGCTTTCGCGCTGGCCGATCGCGTAGGCGTCATGCAGGCCGGGCGCATCGAGCAGTGGGACACCCCCTACCGCCTCTACCATCAGCCGGCCACGCGCGAAGTCGCCGACTTCGTCGGGCTGGGGGCGTTCCTGCCCGGCATCGTCGAGCATCGCGACGGCAGGTCGCAGGTCCACATCGAGCTGGGCGTACTGCCGATCCACGCGCGCACCGACCAGGTGATCGCCGGTGCGGCGGCCAACACGCGCGGCGAGGTGCTCGTGCTGCTGCGGCCCGACGACGTCGTCCACGACGACGCCAGCACGCTGCGCGCGCAGGTGGTGCGCAAGGCCTTCCGCGGCGCGCAGTTCCTCTACACGCTGCGCCTGCCCAGCGGCGCGACGCTGCTCGCGCTGGTGCCGAGCCACCACGATCATGCGATCGGCGAGAGCATCGGGATCCGCTTCGACGCCGACCACGTCGTCACCTTCGACGTGCAGCAGACGGCGAGCGCGACGCACTGATCCGCGGCGCGCGCGTCGCACTGATCCGCGACGCACCGATCCGCATCACGCGACGAACCACGCAGGAACGGCTCTGCGCCGACCGCGCCGGGCGGCGCGCCGCATCTTCTCAGACGCCCAGGTAGGTCTGCAGCGCGCGCTCGTCGGCCGCGAGCGACGCCGAGCTGCCCTCGAGCACGACGCGGCCGCGCTCGAGCACGACGCAGCGTTCGGTGTGCGCGAGCACCGCGCGATAGTTGCGATCGACGACGAGCGAGGCGATGCCGCTTTCGCGGATGCTCGCGACGATTCGCCAGATCTCGCGCACGACCAGCGGCGCGAGCCCCTCGGTGGCCTCGTCGAGCACGATGAGATCGGGGTTCGTCATCAGCGCCCGGCCGATCGCGAGCATCTGCTGCTCGCCGCCCGAGAGCTGGTTGCCGCCGTTGCGCAGCCGCTCGGCGAGACGCGGAAAGGCGGCGAGCACCCGGTCGAGCGTCCAGTCGACCTGGCCGCGCACGCCGGGGCGCGCCGCCATGATGAGATTCTCGCGAACGCTCAGGTTGGGGAAGATGCCCCGCCCTTCGGGCACGTAGCCGATGCCCAGCCGCGCGACGCGATCGGGGCGCTCGCCGGAGCGATCGCGGCCGCCGATCGTGATGCGTCCGGTGGTCGAGCGCATCAGGCGCAGCATGCTGCGGATCAGTGTGGTCTTGCCCATGCCGTTGCGCCCGAGCAGGCCGACCGCCTCGCCCGCCTCGATGCGCAGGCTCACGCCCTGCAGGACGTGGCTCTGGCCGTAATAGGCGTGCAGGTTCGAGATCTCGACGATCGGCTCGCGCGGCGACATGCGCGCCGGCGCGGCAGCGACGGACGGGGCGGCAGCGGACAGCGCGGCGCTCATTGCGCAGTCCTCATTGCAGGGCCCCTCATTGCAGGGCCTCGTCGCCCAGGTACGCTTCCTGGACCTCGGGGCTGTTGCGGATTTCCTCGGGTGCGCCGCTGGCGATCACGCGTCCGTTGACCATCACGGTGATCTCGTCGGAGACGCGGAACACGGCATCCATGTCGTGCTCGACGAGCAGGATCGCGTGCTCGGACTTCAGTCCTTCGAGCAGCGACAGCATGCGCTCGGACTCCTCGGCGCCCATGCCGGCCAGCGGCTCGTCGAGCACGAGCACGCGCGGCGCGGTGGCCAGGCACATCGCGATCTCGAGCTGGCGCTTCTGGCCGTGCGACAGCGTGCCGGCCTCGCGGTCGGCGTGCGCGGCCAGGCCCGCCTTCTCCAGCGCGATGCGCGCGGCGCTGCCGCTGAACTCGCAACGCGCCGCCGGCGACAGCCAGTTCCACGGACGCTGGCGCCGCGCCTGCGCGCTCAACCGGCAGTTCTCGAACACGGTGAACGGCGCGTAGATCGTATTGCGCTGGTAGCTGCGGCCCAGACCGGCCTGCGCACGACGCGGCTGCGACCAGCGCGAGACGTCGCGCCCGAGCAGTTCGACGCTGCCGTCGCTGGCCGGAATCTCGCCCGACAGCACGTTGATCAGCGTGGACTTGCCCGCGCCGTTCGTGCCGATCACGGCGTGCACGGTGCCGCGGCGCACGGCGAGCGAGACCGCGTCGACGGCCTTCAGGCCGCCGAAGCTGCGCGAGACCGCATTCGCGCGCAGCAGCACCTCGCCGTTGCCCGCGGCGCCGGAGGCGGATTTCGGGGAGAACGGATCAGGCATGGCGCAATCCGCGGCGAAGCGAAGCGCGGCGCCCGAGCTGCCGGCCGATGCCGATCAGGCCCGCCGGCATCAGCGCGACGAAGGCGATGATCGTCAGCCCGAGCGTGAGCTGCCAGTGGCGCGCGAACTCGCCGAAGATCGGATCGGACTGGAAGAACTCCTGCAGCAGCACGAAAGCGAAAGCGCCGATCACCGCGCCCCACAGGCTGCCGATGCCGCCGAGGATGATCATGATCAGCACCGCGCCCGACTCGTGCCAGGACAGCAGCTCGGGGTTGACGAAGCCGTCCTTCAGCGCGAGGAGGAAGCCGGCCAGGCCGGCGAGCATCGCCGCGACGACGAAGGCGGCGAGCTTGTACGGATAGGTGGGAAAGCCCGCCGCGCGCATGCGCTGCTCGTTCACGCGGATGCCGGCCAGCGCACGGCCGAAGCGGCTGCGCACGATCAGCGCGAGCAGCCCGAAAGTGAAGGCGAGCGACGCGAGGACGAACCAGTAGAAGGTGTTGCCGGCGTCGAGATCGAACAGGCGCCAGCCGCCGATCGACACGTCGGGACGGAAATACAGGTAGATGCCGTCGCTGCCGCGCCCCAGCTCGGTGTCGTGGAACACGTAGTACGCCATCTGCGCGAAGGCGAGCGTGACCATGATGAAGTAGATGCCGCGCGTGCGCAGCGACAAGGCGCCGACGAAAAGCGCATAGGCCCCGGAAGCGAGCAGCGCCGCCGGCAGCACGACCCAGATCGCCGCCGGCTCGCTTTGCGGCGTCATCAGCGCCACCGTGTAGGCGGCGATGCCGAGGAAGGCGGCGTGGCCGAAGGAGACGAGCCCGGTCTGGCCGACGAGCAGCTCGAGGCTGAGCGCGAAGATCGCGAGGATCATCGTCTTGGTGACGAGCGCGATGCCGAACTTGCTGCCCACCAGCGGGAACAGCGCGAGCGCCGCCAGCAGCGCCAGCGCGACGAGCAAGGAAAGGGAAAGGGAAACGGAAGCGGAGACGGGAGACGGCGCGCGCATCGTCATCGTGTCAGGCACTCCGGAACAGCCCTTCCGGGCGCCACAACAGGATCGCGGCCATCAGCACGTAGACGAGCAGGCCGGCCGCGGACGGAAAGAACACGGTGCCGAAGGTCTCGACGAAGCCGACCAGCATCGCCGCGAGCAGCGCGCCGCGGATCGAGCCGATGCCGCCGATGACGACGACGACAAAACAGATGATCAGCACCTGGTTGCCCATGCCCGGGTACACCGACGAGACGGGCGCGGCGATCGCGCCGGCGAGCGCGGCCAGTGCCACGCCGGCGGCGAAGACCACGCGATACAGGAACTGGATGTCGATGCCCATCGCCTGCACCATCTCGCGGTTCGACGCGCCGGCGCGGATCGTCATGCCCAGGCGCGTGCGCGTGATCACCCAGAACAGGCCGAAGGCGACGACCAGGCACACGCCGGAGACGAGCAGCCGATAGACCGGATAGGTCATCAGCTCGCCCAGCGGAATCGTTCCGGACAGCCACGCGGGCACCGTCACGCCGTGCACGTCGTCGCCGACCAGCAGGCTGCGCACCTCCTCGAAGACGAGGATCAGCGCGTAGGTCATCAGCACCTGCTGCAGGTGCTCGCGCTCGTACAGATAGCTGAAGAACACCCATTCGAGCACGTAGCCGAGCAGCACTGCGAGCACCACGACGACCGCCAGCGTGACGAAGAAGCCGCCGCCGATCGCCTGCTCGACCCACGGACCGAGCGCGAACGCCATGTAGGCGCCGATCATGTAGAAGCTGCCGTGCGCCAGGTTGATGACGCCCATGATCCCGAAGATCAGCGTCAGGCCGCTGGCGACCAGGAACAGCAGCAGTCCGTACTGGATCGCGTTCAGGCACTGGACGAGAAAGACGACCGGATCCATGCGTGCGTCGTGTGAGACTCGGGACAGCGCGACACGTGCGACACGGCGCGCGGGGAAAAAAAACCGGCCGCCGGATCCTCCCGCGGACCCGGCGGCCGCCCGATGCGATCGGGCGTGTTACATCCTGCAGCCGCGTCCGGGGTCGGCCAATGCCTTCACGGCGACACTCTGCACCTGGTTCGTCTTGCCGTCGACCTTGCGCAGGTAGATATCCTGCACCGGGTTGTGCGACGACGACAAGGTGAACGCGCCGCGCGGGCTGTCGACCTTCGCCTTCTCGATCGCCTTCACCAGCGCGGCGCGGTTCTTCTTGTCGCCCTTGTTCGCCGCGAGACCGATGCCGAGCATCTGCGCGGCGTCGTAGCCCTGCACCGCGTAGACGTCGGGCTGCATCTTGTAGGTCTTGGCGTAGGTGAGCCGGAACTGGTTGTCGCGCGGGGTGTTCAGCCCGTCGGCGTAGTGCAGCGTGGTGAGCAGGCCCTGCGCCGATTCGCCCTGCGCGTCGAGCGTGCCGTCGGTGAGGAAGCCGGCGCCGACCAGCGGGATCGAGTCCTTCAGCCCGGCCGCCGCGTAGTCCTTGACGAACTTGACCGCGCCCGCGCCGGCGAAGAACGTGTAGACGACGTCGGGCTTGATCGAGGCGATCTCGGTGAGCAGCGCCTGGAACTCCTCGCGCGGGAACGGCAGCGTGAGATCCTTCTCGATCTTGCCGCCGGCCTTGGTGAACGCTTCCTTGAAGCCGTTGACGCTCTCCTTGCCCGCCGCGTAGTCCCAGGTGATGGTGACCGCGCGCTTGTAGCCTTTCTTGGCAGCGACCTCGCCCATCGCGTAGGCGGGCTGCCAGTTCGAGAACGAGCTGCGGAAGATGTTCGGCGCGCACATCGGACCGGTGACGGCGTCGGCGCCGGCGTTCGGCACGATCAGCAGCGTGCCGGTGTCTTTCGCGACCTTGGCCATCGCCATCGCGACGCCCGAGTGCACGGTGCCGATCACGACGTCGACGTTGTCGCGGTTGATCAGCTTGTTGATGTTGTCGGTGGCCTTCGCCGGGGCGCTCTCGTCGTCGACGCGGACGTATTCGACGGACAGCCCGCCGAGCTTGCCGCCCTGCTCGTCGACGTACTGCTTGAAGCCGTTCTCGATCGCGTTGGCCAGCGCCGTGTAAGTGCCGGAATACGGCAGCATGAAACCGACCTTGATCGAGTCGGCCGCCGATGCGCCGAGCGCCAGCGACGCGAGCCCGGCGGCGACCATCAGCTTCGTTGCTTGTGAACCCTTCATCGAATCTCCTCCAGGGGTTTTCGGACACCCGGCATTATCGGACCGGATGGGATCGCCGCGCGACTGCTGACTTACCCCAGCACGAGGCGCGCGCAACGCGGATCGCTGCCATGCGAAGCGCACGCAAAGTACTTCCTGTGCGCGAGCGAGTCAAGCACTATAGTGCAGCCGCTGGCGGCTTTGTGGCTTCGGCGCACGCCGGCGGCGCGCGTCACCCTTGCCGGCGGCGCGTCACCCTCGCCTACGGCTCGCGTCACCCTTCGAGCAGGAACGCCCGGCCGCGCGCGAAGCGCTCGCGCAATTCGTCGGTGCGCAACGACATCGCGCGGCGGTCGTCGCGGCGAACGAGCAGCGCCACCGTGCGCCGGCGATTGATCCACGCGACTTTCGAATGCGCGCTCGCGCCGTCGCGCGAAACGAACTCGATCCAGTCGCCGCGCGCCATCCGGTCGATCGCATGCTCGGGCGCCAGCGTCAGCCTGCGCGGATGGCGCGGCAGGTCGTCGAGGTCGAGCGATTCGAGGATTTCGAGCAGCTTGCGCCCGGGACCCTCGCCGTCGGCCGCTCCCGCGTCGGCAGCGGTTGCCGGCGGCGCGGGAACGGTGGGCGCGCCGGTGGGCGCGCCGGTGTGTGGTATGCGGCCTGCGGGCGTTTCGGTCGCGGCCTCGTGCGTCTTCGTAGCGGCCTCGCGCGTTTCGGTTGCCGCAGCGTCCGCCTTCGGAACTGCCTCGCGCGATCCGTCGTCGCGCGCTTCGCGCCCTGCACCCGCCGCCGCCTCCTCGTCGGGCATGCCCGTGCGCGTGGCCTCGCGCTCGCGGTCGCGCCGCTGCATACGGCGCAGATGGATCAGGAACAGCTCGTCGAAGAACGCCTTCGACTCCTCGTCCTTCGCGCCGATCTCGCGCACGCCCTGCGTCATCAGGCGGATCAGCGGGGGGATGCGTTGCGCCAGTTCGCGCCGGCTCTGGCGCTCGCCGGTTTCGTCGAGGCTCCACAGCAGGTCGTCGACGACGCGCATCGACACCTGGAACTCCGCGCTGTGCTCGCCGTCGCGCAGCGCCGCGGTGCGCAGGTGCCGCAGCCAGACGTTCATCAGGAAGTCGCGCACCGATTCGGGCGCCGCGTGCCGCTGCAGCCGTTCGGCGAGCATCGCGTGCAGGTGGCCGGTGACCTCCTCTTCGCGCTCGCGGCTCGGCCGGCGCGCGTAGTCGCGCCGGTTGCGCCGGCCCGGCGTCTCCTCGAGCGAGCGCCGCTCGCGCACCACGTGATCGATCAGCTGGCCCACGCTGCGCGCGGCGCGCGAGTATTCCTTCTGCACCTGCTGCGCCATCACCGCCGAGCGCGACTGCAGCGCGCTGGTCACGATCTCGACGGCGCGCACCATGGTCTCGAGCCGCCGGTGCAGTTCGCTGCCGCGCGTGATCTCGTCGGAGAACGCCGCCGAGATCGCGCCGAAATGCTCGACCAGGCGGCGCAGCGAACGCGGGTCGTCGCCCAGATAGCCCGAGTCGAGCAACGACAGCGCGAGCGCCGGCTGCTGCAATCGCCAGACGAGCGGGCGCGCCGCCTCGGGCACGCGACGATCGTCGATCACGTAGTCGAACATCGCCGCGACGAGATCGACGATGGCGACCTGCGCGGGCGGCGCGCCGGCCTCGCGCAGCCGCGCACGCACGTTGCCGAAGAACTCGGCGCGCGCTTCGCGGCTGTAGGGCATCGCGCCGATCGAATGCGCGAAGGCCACCGCGTCGCGTTCGAGATCCAGCACGGGCTGCAGCGCGGGCATCGTGCCCAGGCGCGCGCCCGTTGCCGCGCCGGCGAGCGGCGAAGTGCCGAGCGTCGCCGCATCGCGCTCGGCGCGCGCGGCGAGATCGATCGCGCGGGCGGGTTCGGGCGGGCGCGAGGCGGACGGCTCGACGGGCGGCGGCTCGGCGGGCGGCGGCTCGGGCCGGTCCTCGGGCGCTGCAGCGGCGCGCTGCTGCGGCTGTTCTTCACTCTTCGTGGCTTCGAGCGGCTCTTCGGAGCCGCCCGCCTGCGCGAGCAGGCGCTCGGCCGCGTCGATCGCGTCGGCGATCGGCTGCGCGAAGCGCTTCCACGCGAAATTGCGCAGCCGGTCGGCGGCATAGCCGCCCTCCGCGGCATCAGCCACGCTCGCGAGCAGGGCCGCGGCCAGCGTGCGCGCGCCCAGCGGGTTGCGCTCGTCGTCGTCCCACGAGAAGCCGGCGCCGAGCAGGCGGCGCAGGCGCGCGACGTAGCGGGGATAGATCGCACCGCAACGCTCGCGCGCCTCGCGTGCCAGTTCGCCGGCCGCGATCTGCTGCTCGAGTTCCTCGTCGTCGACCAGCGCGAGCGCCGCGTCCGCCTGGCCTTGCGCGCCGCCCTGCGCGGCATCCTGCGCCGCTTCGAGGCAGCGCTGTGCGCGCCGCGCCAAAACGCGCGCCACTTCGTCGACACGGCTCGGCGATTCCTTGCGCAGCCGCGTTGCGGCGGCGAACATCGCCTGTCGATCACGGCCCTCTGTCGCGCGCTCGGCCGCCTCGTCCAGCGCTTCGGCCAGTGCCGGCAGGCCGCTGCGCGCCGCCTCGCGCAGCGCTTCGGCGATCCGGTCGCGAACGTGCGCGTACAGCGGCGAAGGCTGCGGCAACACGGGACGGGACGGAAGCGGATCGGGCATCGGGGCTCGTAGGGCGCACCCCGCTACCGGGAACGAAGGAAGACCGGGCAGGTCGTGCGAACAGGCGCGATGCTAGCGGATCGGGCGACGGTTCAGCGTGAACAAATCGCGCTGCGGGCGTCGAACGGACGCCCGGGCGTCGGCGCCCGCCGCGCCGGGGAACCCGGTTTTGCGCGGAACGTGAAGAAACGCACGTCGCCACCGCCCGGGCGCACGATTTGCGGCCGGGCGGTGGCGCCTTCGGGTTCAATCGTTCTGGTACTCGTCGTGCAGCTTCAGCCAGCTCATGGTGCCGTTTTCGTTGCGGCCTTTGGGAGCGAGGTCGAGCCAGTTGAACGCCCCCATCAGCAATTCGGTGCCGCGATGATAGGTCGAGTAGGTGTGGAAGATGTCGCCCTTCCCGTCCCTGGCGAAGATGCTGACGCCGAACATGTCCGGGGCGTATCGAATCGGCGTCAGGCCGTAGTTGTAGAGCGCACGGCCGGCAGCGCGGTCCTCCGGGGCGAAGGAGACGACGAAATCGTAGTTGAAGTCGCGGTCTCCCGAGGAAACCCACGGGAAGGTCCAACCCATCCGCTTCCTGACCTCCTCGATCCGCTGTATCGGCGCACGCGACACCGCGGCGAAGGAAAGGTCCGCATGCTCGAAATGCTGACGTGCCGCATCGACATGATCCATCGTGAACGAACAGCCGGGGCAAATGTGTTCCGAGCCGGGTGTCAGCATGAAGTGATATACGGCGAGCTGGCTGCGGTCCCCGAACAGGTCGCCCAGCGTGCATTCGCCCTCGGGGCCGTCGAAGACATAGTGTTTATCGACTTTGACCCAGGGCAATTGCCGCCGTTCGGTGCGCAGCGCGTCGAGCTGGTGCGTCATGGCGCGCTCCTTCTCGAAGAACGCCTTGCGGGCGGCGAGCCAGTCTTCGCGCGAAACGACAGTGTGTTGCATGTTCAGTCTCCTTCGATGCGGTTGCAGGAAACGATCTCGCGGCGACGGGAAACGAGCTTCAACCATGGCGGCAGATGGAAAAAGCTCATCAGCAGGAACATCGAGGCCATGCCGCCCATCGGAGGCATGCCGGAGCCTGACGAGCAGAGCGCCGTCGCATCACCGGTCGAGAGCCATGCCATGCCGGCGAAGGTCGGCGCCGCGGCGAGGCAGAGCCAGTCGCCCACGTCCGGTCCCCGCCGGGTCGGCGCGTTGCCATTCTTCGTCCGCATGGGTGTTCCTCGGTCTTCCGGTCGATCCTGGCCGTATCCAGCCGCTGCAAAGTCAAGGCTAGGCCGGGGAGAGCGAGAACAGGGAGTGACAAGTGTGACGGGATCGGACTCGTCGATTGCCGCAGCGGCGCGCGCGCTTGCGGTGGGCGACCCGCTGGCCGCGTTGAAGCGGGTCGCGTTGCGCGCCGACGCACCGGCGCTTGCACTGCGCGGCATTGCGATGGCGCAGCTCGGTGAGTTGGCCCGCGCCAGGAAGCTGGTGCGAGCCGCCGCCAGCGCCTTCGGTTCGCGGGAGCCCGGGGCCCGCGCGCGATGCATCGTCGCCGAGGCGGAGATCGCGCTCGTCTCGCGGGATCTCGGACGATCTGCCCAGGTTCTTCCCACAGCACGCAAAACGCTCGAAGCGCATGGCGACAGGGCGAACGCCGCCCATGCCGGCTACCTCGAAGCTCGGCTTCTTCTTCTGGTGGGGCGCCTGGAGGGAGCCGAGCGGACGCTCGAAGGACTCGATCTCGCGGCGCTGCCGCCTGCATCGCGGGCAGGATACTGGTTGGTGGCTGCGGGCATTGCGATGCGGCGTATTCGCACGAGGCCGGCACGAACGGCTCTCGATCACGCCGCGCACGCCGCGCACGAAATGCAGATCCCCGCGCTCGTGATGGAAGTCGATCGCGCGTTCCGTGCGCTCGACGCGCCCGCCGCGCGCCTGGTCGCGCGGGACGGGCAGCGGCTTCTGCGACTCGATGAGGTCGAGGCACTGTTTGCCTCGGATGCATTGGTGATCGATGCCTGCCGCACGGTCGTGCGGGCCCGCGCCACGGTGATTCCTCTCGGCAGCCGGCTGGTGCTGTTCACGGTGGCCCGCGCGCTCGCGGAAGCGTGGCCTGCGGACGTGTCGCGCGAAGAGCTTCTCGCGCGCGCTTTTCGCGCACGAGATATCGACGAATCGCATCGTGCCCGTCTGCGCGTGGAGGTCGGGCGGTTGCGCAAGGCGCTCGCGACTTTGGCGGACCTGCACGCGACGCGGCACGGCTTCCGGCTGGCTCCGCGCGACTCGACCGCGGTTGCCGTGCTCGCACCACCCGTCGAGGGAGACCATGCCGAGGTGCTTGCGCTGCTCGCGGATGGCGAGGCGTGGTCGAGCTCGGCGCTGGCCATGGCGCTCGATGTCAGCCCCCGCACCATCCAGCGAGCGCTGGAGGCGCTCGCCGAATCCGGCAAGGTCGAGTCGTTCGGCCGCGGGCGTGCATGCCGCTGGATCGCGCCGAGCGTGCCCGGATTCCCGACGAGTCTGTTACTTCCTGCGCCCTCGCCGGGCGCTTAGGATCGAAACATGAAACACGCAGCCGCGGAAATCATCGGTGAATACGGCCCGTTCCCCGGGATCGACAACGTGCATGGCGTCAGTTTCGATGGACGGCAGCTTTGGTTCGCGAGCGGAAACCGGCTCAATGCTCTCGATCCGGAGACCGGGAGGATCGTGCGCTCGCTCGACGTTGCCGCCAATGCGGGCACGGCCTTCGACGGGAAGCACCTGTTCCAGATCACGGAAGCCGTGATCCAGAAGATCGATCCGACCACCGGCGAAGTGCTCGGCACGATCCCCGCGCCGGACAACGGCGAAGCTTCGGGCCTCGCCTGGGCCGAAGGCACGCTCTGGGTCGGCCAGCATCGCGGTCGCAGAATCCATCAGGTCGATCCCGAAACCGGAACCGTATTGCGCACCATCGAGTCCGACCGCTTCGTGACGGGCGTCACCTGGACGAACGGCGAACTGTGGCACGGCACCTGGGAGAACGAGACAAGCGATATCCGGCGCATCGATCCCGAGACGGGGAAAGTGCTGGAGCGCCTCGAAATGCCGGAAGGAAAAGGCGTCTCGGGACTCGAAGCGGATGCGGGGGAACGATTTTTCTGCGGTGGCGGAAGCAGCGGAAAAGTGAGAGTTGTCCATCGACCGGAACGCACTCGAAGTGGCGGGACGGGCTAGTTAGTGCT